>ERZ773072.997-NODE-997-length-14549-cov-4.295295_pt1 | contig 14549 bp, 8 predicted proteins | sample MGYA00580617_ERZ773072 | MGnify/ENA primary metagenome ERZ773072 (study PRJEB29015, sample SAMEA2737970) | human oral metagenome | biome: human oral; feature: human-associated habitat; material: dental | place: China | collected 2122 ... | reverse complement strand
TCTCGTCAACGGCTTCTCCCCACCGGAAGGCGTATTCACTCGCCCGCCGCAGAGGTCGTGGAGACCACATCCCGGATCAGGTCCCCGGTCATCCGTCTTCCCGGAACGCCGTCGGCCGGTCAGGAACCCGGATTCGTCATCAGTCGGCGCGCGTCATGGAGTGGAGGCAGGCGAGACTGTGGGCCGCCACCATTTCTCCGTGCTCGTCGCGGACTAGGTCGTCGAGCCAGACGAGGTCCGCACGCTCCGGGAAGTGTTCAGCGACAACACGACTGATGACGTACACGGCGCCAGGCCTGGGTTCGGGCAGGGACGGTTCGACACCGACCCAAGTGGCGCCGACGGCGATGGGCACCTCCCACACCACCTGCAGATCGTCGGGGTTATCCGGATCAGCCACGCGCAGACTTTCCTGTCTCCCGTTGGAGAGCAGGAGCCTGGGTACCACGCCGGAGGCGGGAAGTTGTAGCGTCCGGTCGGCGTCGAGGTCAACGACGACGTCATGGGCGGTGAGGTTGACCAGAACCGTGACTGGTGCCAGTGCAGCAACACCACTCCCTGTTCAGGATTCCTGAGTGTGGGCCCGGGATGTGAGCTCAGACATGAGACTGTCGAATTCAGCTTTCCACGTTGATGGCTCTCGCGTGATGTTGAGGGCGATGGCTGCTTCCTCGAGCTTCTCGCACGTCAACCGCAGCACGTCCGGATAGGTCACATCATCTCCACTCACTATCGTGGAGGCCGTCTCGATATTTGCGCCTCCAAGTTCCTGGAGGACCATCTGCAAAGCGGACTTGACGATGTCGTCAGCGTGCGTCACGACCAACTTGTTCCGCACCCTGTAGAGGATTTCCAGCAGGTCCTGATGAGGACCTTTGTCCTTCGAGCCCTTCTTGTCGCAGTCCTTCGGGTAAGGGCGACCAAGATTGATTGGACCTCCACCCACGCCTTCGAGGTTGTTGTTCCGGTGAAGAAGATTGCTCCCTTTCGTCTTGAAGTTAAGAGCTTCGGCAACGACGACCGCCAAGCGCATCTTCGTCAGTTCGGTGGCCTCCGTCCACAGGCCCGCTACCGTCTGGAGGAGATCGATGAGGACACCGGCTCCGCGGTCTGGGTTCTCCTTGTCGTTTGCGACATCAAGGAGCTGCTGACGCAGCTTGTCGCACCTGTCCGCCATCTCGTCCATGTCCCTGTCGCCAGCCGCGAGAACGCGGACGGCGCTGAGGAGGTTGAGACTCTTGAGGCTGCTGATGGCTGCCTCACGCAGGGCGGCCTCGGCGTCGTTGTGCAGCGCGAACCGGTGGAGTTGGGGGATCCCATCCTCCCTTTCCTGCCTGTCGACGAAGGTCTGGAGGAAAAGCGGGGTGGCGTGCTCCGCGCACCACTTCTGGGCCCCCTGGAGCGCACCCAGCACCACCGCCTTCTGGCCGGTGCCGACGATGACGACAGCCGCAGGACGCTTGGCCTCGAGCGCGAGAGCGACCTGACCGCTGACGATCCTCATGATCGCGGGTGTCGCCGCGTACTCGTCCCCGTTGCCCCCTCCGTAATCGCACAGGTCGACGAAGATAGGAGTGTGCCTTTCCCAGCCCGCGTTCACCTGGGTGTTGGAGGACGCCGCGGCAGCATCGAGAGACGTCTTCTTGGAGCGGAGGTCGGAGGAGTGCAGGAGCAGGAACTCGATCGGGAGAGGCCCCGCGCCGTCGAGCATGGCGCCGGGCACCGCTCGACGGATCTTCTTGTCTGGTTCTTTGCCGAGGATCCGCTCAGTGACGCACTTGTCGCGCGGCGCACCGGCACCACACGGGGCTATGAACAGAACCGTTCCCCGTCCAGGACGAGCAACCCAGTCTGGAAGATGAGAGGTAATCTCTTTGAGGGAAAGCGCCTGTTTGACGTCGGAGGCCGATGGTGCAGCGATGTCATGGACCGCCCCCTTCCCGACATCGTTGAGCCACTGGTGCTCCAGCAGCCACCGGACCGATTCCGGGCATTCATCTTTGAGTTCCTGCTGGCGTTTCTCGGCGGCGCAGATGATCTCCCCCAGCATGGGCGACTTGCCCCGAGCTCCCTTCGCCACCGTCACGAGATCGTCCAGTGTGTGCTCCCCAGCCTTGACCTCTCTACAGTGGCGAACGAGGTAGTGCTTCTGCACCCAGGCGCGTGCGATGAGGCCGGCGCCGTTGTCCGCACGGGCCATGTCGAGGGCGAGGAGGGATGCGAGGTCCTTGTCGCTCAGGGACTCCGGGTTGGTGGCAAGTCGGTTCATGAGGTCGGTGAGGTCATCCAGGCTGCCGACATCAACCGACGCCCGACCGGCGCTCCCGACCAACCGTTCCTGTTCCCATTTCCTCGCCTGCTCGACGTATCCAAGGGAGAGCAGCCAGTAGAAGGGAGCGGTGTCATAGGAACTGCGGTCGAGGAGAACGGCCGTGTCCTTCTCGGCGCCGGGCGCGACCGCGGCCCGCCAGTCCAAGCCGAGCTGGTCGGCGGCACCCATCGCGCCGAGCGCGATCATGGAGGCACCAGAGATCGCGTTGACGACGACCTTCGGTTCGTCCCCAGTCTGGTTCTGGGAATCCACAAGGCAGCGGAGCCTCTCAGCAAGTTCCTCGACACCTGTCGTCTCCAGAAGATTGGCCTCGCACATCTCCGCACTGACGTCGAGCCGCAATTCCTCCTGGAGCCCGTCGTGGACACCCGCAAGGCCCAAGGCTCTCTTGAGAAGCTCACCAATCTCCCACGTCCGTGTCCCGGGATCACCACTCCGACTCGCAAGGAGGAGGACCGTCACCGAGCGTGGCAGCTCTCCTTCGTCCGGGGAGAGCGCACGCAGGATGAGGGACAGTGGCGGGGCGTTGAAGCGGGAGCCTCCTGCGGGCGCCTTGAGCAGCTTCTCGAGCAGGCGTTCTGACGCCTCGGGTTTGAGAAGCTCCCTGAACTCTTGCTCAGCTTCCTTCTGAGCCTCCTTTCGCTCGTCTCCCTTAAGCCCGAAAATGTCGTTACCTAGATCACCCTGTCCCACTGGATGAACAATGATGGTCATGTATCGCGTCCCCTTTCACAACGGCACTCCTCTGTGGGCTGACGGTTCGTGACACAGGCGCCTCTTCCTCACTACAGGGTGAGACGTCAGCCGTTCAGCTCGTCATACACGCTCATAGTAGTGACGTAGGTTGTATTCCTGTGGCACACTGCACACATTCCGATCCCTTCGAGAGGATCCCCATGTACCTCGTAATGCTCGAGACCAACGGGAACCAGCGCTACATATTCTCCTCTCCGCGTCTACGCGAGAACATCGGCGCATCCGCACAGCTCGTCTGCCTCAAAGAATGGACTGATAAGGCCTTGAAAAAGACCGGAGCAGACACTGCCTGGCAGCGAGACGTGGCAGTCCACCTCACCGGCACCAGAGTCAACCGCGCCAACGACGATGCCACGAGCGACCTGGACTTCACTACTGAGCACACCGAATGGGTCAGCCGCGCGTCCGGCAAAGTCATTTTCATGGTAACGACCGAGACCTACGCCAAGGCGGTCATTGGCCAGGTCACTCAGACCGCACTGGCCCAGGCCCCGGGCATCGATGTCTCCGGTGTGTACATAAGCATGGATGGCCGAAGCACCGTTGATGAGGACCTGCTCAAAAAGGTCCACGCCGAGGCCGCCGCCTATGCCCTGCGTCGCTCACCTGCGCAGGCCCGCTTCTCCCAGATACCGTTCCTGGCCCGAGCGAAGGATTCGTCTCTGCCAGCAGCCCCTCCGCTCAGATGCACGCTTCCCGGCGGCCTGAAGGACGAGGCTGCAGACGACATTGCCACTGCACACTCTCTTCCCTCCCGAATCAAACGGTACCGGGCCTACTGGTCCCGCAAGGGACTCATTGACCTAGTGACCGAAACAAACACAGCACTCAAAGAGGAGAAGGACCAGGATCGATTAGCCCCCGACCCCACCAAGCTTCGGGAAAAGCTCGAGCGCGCCTTCTCGATAGGCAAGGAGGACTGGTCTGCAAATACGTCTGTGCCTCGCACCTCCGACGACAGTGCTCATACCCCGTCCGACACCAGCGAGCAATCCGCACAGCAGGAAACCAAGCCTGAAGAAGACCTTGCGCGCGCCGAGAAAGCACTCAACGCTATCGAGTACCCTTTCCAGGACGGGCGAACCGGCAAAGACAACCGCGATACACATCCCACCACCGTCCAAAGATCCATCACATCCCCCGGTCCCATCGCCCTCTCCAAAGTTGCCGTCATTCACATTGATGGCAACGGCATCGGTGCGATCATGCGCAACCTCAAGGCGGCAGTCGGTTGCGTGCCTCCGGAGGAGTTTGAGGACCAGCTGGGCTGCGAGCCACGAGAGTCCGACGCCCTGCGCCGCTTCGTGCTAACCGTGAGTCTTCGTCTCGACGCCGTTGTGGCCGACGCCTTCGCCACCGCTTGGTACGACGTCGCCCAGTGGGCCCGGAAAGACCGGTGTGCCGAACAGATCAACTTCACCGTCGTTCCTGTCGTGCCCGTCATCCTGGGCGGGGACGACGTCACCGTCATCACATCCGGCGACTACGCCCTGCCTTTCGCTGCCTCCTTCCTGTTCCACTTCGAGGAGAAGACGGCCGCCGACCCACTCCTCAAGTACCTCCACGCAGTCAGCAAGATCTGCGGCAAGGAGGGCATCTCCGATCCCGCCCCCATGACCGCCGCTGCGGGAGTGGCGATCGTGCGCCGCAACTTCCCCTTCCACATCGCCTACGAACTCGCCGAGAAGCTGGTAAGCCGCGCCAAAGGGGTCGGCAAGAACCAGGACCCACCATGCTCCACCTTGGACTTTCACGTCCTGTTCGACACCACCGTCATCGAGCCTGACGATCAGCTCGGTGGTTACAGAAAATTCACCACGCGCCCGTTCCGACTCGTCAAAAGGACGTCGGATTCGAAGACACAAACGCCCATGGATGTGCCCTTCGGCGGCCCCTCGGACGCCTCGGAAACTCCGGCGCCTGCCACGTGGGAGGACACATGCCGCCGCGTCGCCAGGTTCAAAGGGTTCCAACACACGGAGGACGAGAAGGACAGGGTCGAACCCTTCCCCCGTACCCGCGCCGCCCGCATTCGCAAGCTCCTGTCTGACGGCAAGCAGGAAGAGGTGGCGAAGCACTGGGAGGCAGTGAAAAAGGAAGTCTCCGTCGACTCCGACATCGCGCGTGGCGGCTCTGAAGCGCTGTTTGATCTGCTTGAGCTGGCCGATCTCCTCCCCGACTCTTACTTGCAGAAGGTCACGGGACTGGCACACCCCAAAGACAGCACACCCACCACCTCGACGTCGGAGGAGGTGCACTCGTGAGCAAGACCAACGCCTTCCCGCTCACTGTCGTCTTCCACTCCGACTGGGGCGTTTCCACCGGCACCGGCATTGCTGGCGGGATCGATTCCGTCATCGAGAAGGACCTGGCCGGCAAGCCGGTTGTCCGCGGAACCGTCTTGACTGGCGTCATTCGCGAGCAGGCTGTCATCACAGCACAAGCACTCGATGATGGGGAAGACAACGGCCCGTGGAAACGATTCGCCGGCGACCTGTTCGGCCCTGGAGCTGATGACGACGGCAAGGACCGTCACCATCAGCGTCACGTCATCTTTTCTGACGCCACCGTGCCCGAGGGACAGGACGTTCCAATTCATGAGGTTGTGTCTTTGTCCATCGACGACGAGACAGGTACGGCTCGCGACGACTTTCTGCGCTTCTTCGAGCGCGCAGGCGCGTGCCGTCTCGAGGGCACGGTCACCCTCGTGGGCGAGGATGTCGACGGCCAGGAACTGACGTGGTCGAATGAGCAGTGTGATGCCGCCCGCCTGCTGCTGGCTCTATCCGGGCTGCTGGTGCGCGGCATCGGCTCCAACCGGTCCGATGGCGACGGCATGTGTGACATCCTCATCGGAGTCGACCCCGCACTGCACGCTGATGGTGGGGAGATCCTGAGTCAGGTGCGCCGGTGGTGCAGCCAGGCAATGGACCACCTCTCGCCTGAGGCTCCAACCGTCCCTCGTGCCACACGTGCCTTCGCAATCCCCCACGTAGCTGCACGCACCGCATCCTCACCGGTCGCTGAACCGGAACCTGCGCCCAGCTCCGGCGCCCTGCAATCCCCCACGTGGTGGTCAACGAAGCTGACGATCAACCTGCTCACCCCGGTCGTGTCCTATGACGTACCCATGTCCAATGAGGTACGTTCGCTGGATTTCCTGCGCGGCACGGTCCTGCTGCCCTGGGTCCACCGGCTCCTGCGACGCGCGCTGCCCGGCGACGCTGCTGTCCGTGACGCCGTCGTGCACGGTCGACTACTCGTCTCCGACGCGCTGCCGGTGGTGGGTGACGTCGTTGGCCTACCGACACCGCTCGCGCTCTCCACCCCGAAGGTGCGCAAGCCGAATCAGTGCTGGCGGGAGGTGACGAACCGGCTGAGAACTGGGGAGCCGCAGGACGTACACTCGCCACTGCGCAGCGGATTCGTTTTTCCCGGCCTTGAAGTGACGCCACCGGAACCGTCGGACAGACACGATCCACTCGACAAGAACCTGACACTGTCTGGCGGTCTGGGAGTGCCACCGCTCACCGGTCGCCAGGCCACAGCACACTCGACTGCCACCGGGGCCGCGAAGGATGGGGCCCTTTTCCTCGTGCGGGCCCTGCCCGCCGGTTTGACGCTCCAGGCAACGATGACGTTGTCCGAGGACCTGGTCAGGATCTCGGGCATGAAAGAGGCCCTCACAGCAGGGGCTGCACATGACGCACGCTTGGGATCGCGTCGGCTGAGCGGCACCTACGGCCACGCCTGCTGCACTTTCTCCCCACTCACCGAGACGGCCACTTCGCCTGTTGCTCCGGGAGAGACCACCCTGTGGTTCACCTCCGATGTCCTGGCGCGCTCAGCGGCGCTGGGGCCCGGCGGCAGCCAGCAGGATCTGGTTGATGCCTTTGGCCGCCTCGGCGCGCGCCTGGAGGTCTGCCGGCAGACGGACGACCGCTTCACCGCCGGCATCCGCCATCGTCGGATCGACTCATGGTCGACGGCGGGAGGCCAGCCCCGTCCTACGCGCACGGCAATTCAGGCCGGTTCAGTGCTGCGCGTCTCGGTCCCCGACGAGGCCGCCGCCCTTGCGCTCACTCGCTTGACCGTCACCGGCCTCGGTGACCTGACGGCCCAGGGTTTCGGGCGCTTCGTCGTCGGGCACCCACTGCTGGATGAGAAGATTTTCAGCCTCGGTGACCTCCGCCGCTCCGACTTCGTCGGCAGCACCGACGCCGCAACCTCCCAGGAGGAGCAGTCATGAGCATCATCCGCTACGAGCTGACGATCCATGTGACAACCCACTCCCCCCTGCACTCGGGTGGGGTGGATGTGGTGGCTGACCCCACGCGCGAAGGCATCGACCGGGAGGCAGTCGCCACGAGATTCGCCCGCGACGCCCATGAGCGCCCGATCCTCACCGGACGCTCTGTCAAGGGTGCCGTGCGCACCGCTTGCACCCGATACCTGGAGAAGAATCCGGAATCCGACGTCGCCCAGTTCCTGACCAAGGAAACCCAAGCCAGGCTGTGGGGTGACAAAGGCAAGAAGGCGCCGAACGGCACACCCCTGCGGTCCTCCGCCCTGACCTTTCACCCCGTCGAGATTCCCGAGGAGGCCCTAACGGGCTCTCAGCCCGGCGATTCCTCCGAAGCTGAGCGGCAGGCCGAGACCGACCTGCCCCGCAGGGTCGGAATCGCAATGAACCGCTACTGGGGCGCCGTCGGCGACGGGGCGCTGTTCGTCCACGAGTTCGTGCCTCGGGGTAACGCGCTGACGCTCGTTATCACTGCGGAAGGCATCGACGACGAGGCGCCGACGAAACGCACGAACTCCGAGGGCGGCGCCGACGGCACATCAAAGGAGGAGGAGCTGGCGGGTCCTCCAAGGCCTGCAACTGCGACTGAGGTCAAACAGCTCCTTAAGCTCATCGTCGGGCTGTTCAAGGCCGAGCAGATCTCCTTCGGTGGTCGACAGAGCGCAGGCTGGGGACGGATCGCGCTCAACGACGGACGACCCACGAACGAACGCTGGCGACTCCGGGAGTTCAGCCCCAACACCCGAGAGGGTCTGAAATCCCTGCTGTCCGACTCCCCCTTGCCGAGCACAGAACTGAAGCCTGTGGACTGCGGCCCTGCCACGCGCACTCGCATCACAGTCACGTGGAAGAGTCCCACAGGGATCCTGGTGGCAGACCCGGGGCTGTCCAAGCAGGACAAAGCCAACCTCAAAGAAGAGCGCGAGACCGCTCTCGCTGAGGGTAGAACCTTGGACAAGCAACCCATCCCCACCGTGCCGCTGCGTGATACTGGAGGTGAGGACGGTCCGCTCGTCCTTCCTGGGAGCTCGGTGCGCGGGGCATTGCGCGCCAGAGCCTCTCGGATCGCACGCACGGTTCTCGTGGGAGCCCTTGGGCGGCGGCTCGACAACTGGTCGGAGCCCGGCGTCACGGTCCACGACCAGCTGGCAGACGATCCCACTCTCGTGCGCGACTTGTTCGGCACCACCGATCAGCGTGGCGCCCTAACAGTGCTCGACACCCAGGCAGCGCCGTCAGCCAGTCCCCGCACGGTCACTCATAACGCAGGTGACCGCTGGACCGGCGGCGTGGCCGAAGGCGCCCTGTATAGCGAAGAGGTCCACGACGGCGCCCGCTGGGACGACATCGTCCTGGAACTGGACCCCGACAGGCTGCCCAACGACCAGAACCGACGTCGTGCCGCTTGGTGTCTGCTGGGCCTCGTCTTGGCAGAGTTCTCCACGGGCACGCTCCCGCTGGGCAGCAGGGGAACTCGTGGGCTGGGACAGGTGGAAGTCACAGGCCTCACGGTCGAGGGACTGGAATTACTCGGGCTCCCCGGCGACGGTTCCTGGATGTTCACGGCAGGCGAAGGCCAAAGCGGGCGCGATGCTGCAGATGCCCTGTTGAAGCACCTGCAAACGGTCAACGAGATGATCGAGCCGAACGGTGACACAGATACTGCCGGATGGTCCTCCTATCTCATCGAGACCGGGGGGAAGAACAATGCCTGACAAGCTCATGATGCCTTCGCTGAGGGAAGCAATGTGGTTTTCGTCGCCCGACCCCGACGCCACCCTCGACGATGTTTTGAAAGCCGTCGCCCCTACCGGTTCCGTCGCCGGAATCGCCTATACGACGGCTGGGGCGCACGCCATTACGTCCGTCTCCGACGGAAAACTGCACAGCTCCGGCGGCGATGTTGAACGAGCGGCCATCTACGAACTGCGGCTGTGGGAGGTCGGCATCACTGATGACCGTGAGGTCCTTGCCCACGAGTGGCGGTGGGTCAATGGCTCTGGTTCAGCCGAGATCATCGTCCACGAAACCTCGAGTAGTAAGCAAAGCACCCCCAAGTTCAAGCCGTGCTGGTACCGGCGCAACGCATACCTCCAACACGGTGCGGCACTGCCCAGCAACCCGCAGACGATGACCAGCATCGAAGTCTTCACCGAGCAGGAATACGGAAACACCGTGTTCGTCGACGAGCTCATGACGGGAGAGTGGGGCTGACATGCCGGGCAGGTCTGAAGACTTCAATCCCTTCCACTCCGCCGTTAATCGGATCCCTGTGCTGCGGCGGTCCGCGCAGGACCAGGCTCGGCACAATGCCCTTCCCCCTGACCTCTTCCTCGACGGGCCTGCACCCTCACACGATCACCTCGCTCCTGATCGCTGGTCCGGTTCTGTTGACCTGGAAATAACGCTGCACACGCCACTGGTCTTCGGTGAGCAGACCACCACGGAGGAAACCTGTCCAGAAGGACAGGCTGAGAAGCGCCATTTCGTTGCCCTTCCCCTCAACTCCGATGAAACGGTCCGCGTTCCACCAACCATGATCAAGGGCATGATCTCTCGCGCGTACGAGACGCTCACCTGCTCGCGCTTCCGCGTCTTCGGTGACGTGGAGAACCAGGGTGGCTTCCGCCGGACCGCCGATGATCGCTCCGTGCCGCTGACCTACCGGGGCGACGCCGCCAGCGCTCTCGGGCTGGTCCCGATCCGAATCACCGGGGAGGATGAGGATGGCCTCATCGGCGCCCTCTACTACGGCGACACCAAGGTCGCTGAGGACTATCGCAAAGGCAAACTTGTCTACCCAACGATGCGTGCAGCGGCGCTCCAAGGAACGTCTCGCGGCCCTGCGAAACTCGTCGTCCCCCGGGACCGGCTTGACCGCCTCGCCCCGCATGGCAAGAAGATCGTCTGCGACATGACCTTGTGCCTGCACGGACGTGGTGGGAAGAGCGCCCGGTACGCCTACTGGTTGGTTACGCACATCCACGACGAGAACACCGGCCAACCAATCGAGATCTTCCGCATTCCGAAGTCCGTTACCACGATCGACGGCCTCGACAGCGTCACAGGCTACGTGTGCAGGACCGCAGCACCGAATCAGTCGCCAGGAAACCTGTTTCCCAGAAAGCACGACGAGCGCGTGTTCTTTGACATCTCGCCTCATGGCCCCACACAGGTGCGCATCTCGTCTCGGGTGCGCGAAGCCTACCGGGCCGTTGTCGAGAGCTATGTGGCTCAACGCAGCAAGGACCCGAAGAACAAGAAACAGCCGCCCAACCGGGCTACTGATGCTGTGCACCGCGCACAACGAGAGGCCGCAAAAACGACAGGAGTCGCACACATCGCCGCGCCAACAGCGACTGCGAACGTGTGCGCCGCAGCGTCGCTAGTAGTCGGCACGGTCGCTTTCGCAGTCGTCGACAACTCCAACGACTCTCCGACCGTCATCGAGATCATTCCGACGATGATTGGGCGCCACGCCTATCAGCGTTCGCCGCTGGAACTCGCCAAGGCACAAGAAGCCGCCCCGCTCACGCAGGCTGATGAGGCGTCTCCTGCCGACCGCCTCTTTGGATACGTCATCCGGGACGATGCCGGAAAGGGCGGGAACGTCGCCTTGCGCGGTCGAATCAGCATTGGTCCGGTCGATGGAACACAGGCAACCGTCGTCTCCAACGAACCACAACTCCTCACTCCCCTCCTCGCCCCGAAACCTGGTTCAGCCCGCCGCTACCTGACTGACCACGAAGGCAGGACTCCTCGGCGACAAAATGGCAACTCCGACGGAGCCCTACCGCGCTCTGATCTCTTCCGAGACGGCCAACTCCTCGGGGCTGCCGTCTACCCCATTCATCGGAGGATCCTCGATCAGAAAGGGTTTCCGGCCACCGCCACCGAGGACCCCGTCATGAATGGAAGGCCTCAGAAGAACTTCGAGACTCGGATCACAGCACACGACTGGTTGGCGACCGGCAGCGTGCTGACCACCACTTTGACCTTCACCAACCTCAGTTCTGACGAGCTCGCAGCCCTCCTGTGGGTCTTGACCCCGGAGAACCTGGTGCCGGCATCCGAGCAGGACGATCAGCGCTCGAAGATCGGTTACCTCCGCATGGGACTCGGCAAACCTTTCGGGTTGGGTGCCCTCGAGGTTCGAGCCGTCGAGGGGAGCCTGCAAGCTCAGCGGGACGGCAGTCTCGCGCAGGACTACGCATCGCTGCGAGGCTGCTTGGGTGCGGGCAGCGTGACCGCAGACCCGAGTGAAGTCGTCTTCGACACCACGATGCCTTCCGTCATCACGGAGCACCCCTGGGTCCAAGCAATGCAGCGTGCAGCCTACGGATACGCCGACGACACGGAGGTCAGGCACATGAGTCTGAACGAAAACAAGGAGAACAACCGGACAAACGGAGCAACAGGCGAGCCTTACCCCGGCAAGGGCGTTGCCCCACGTGATCTTTTCGGTTCAGATTCAGGCGAACCCATTGTCGTCACCCGGAGGCCGAAGGGTCCGACAAGAAACCCACGAGGCGGAAACCGTCCCCGGCGGAGACGACGATGACTGCCTGGCACCATGCGTACAACGGTGTCCCCACCGCGAGGAAACACCGAAAGAACGGAAAGAATAGCCTCGACGGGGACTACGCACCCGTCAGGCACGATCACCTCCTGCCGAATGGCCTCTCGGGCGAACTGCACGTGTCCATCAAGGTTGCATCCCCGACCGTTCCCGGCCAACGCACCGCGAAAGGGCAGGTCGTCGTCTCCTCACGCAGCGGAGCTGTGAGTGGCGCCATGGACTGGGAGGATGCGACCATTCCCGCAACCACCCTCAAGGGTGTGCTGTCGTCCGCTTACGAAGCGGTCACCGCATCCCGTATGCGCGTTTTTTCAGGCAACGACCGCGTGCTCACACAGCGCCGCACATCTCAGGAAGCGGCAATTCTCTATCCCGTGTTCCTCGTCGTGGGTCGAAAGACTTCCGGAGGAACTGGTCTTCGGGTACGAATCATGCTCGGTAGGAATCGGAGACCCAAAAACGGCGAGTGGAATCATCTTCCGTACTTGTGTGCAGCCGTTCTTCCTGACTCCGAGAAGTCCCGCACAACCCTGTATGACACATCAGGTCAGCTCATATACTCCGGAGCCGCCAAGAAAAGGAAGCGGAAATACCACAACAAGAAAGGTCCGCAGCATGTACGGGAGCGCCTGTCACAGCTTCGGGAGGCGACGCCGCACGGCTCACATGTCACCTTCACTGCTCAGGAGGAGAAGTTCTACACAACCAAGCGACTGATCGTCTCCTCAGTCAAGGGCGAGCGCTTCTGCGGAACCGTCGGCCACAGCAAGAGCCCCGACCCCAAAGACCCCCCATACACCGGCTACGTCGTCCGCCTCACCCCAGAGGGCTCCGACCCTCTCATTGACACCAAATACAACGAGTTCATCTTCTTCGACACAAAGAAGAACAGGACGTACCGGGATATTTCAGCGCAAGTACTCACGAACCTCATCGAGGTCATCTACAGCTACCTGGAGAACATCCGCACCCTCAAACGCCAGGAAGCGCACCGTCGCAGCGCCGGCGCACAGAAGGAGACCAAGACCCGCCGCTCGGACTCCCCACACACCTGGCTCATTCACTCGATCCTCGACAGGGAGAACGGCGGACCGGGTCTCTCGGCCAACCGCGAGGAGATCGAGCGGTACGTGAGGACGTTAGCCTCCAACGATCCCGGTATCCCCCTCTTCGCCTCAATCGACAACACGAAGGGCACTGTCACCGAGTTGTCCCTGTCCCAGATGGGAAGACACGTCAGCAGTAAGGCGTGTACACCTGCGGAACTGGCCGTGGCCGGCAGCATCGCCCCTGCTAAGGAATATTCCCAGGCATCCCCCGCCGACCGCATGTGGGGGTTCATCGCTGACAGGAAAGAAGATGCCCAGAACCAAGGGGCAGCGCATCATGGTCGCATCACGATCCATCCCATCAGACCCGCGAAACAGCCAGAAGGCGCCACTTGGCTCAGGCTCTCTGAGGACGGACACACGGGCTGGAGCCTTCCGCCCTTGGCGAGTCCCAAGCCGTCTACGGGCTTTCCCTATCTGCGCAAGGCGGACGGCGGCCCTCTATCAGAGGAGACAACCCGTGACGAGACGTACAGGCCGGACCAGTCCCTCATCCGGAAGGTCTATCCCTCCCACCGCCTGCGCATCGGCCAGCAACTCGATTCCGTTCCAGGCGTCGAGACGCTCACCGGGGAGCCCGGCTCGAGTCAGACCGTCATCGGCTCCTACCTCGCCCCAGGAGCAACTTTCACCACGAGGATCAATTTCGAGGGGCTGACGGCGGAGGAACTCGCCGTACTCGTATGGCTGCTCACTCCGGAAAGACTGGCCCCCCACAACGAAAGACCGACCAACAGCGACAAGCCCTCCATTGGCTTCCACCGTCTCGGCTTCGGTAAGCCCCTCGGCCTGGGAATGGTAGAAATCCGGGCAACCAACGTCGTCGTACACGATGGCCGCAAACTCGCTGGGATGTATCGCGACCTGACGGGCTACCTTGGCCTTGAGCGACTCCAGGAGATCGAGGCGTCCAGCACTGAACGATTGACATCTCTGCTCAATGCATTGCCTGATGGCTTCGAGTCTTGGCTCGCCGTGCGCGCCTTCGTCCGTTCCTCCTATGGATGGAGTGACGGCAGGCCAGTCCAGTATCCCGACGCGGACCGCGCTACCGGAGAGGACGAGATCTCACCGATCACGACGTGGTTCAAGAACCGGGAGGAGAACCGCGTCAAACACAAGCTGAATCGGAAAAAGAACCACCTAGATTCCACTTACAACCTGCCCGGTCTGACTGACTGAAACCGATACAGATCCTTCTGTGCCGCGCTCATCTCGCCGCGTCCGCTCATCGGAAAGACGCTGGCCTGAAGTGTTACATGGTGTGTAGACAGTGGCAAAAGTCTGGAGGTGGGCCTTCAGAACCCGTCAACACCCGGAGCCCGAGGGCTCTGACCCACCTCGCCAGTTGAAACTCGTTCTCAGACCTCTTCGTAGAAATCCGTGCACACTACCCCCTACTCCGGGAGAAGCAGAGCATCGTGGGGTACGGGCAGCGCCCGTACCCCACCGCTCACCGTCGGGTCAGCT
>ERZ773072.981-NODE-981-length-14815-cov-5.938347_pt1 | contig 14815 bp, 12 predicted proteins | sample MGYA00580617_ERZ773072 | MGnify/ENA primary metagenome ERZ773072 (study PRJEB29015, sample SAMEA2737970) | human oral metagenome | biome: human oral; feature: human-associated habitat; material: dental | place: China | collected 2122 ... | reverse complement strand
CGGAGTGCTCCAGCATGGTGAGCTGGTCGGCGAGCATCTGGGTGGGGTGCCAGGAGTCGGTCAGGCCGTTGTAGACGGGAATCCCGGCATACCGACCCATGGTCTCGAGGGTTTCCTGGGCGAAGCCGCGGTACTCGATGCCGTCGTACCAGCGACCGAGCACGCGGGCCGTGTCAGCGGCCGACTCCTTGTGGACGAACTGCGACCCGGCCGTGTCGAGGCGGGTGGCGTAGCCGCCCTGTTCCGTCATGGCTACGTCGAAGGAGCAACTGGTGCGGGTGGAGGTCTTCTCGAACAGCAGGGCGACCTTCTTGCCCACCAGCCGCTTGACCTCGCGTCGTTCCCGCCGCTCCGCCTTCAGCTGGGCGGCAAGGTCCAGGACGGCCTTCCACTCGGCGGGGGTGAGGTCGGTTTCCTTGGTGAAGCTGCGTCCTTTGAGCATCACAGGGCCTTTCTGCGGGGAAGCCCTCAGGGTATCGCGGCAATCCAAACGCGACCGCCGGTGTCCGGATTCGCGCATCGCCTGTGGACAAGCGGCGGTGATCAGGCGAGGGCGTCGAGGATGCCCGGCATGGCGGCCTCGATGTCGGCCAGGGTGCTGCGGAACCCGGAGGCGGGACCGTACCAGGGGTCATCGAGGTCCTGTCCCTTCGGCATCGCGGGGTTGAAGTCGTTGATGAGGGCATAGTTGGCGTCGGGGCAGAGCCGTTCGAGCCTGCCGATGTGGAACCGTTCGGCGACGACGACGAGGTCGGCCGAGGCGAGGTCGTCGGCGGTGACCCGCCGGGCCCGATGCCCGTCGGCGGAGTACCCGGCTTCACGGAGCACGGCGGCAGCCCGTCGGTCGATGGGGTTGCCCGATTCCTCGGACGAGATGCCGACGCTGTCGGCCTCCACGTCGAGCCCCCGCTCGGCGGCCATTCCGCGGGCCACCCGCTCCGCCATCGGGGAACGGCAGATGTTGCCCCAGCACACAAACACGACCTTCGCCATGGACAGCAACCCTAAGGGCTCCGCGGACGGGCGCCGGCACGAACCGGTCCCGGGCCGTGCCCCGCGAGTTGGCGGCGCCTCCCCATGCAAACCGTGTTGTACCTCCCCGGGGTAGTTTGCCTGCCCCACCGGCGTTGTTCGTGGGGTTTCGGGTTTTTGATGGCAGTCTTGTGCCATGCAGATCCTGGTGGTGGACGACGACCAGGCCGTGCGTGACTCGCTGGCCCGGTCCCTGAAGTATTCCGGCGACGAGGTGACGACTGCGGCTGACGGCGTCGAGGCACTGGCGCAGCTGGCAGGGCACACCCCGGATGCGGTGATCATGGACGTGATGATGCCTCGTCTCGACGGCCTGGAAACCACCCGCATGCTGCGACAGTCAGGCAATGACGTTCCCATCCTGATCCTCACGGCTCGTGACGCCGTCGGTGACCGGGTGGACGGTCTCGATGCCGGCGCCGACGACTACATGGTCAAACCCTTCGCCCTCGACGAGCTGCTGGCACGGCTGCGGGCCCTGACCCGGCGCTCAAAACCGATTCAGGAAAATGACTCAAAGGTCCTCGTGTTCGGCGACGTGACGCTGGATGCACAGCACCGGGAGGTGACCCGCGCGGGAAAACACATTTCCTTGACCCGCACCGAGTTCGCCCTTCTCCAGGCCTTCATGGAAAATCCCCGCCGCGTGATGGAGCGCAACACCCTTCTCAACGAGGTGTGGGGATTCGAATTCCCCGCCACCGCGAACTCTCTCGAGGTCTACATCGGCTACCTGCGTCGTAAGACCGAGGCGGGCGGCCTGCCCCGTCTGATACATACGGTCCGCGGCGTCGGCTACGTGCTGCGTGAAACCGCCCCGTGATCGGTTCGTTTTGGATCCGGTTCCGGCGGGGCATCGAAAGACTCATCACGGGCCAGTCGCTCCGCTCTCGCCTGGCTTCATTGACCGGGATATCGGTGGCCGCGGCCGTGCTCCTGGTCGGTTCCACGGCCTATTTGTCCACGCGGATCTCACTGCGCGACCAGCTGGATCGCGAATTGTTGTCGGCTGCCCGCACCACCGCCGCGATCATCAACTCCGACATCAGGAATCTTGACAATCTCGGCCCCGGGCTCGGCACCTCCCAGGAGTTGTTGGCCGTCACCACCTCGACGGGAGAGACCACCCAGGCCGGGAAGCAATCCCTGGCGCTGGTCCCCGAGGCCGGGGAGATCGCCGTCGCCCGCATGCAGCACGGGCATCGTGCCCGTTCCGTGAAGCTGGGAGACGGTCAGCAGTATCGCCTCGTATCAGTGCCGGTACGAGCCCGGGATCGCGCCGGCCAGCCGCAAAGCTACGCCATTCTCTACGCACGGCCCCTGACATCGCTGGACACGACGCTGAACTCACTGTGGCTGGTGATCGCACTGTCCGGGTTGGTGGGGATCCTGACCACGACCCTCACGGCCCTGTGGATGGCGCAGACCGCCCTGATGCCGGTTCGGCGCCTCTCCACCGCCGTGAAGAACGTCACCCAAACCGATCAGCTGAACCCGATCCGCATCTATGGCCGTGACGACTTGGGTGAGTTGACGCGCAGTTTCAACCTGATGCTGAAAAGTCTCCAGACCTCACGGGAACAGCAAAGACAGCTGATCGCGGATGCGGGCCACGAACTCCGCACCCCCCTGACGTCGATGCGCACCAACATCGAGCTGCTGGTAGCCGACGACAAGTCCGGAATGCTGCCGGAAGGGGCCCGCTCCGAAATCCTCGACGACGTCTCCGCCCAGCTCGGTGAGTTCTCCGCCCTCGTCGGCGACCTGGTGGCCCTGACCCGCGACGACCATCTCCAGCGTCAGCCGGAGCGGCTCGACCTGTCGGAGGTGGTGGAGGCGGCGCTGGCCCGTGCAGCCCGTCGCGGACCGAACATCACCTTCCACACGACCCTGGAGCCGGTCCCGATCCTGGGGGATGCCCCCACGCTGGAACGCGCCATCACGAACCTGCTGGACAACGCCGTGAAGTTCTCCCCCAGCGACGGCGAGATCTGGGTGGAGTTGACCTCGGCCGGGGTGCTGACGATCATCGATTCGGGCCCGGGAGTCGCCGACGAGGACCTGCCGCACATCTTCGACCGGTTCTATCGCTCCGACCGTGCCCGCAACACCCCGGGTACCGGCCTCGGTCTGGCCATCGTCACCCACACCGTCGAGGCCCATGGCGGCTCGGTCCGGGCAGGGAACCAACCAGGCGCCGGGGCGAAGTTCACCATGCGGCTGCCGGTCCTGGCCGCCCCCGAATCGCCCCTGTCTCCTTGAGGAAACACCGCCTGAGTATGTCCGCTGCTTCCCGGGCCGGGTGTTCCGGGGGCGTCGGGTCTTTGCGGGCGGACCGCGACCACCTGATTCCACAGACTTTTCCACAACCTGGGTAGAACTACACGGCTGTAACTCGGTCGAGTGGTTCAGTTCCTCGAGTCCCTGAAAGGCAGGCTGGAGAGACCCGTTTCCCACAGACTTTTCCACAGCTGGGCAAAACTACACGGGTGTAATTCGACCTCGGATGCGCGGTACCCGGTGTCGTCAGCCCATGCTCACGCGTCTCTCATTGGCTCGTCTCACCCTGGAGGACCACGGATGGCCCCTGGTCCCAGGGCTGCGAGAAAAGCTCCGACGCGGAGCGCCTGGTCTGCGGGAAGAACACCAGGTAGGCGATCCACGCCAACAACGCCAGCACCATCAAAGTCACGATCACCCAGGCCCAGGGGCTGCGGCGTTTCGGGGCCTGCCGACCGACTGGCTGTGAGCTGTAGACCGGGACCGCGGATTGATAGGGAGCGCTTGACGGAGGCGGCAGGCTGAGCTCGTAGTGCCCGTAGGACGGCGGTGGAACGTACGGCGGGACGGCGGAAGCGGCACCGTGGTCCGGGTCAAAGGCCGGGGACGCCGTCACCGCTGGGTCCGGAGGTGGCGGCATGGCTGCGAGAGGGTCATGCCCGTGGGGGCCCCAGGGGGTCTGCACGGGAGGAGCCGGCGGAGGCATGGCTGCCAAGGTGGCTGGGGACGGCTCGTTGGGAACCGGAGGTGGCATATGAGGAACCGCGTGACCCGCCGATGACGACGGGATGGTCTGCGCCATCGGATCGGCTGGGGTGCTGGAAAGTGGCTGGTTCGCGGAATACGGGAGCACCGGCTGTGGTGGTTCGACCTTCTCCCCGACCGGAGCCGCATCCTCCCGAAAGATCGGCAGATCCTTGATGGCATCCAGGATCTGGGTGGGCGCCTCGGAATCGTCGAAGTTGATCGGAGCGGAAATACGGGTGATCATTTCCGTCTCCTCCGGTTCCGGCACGTCTATTGTCTCCTCGGCCTGGACGGGTTCTTCCGGAGCAGCTTCAGCCTGAACAGGTTCGGCCTGGACGGGTTCCTCTGAAGCAGGTTCAGCCTGAATGGGTTCAGTTGTGGCCGGTTCAGCCGGTTGCATCAGCGACGTCACCCATGAGGGATCAGCCGAGGGCAGCTCGTCCCAGGATGATGTGATCACGCTTGGTTCGTCCGGCGAAGGCGCAGAAGGCACCATGACGACAACAACCCGGTTCACCGATCCGTCATCATCCGTCTCGGTCGGTGAGAGCGCTGCTTCCGATCGTGATTCGACCTGGGACACCTCCGTTGACCTCTGCCCACGCCGCGAGAGCTCGGCGGTCGGTTTCTGCCCGACCGGCGCCAATGCCGTTGATGTCGACGCCTGTTCGACGGAGGACACCTCAACCGACCACTGCCTGATCGGGACCAGCTCTCCCGGAACAGTTTCGGCGGACACCGCGGGCGGTTCGGATGGTACGACCGGAACTACCTGAGTTGCAGGTCCGTCCGCCTCGGGGAACCCCGGGGAGGCAGCCATCACCGGTTCCGGCGGCTCCTCATCCGTCTGAACCTGGGATTTCTCCCGATGGACATCATCCTCGTCAATACGGACGTCCTCCAGACGGGCGGTGTCCTCATCGACCCCGGTCTCTTCCAAAAATGCGACGCTCTCATCCACACCGACCTCACCCAGCAGGGCGGTGTCCTCATCAGGGACGAGATCTTCCTCGGGGACGACATCCTCCTCCTCGCCCGGGAGCGAGGGAAAAGAATCGATCGGGGAGGACTGGGTCGTCTGGAACATTTCCCAGGGTCGGGGTCTCGGTTCGACCGGCTTCGAGGAAAGGGGCACGGGAACCTCGTGCCCCTCGTCAGTGAACCCCGGCTGCCCGACCGCTGGAACCAAATCTTTGATCAAGGCGTTCAGGTCCCTCTTGCTCACGGCGAGCACCAACGCTCTGATACGCGTCCGGTACTGCGCGGAATCCAGCTTGTCGGTCGCCAGCGCCTCATCCAGGACGCGGCGGTACCGAAGCAGGTCCTCCGAGGTAAGGGGAAGTGAACTCACCCCGCCAGTCTGTCAGAGACCATCGTCAAGAACCATGACTGTGTCCAACCAATGGCCAGAAGTCACCCCAATTTCGCGGCCACGCGCGTCGGCGGGCTAGGGTTTGGGGGACCCAACTCCAGGAGGCAGCATGCTCGGTTTCGCCGCGGTGGATCGACGTTCTGATGCGGTCGCGATCTGGCTCGTCAGCCGCACCAACACCGCCGAGGCATCCAGCACGAACGCCGTCGTGGTAGACCTGGCCGATGAACACGGCCTGAAGAAAGTGCACTCGCTGACCCGCGAGCGCGTCGTCATCACCACTCCCGGAAGCGACCTTGCCTGCCTGCCGATCAGCAATGGGCACCCGACGACACTGCTCGAGGAGTTCATCGATGCCACCCGCAGCCACCAGCGCGCCATCGTTGAGGCCGTGCGCTCCTACGCAGCCTCCCGCAAGGGCCAGAAGCTGGTGGAGCCAACCTTCCCCACGGAACCGCAACTCCCAAAGACCTGGCCCGCGACCTGCCAGGACCGTGCCCTGGAGCTGGCCGGGGTGGTGTCGCGGGCCTGGACGAACTGGCTGGTCAGCGACGGAGAGAGACTCCGCCGCACCACCCAGCCACGCACCAGCAAGACACCGTGGATCATGCCCGGGGAACTCAACCAACCGGAGCTGCTGGCTCTGCCACCGGCCCTGACGGAGAAACTTCGCCCCGAACCCGTGGGACCCTTCCCCGGTTGAGCGGCTCCGTCCTCAGCCCTGCCCCGCCGGGACCAGCGGAACGTACCACTCGACGTCGGTGAGGAGGATGCGGGTCTCCACGTTTCCTTCCCAGCTGACACCTATGCCGTGTTCCTGGAGGATCGGGATGACCACGGTCTTCATCAGCTTGATGGTCGTGGCATCGTAGAGCTCCTCACGCTGGGAGCTGCTCAAAGCCTTGTACTCCTCCTCGCTGATGTGGGCGGGCCAAAAGATGCCGTAGCTGAGGTAGGTGCTGCCGTCCTCCGCGAGGCTCTCGGTGTCCTGCTGGTGGAAGAACACATACCCCAGGTCGCCCTGGTCGCCCTCGATCTCCGCATGCCCACAGGTGTTGCAGCAGGTGAAATCCTGCTCCGCGACGACATGGGCCCTCCGCAGCGCCTCGAAGGCGCGGTCCAGCTTGCTGGCGGGCACCTCCCCGAATCCCGCCTGCTGGGTGCGGCGCGCATCGATCAGGTACTGGGCGATGGCGCGGCACTGCGCCTCGGACAGCGTGCCACCCTCGCCCTTCTCATCCTCCACTGCGCAGGCGATCTCGTAGGCATGGTCGTCGATGTCGTCATTCCCCCTCACGAGTTGCGTCCAGATCATGTCGCGGATGTACTCCTCGAGTTCGGGATCGATCACGCCCCCGAGCAGCTCGTCGGGGATTCTCAGGCCATCGGGCTGGGCGTTCAGTTCAGTCATGGCCGAGACCCTAACAACCGCCACCGACAGAGAAAGGGTCGGGCGGCGCCGCCCGACCCCTCACCGCGGCATCTCACCGCCAAAGGTTCTACCCCGGCTGACCCGGATACCCCTGCTGACCCGGCTGACCCGGATACCCCTGTTGGCCCGGCTGACCAGCCTGGCCCGGGTATCCCTGTTGCCCGGAGGGCTGGTGGAAATTGCCCGGACCCTGGAATCCACCCTGCGGACCGGGCTGTCCGGGACCGGGGCGAGCGGCCTTCGCCCTGCCGCGTTGCACCAGAATGACGGCGGCCACAGCGCCGCCCACCACCATGACCCCGAGCACGACCCACAGCCAGGTCAGGTCGGGGGCATTGCTGGCGGTCGCTTTCAGGCCCTCGGAACTGGTCAAGTCGGCCGGGTCCTTCCACGTGACGGTGTTGCCGGAGATCTCCCCCTTGCCGCTGGCGGTGAGGACCTTGCCCGGGAAGGTCACCTTGACCTCGAAGTCGGTGATCATGGTCGCGCTGATCCCCTGCGCATTGCTGCCCGACATGTGGAAGGTCCATTGCTTGCTGGACTCGTCGAAGCTGAGATAGCTGATGTCGGAGAGCTTGGCGGTGCCGGAGATCTTGCAGCCGATGTACTTGTCGTCCTGGTAGCCCTCCTGTTTGAGGTCGCCGGGGAGCTTCACCGAACTCATCCCGCGCTGGCAAACCCCGTCGGAGTCCTTGATGCCGCCCGATTGTGCTTGCTCCTTCAACACTCCGAAGTCACTTTTGACCTCGATTTTTTCCTGACTGCTCACGTTGATCTCCTGGTGCATCCGGATGCAGGAGCTGAGCACCAGGACGAGAGGCAGGATCAAGGCGACGATGCCGATTCTGCGTAATTTCGTCATGAACGAAATCTACAACCCTCCCCTTACCGCAGTGCGGGATCCCCCAAATTTGCGGTACGCGGGTGGGTTTCCCGCGAAAAGCCTTCCCGCCCGCAGCGGAACACGGCACCATTGACCCGTGAAACCAGATCGCAACGCCACCGTCGCCGAGATCTACGCACACCCGCTCGGCCGCGACATCATTGACAAGATGCTGCTGCAAACCGGGCGCAGCACCGCCTGGGTGCGCAATCCTCTGATCTCGCGGCTGCGGCTGCGGCAGCTCGACACGATCCTGGGACGCGCGTTCGGCCCCGGCTTCGTCGATACCCTGGTCGAACTACTGGCTGACTGCCCCGACTCACCTCCCCGCCTCGATGGCCCCATCGCCGCGACGTGGTGGAAACGGGCGGTGTTCTACCAGATCTACCCGCGTTCCTTCGCGGACAGCAACGGCGACGGCATCGGCGACCTGCCCGGCATCCTGGCGAAGGTTCCCTACCTGGACGACCTGGGCGTCGACTGCCTGTGGCTCTCGCCCATCTTCACGTCCCCCAACAAGGACATGGGCTACGACATCGCTGACTACCGGTGCGTCATGGACGAGATGGGCACCATCGACGACCTTCGGCGCCTGATCGCCGCCTGCCACGAACGCGGAATGCGCATCATCCTCGACCTGGTGGTCAACCACACCTCCGACGAGCACCCGTGGTTCAAAGACGCCCTGGCCAATCCGGAGGGCGCACATGGCGACTACTACTTCCTGCGTGACGGCGACCCCAAGACACCACCCAACAACTGGACATCGTTCTTCTCCGGACCCGCATGGCGCCGTATCGGCGAGAAGTGGGCGCTGCACTTGTTCACCCCCGAACAGCCGGACCTCAACTGGGACAATCCGGCGGTGCGTCGCGAGGTGGCCGACATTGTGCGTTTCTGGCTTGCCGAAGGCATCGACGGGTTCCGCCTGGATGTGATCAACTACATCTCCAAGCGCGATGGCCTGCCCGACGGCAACGCCACCGTCGGCCAGGTGATGGGGTTCACAGGCGTGGAACACTACTTCCACGGCCCCCACCTGCACGACCACCTGACGGAGCTGCGCCGCGAGGCTTTCATCCGAAAGGACGTGGAACCGGGCCACGAGGAACCGGGAGCCGACGCCCGACCCATCATGATCGGCGAGACCCCGGGCGCGGGCGTCGAGGTGGCCCGCCTGCTCACCAGCTCCCAGCGAGACGAGCTGGACCTGATCTTCAGTTTCGACCACCTGGAGACCCCGGGGCATGTGCGCTGGGACGAGTACGCCTACGACCTGAATTTCCTGAAGCGCTACTACATCGACTACCAGTCACGGCTGGGCTCCGATGACTGGATGAGCCTGTTCTTCGAGAACCACGACAACCCACGCATGATCTCCAAGGTCAACCCCGACCCCCGGTTCCGCGACCAGCTGGGCAAGGCCCTCGCGACGATCCTGCTGACCATGCGCGGCACCCCGTTCATCTTCCAGGGACAGGAGATCGGGGCCGTCAACCAGGACTTCCCCGACGAGTCGGCGCTGCGCGACGTGGAATCCCTGAACCTCCTGGCCGCCGAGGGCCCCGGGGCCTGGGGGAAGGTCATGGCCGGTTCCCGCGACCACGCCCGCGTCCCGATGCGCTGGGATCGCGACGAGCACTGGGGGTTCACGCGCGGAACCCCCTGGATCAAGGCCTTCGACGACTCGGTGGGCTACTCCGTCGCCGCCCAGGAGCACAACCCGGACTCGGTGCTGCGCTACTACCGCCGCCTGATCTGGCTGCGCCGCTCCAACCCGACGCTGAGCCTGGGTTCGATCCGTTTCATCGACGCCGGCGTCAAGGACTACTTCGCCTGGTTCCGGGAGCACAACGGCGAGCGCTGGTTCATCGAGGTGAACCTGTCGGGCCATCCCCTGCGGCGACGCCACCGTAACCGGAACCTCGACATCATCACCGGCACCGCCACTGACCGCTCGGGCCCCATGGAACCCTACGAGGCCCTCGTCTGCCAGGTGCCCCCGACAACGGACAGGTAGTTTCCGGGCGGCCTTTTCCACCACAGGAAAGGTCCCATTCACTCGAATCGCCCATTTCGTTGACGCGAGTGGGCGGCTCGAGCAATCTCGCCCCATTTTCCCTCCTCGACGAACAGAAATTGCACACAATCACGATTTGCGTTCAGTCACGGAATATTCAGCCCCCGCGCGCACCACGACCTCCCTCCTCGCAGCCACATCACCTCGCCATCCCACGAAACCGGGATCACCAAAAGTAGAACATTCAATTAACCAAAGCGGGCGGCCTCCCGCTAGGGGGATAGCCCGAAACCCACTTCCTGTAAGACTCCGCTTCCCAAAAGTTGACCCTCGTGGGTTATGCTTCACACAGCACCCCCTTGGGCGGGCAGCGAACCCCTGACCGGGGGTTGTAAAATCCTAAAGAATTGAGGAAGTTTTATGAAAGCTGCTTCATCGCGCGCCAGGGCGCGGAAGCTCCTGGCATCAGCAGCCGCAACTCTTGCGGCGACCCTTACCCTTGGCACGCCCATGGCGCACGCCGAGGACCACTCGAACAGTTACCCGGAGGGCTATCCTAAGGTCGGCGCGGAAGCCGAGAGCGTAGCCGGCTTCTCGCTGAACTTTACGAGGTCAGACGGCGCCTCCGGCTACGTTGTGCCCAACCTGTTCACCGTGCACACCTCGGCGAGCAAGGAAGGCGCCATCAAGGCCTACTGCATCGAGCTCGACGTCGACATCAAGTACGAATCCGATCTCCGCGTCGGTGACTGGAAGGACTTCCCGGGCACCAACAAGTTCAAGGACAACGCCGAGATTCAGTCCAAGGTTGCCTGGATCGCCCAGCGCAGCTACCCCCAGACCGACATGGCTGAACTCATCAAGGCCAGCGGCATCGCCGACCTGACCGAGAAGGAAGCCATCACCGCCACCCAGGCGGCCATCTGGCACTTCACCAACGATTACAAGTGGTCGGGCCTGAAGGAAGCCGATCAGGCGACGACAACCCGCGTCGAGAAGCTGTTCACCTACCTGACCGGGCAGACCAACACCGGACTGAAGGAGAGCAAGCAGCCGACCGTCGAGGCCGAGACCGGCAGCATCACCTTCACCCGCAGCGAGAACGGCTCCGAGGGCAAGGTCGGTCCGATCCGGTTCAAGTCCAGCCAGGCCACTTTCAAGCTGACCAGCGAGCTCAAGTACGAACTGATCAACGCACAGGGCGCCAAGGTTGACCTGAACGCCGTCCCTGCCGACACCGATCTGTACCTCAAGGTTCCGGCCGACGCGACCTCGGGCGAGCAGGAGTTCAAGGGCTCCGTCACGGGTAGCGTCTACGCCGGCAAGTTGCTGATCACCAAGGATGCGGTCGCAGGCGGCCCCCACGGCCAGACCATCATCATCGGCTCCAACAAGGAGGTCACCGCCGAGATCCAGGGCAAGATCAGCTGGTCCGTCACGCAGCAGACCACCACGCCGACGCCCACCCCGCCCGCGACGGAGACAACTCCGCCCGGGCACACCTGCCCGCCGGCCGGCACGGAGAGCACCCCACCCGGGAACCCCTGCCAGCCCACCCCGCCCGCGAATCCCTGCCAGCCCAACGGCACGGAGACCAACCAGGCCGGCAACGGCAATGGCAACGGCAACGGCAACAACTGCGCCACCAACGGCACCGAGACCAGCCAGCCCGGTAACGGCAACAACTGCGCCACCAACGGCACGGACGCCAACCAGAACGGCAACGGCAACGGCAACGACCGTGCCGCCAACCAGAACGGCAACGGCAACGGCAACGACCGTGCCGCCAACGACCCCGGAGCCAAACAGAACGGCAACAACGGCAACAACGGCTCCGGCGATCACGGCGGCGGTCACGGGAACAACGCCGGTGAGGGGGGTCAGGGAGACACCCAGGGGTGAGGCGCGACATGGTCTCAGTCCCCCGTCGCAGCGCGCCTCTGGTGGACGCGGATGATGACTGCGCGGATGCCGGGAACGATACGACGCGCTGGAACCAGTGCAACGGTCACGACTTCGTCGTCGCGCGGCCGGCCTATTCGACCTTCTGATGTCCGCCGCACCCGGTACCGTTGCGCGTGGACGGCGGTGACCGCCGCCTCATTCCGCAGTCCCGTCAACCTCGGCCCCGCCCTCCGAAGGAGCCCGCTTCGATGTCCGCTCTCCCGTCGCCCGACCCCAGCGCCGATCTCGACGGCGACCCCGGTGCCGTCGGTCGGCCGACCCTCGGCGGTGCCGGGGCGCCCGAAGCGGATGCCACAGGACCCGGGCGGCCCATGCAGTTCGCGGATGCGCCCCCGATGGGGTGGGGTGTCGAGGACGTCGTCGAGCCGCGGGCGCCCAGCAGGAGAGCGCGCCGGCCCCGCATATCGAGGGCGCTGCCGGTCGGCGTCGTGATCGGCCTCCTGGGGACGGGGGTGCTGACGTGGGGGTGCTACGACCTGCTCGCCTCCGTCGACGTCTTCGACGTCGCACTCGACGGTGCGCCGCTGATCAACCGGGTCGACGCGGTGATGATCGTCCTCGGACCGCTGCTGCTCCTGATCGCCTTCATCACCGCGATCGTGGCTCTCGTGCGCTCGGCGGTGCGATGGCCGGCGGCCCTGCTGGTGATCGCGCTGCTGCTGGCGCCCCTGCCCCTGGCCGGGGCCGGGCTGGTCCAGGGGACGCGCACGTTTAAGGAGGAGACGATGGCCAGCGCGAACGCCTACGCCGGGCGGGTCGACCCTCAGACGGTGGACGCGGCATTCGACCGTCTCAGGGACAGGGGCGTATCCGTCCCGGGGCGCGACAAGATCATGGAGATCCTGCGGAGCGGCGAATGATGACGACGTTTTTGAAGGGAGACCGGGCGGCTGAGGAGGGGCAACGATGACCTCGAGACCGAACATCCCGTCCGCGGGCGCCTGGGACGGCTCGCCTGCGTCCGGTGGGGAGGACCGGCGGGCCGGCTCGCCGAACGCGCCGGCCGGGGATCCGATCGACGGCCCCTCGACCTCCGGGGCCGGCATCGGGAGTCGTGCCGACGTCATATCCCCGGACGACTCGCCCTTCGGTGGCGAATCCTTCGGCGGTCAGCCGCAGACGCTCCGCCCGGTCTCAGCGCCGGTGGCCTACTTGTACGCCTCGATGCTGGCCGTCCTGGTCTCACTCGTCCTGACGGCTCTGGCGGGTTCTCTCCTCCTGTCCGCGGCCGCCTGGCTCCTGTCCGTGACTCTGGGACTGGGACTGGCCATGGTGTTCGTCGTCAGGGACACCGCTCGGCAGGCCAGTCCCTGGTACGACCATCAGCCTCTTCCGGCGCTCCTGTACCGGGTGAGCATCGTCGTCGCCCTGGTCGGCATCGTCGCGGCCTGCGCGCGGATCGCCCTGTTCGTGGGAAGGATGTGATCGGCCCATGACGCGGCCCGCGATGACGGCCTCGCCCATCCGCCGGGCGATCACGCTGGCGGCCGTCCTCCTGTGCGCCCTGTGCCTGACCCCGCCGACCCTCCCGGGTCCGACGCCCCCCGCCCGGGCTCTCCCGCAGCAGGCCGAACAGACCGACCGATCGGGACCGTCTGAGCCGGCCGAACCGTCCGACCAGCCCGCTGGCCAGCAGGGCGGTCTGTCCGAGTTCGGCTCGTGCCTGGCCGGTAGCGGCCAGGGGTCTGTGGTCATCCTCATGGACCAGTCCGGTTCCCTGCGCACCACCGACCCCGACCGGGCGAGGGTGAGGGCCGCCCAGTACCTGGCCGAGCGCCTGGCGTCCTTCTCGACGACGAACGGCATCACGTTGAATGTGCACGTCGCCGGCTTCGCCGCCTCCTACGCGGGCGCGGGCGATTGGACCGCGTTGACGCCGGACACGCTGGAAACGGTTAAGAGCCGGATCTTCGCCGTCGGCGATGACGTCCAGGATTACGACACGGACTACTGGAACGCCCTGGAGGGCGCCCGCCAGGATCTGGTCGACCACGACGCCTCCGGCTGCCGGGCGGTGGCGTGGCTCTCCGACGGCGAGTACGACCTGGACATGCGCGACTCCGGGGCCGGTCAGGACATCGGGACCGACAAGCCCTACGCCCCGGGCGTCCGGCTCGACTCCGAGGACGGGGTCGCTCAGGCGGAGCAGGCGGGGACGGCCGATATCTGCCGCCCCACCGGCGTCGCCGACCAGCTGCGCTCCTCGGGGGTGACCCTCCTGGGGCTCGGTTTGAGCGATGGGGGCGCCGACTTCACCTTCATGAGACGGATCGTTGGCGGCGGCGGGACGAATGCCGCCGCCAACGGCGTGGAGTCGTGCGGGGACGTATCCTCGCCCACCGGCTCGTTCTACCCCGTCTCCGACATCGACTCCCTGCTGATGGCCTTCGATTCCATCTCGGCCGCGGGAACGACGGTACGCTCGGACTCGGTGAGCGTCTGCCAGGGCGGCGCCTGCGCCGAGGGGGAGTCGAGCTTCGTCGTCGACGGCTCCCTCCAGGACGTGCACGTGCTGGCCTCCTCCGACGTCGACGGCCTCGAGGCCCGCCTCTACCCGCCCGGGGCGAGCGACCCGATCGTCATGTCGCAGACCACCGGGCCTCAGACCGCCGACGGCGTGAGCTACGAGTGGCTGACCGGGCGCACCCTCCAGGTCGACCTCGCCGCCGACTCGGCCCCGACCTGGGACGGGCAGTGGCGCCTGTCCTTCATCGACGAGCAGTCCCGGACCGAGGGCGAGAAGGTCAACGTCAACCTCCACCTGTCCTCGCCGCTGACCCTGGCCTGGCAGGATCTGGCGACCACCGAGCTGCGCCAGGGCGAGACCGTCGACGACGTGCGACTCGCACTCCTCGACCACGCCGGCGGCCGGCCCGTGGACACCTCCCGTCTGACGGGCGCCCTCTCCGCCACCGTGACCCTGACCGACTCGAAGGGGACGAGTACGACCCTCTTCGAGTCCGACGACGTCGAGGATCTGAACCGGCCGGTCAACATCCCCGTCGGGCGGGATGTGGCCCTCGGCGAGGCGAGCGTGACGACATCGGTGACGCCGATGAGAGCCTCGGCCTCGTCGATGACACC
>ERZ773072.980-NODE-980-length-14821-cov-6.647772_pt1 | contig 14821 bp, 12 predicted proteins | sample MGYA00580617_ERZ773072 | MGnify/ENA primary metagenome ERZ773072 (study PRJEB29015, sample SAMEA2737970) | human oral metagenome | biome: human oral; feature: human-associated habitat; material: dental | place: China | collected 2122 ... | reverse complement strand
CGGGCTTACGCCCTCGGCGGGATAACGGTTTTTACTTCCTCGCGCGCTCGGAAAATCTTCGCCTCGCTAGTTCGAGTCCAGTCGGAACGTTCTCTCCACGTCGTGAACCAGTAACCACTCCGCCATACGCAGGCGCTGGGGCGCCTGCTCCAGGCCCTCGGGCTTACGCCCTCGGCGGGATAACGGTTTTTACTTCCTCGCGCGCTCGGAAAAACCGTCACCCCGCTGTGTCGAGTCCAAAGCAACAGGGATTTGTGGGCGGAGGCAAAGATGCTTCACCCCGCAAAAATGTGAAGCCTAACGCGCAGAAAAGTTCCCCACCCACACACGCCACTCACCCACCCGGCGCGCAGTGGGGGAGCCGCCCGCCGGCATCCTCTTGCGCCTACTCCAGAGCAAATCCACAGGCGCAACCCGACCCAGAAAGCTACGCCAGCAGCTCAACACAGCCTCCAGAAAGTCGAAAATACCTGAAGAGATAGCGCAAACCCCCGTTCAAACGGTCACGCGGAGGTATCATAAGGGGCTAAACTATAGGAGGTGGAGTGCGAAAAAGAAGCCTCCAAAAACACGTCACGGAGAGGTGGTCATGACCACTACTACTAATCCCAAGGCACCCAAGGGTTTCTTTGCTGGCATCAGCGGGATTAAGTCCGGCGTCGCGAACATCATCGACGCTGGCAAAACCTTCAAGACCCTCGGACCCAGCCAGATCAAGGACGAAATCCAGATCGCAAAGCACGAGCTGAAGACCAAGGGCATCGCCGTTGGTAAGGGCGCAGCCTTCTTCGGCGTCGCAGCAGTCTTCGGTCTGTTCCTGATCATTGCGCTGGTCGCCGCAGCAATCCTCGGCCTCGGCACCGTCATGCCCTACTGGGCATCCGCGCTGGTCTTCGCCCTCATCTTCCTCATCGTCCTGGCAATCTGCGCCCTGGTCGGTCTGAAGAAGGTCAAGGCACAGCTACCGTTCAAGCCCGAATCCGCAATCTTCGGTCTGCTCTTCGACCTCGGCGTACTCAAGGAAGGTACCGCCATGTCCGCTGAGCGCCTGAAGAAGGAACAGGCAGAGCGTGCAGAGCAGAAGGCTAAGGAAGCTGAAGAAGCAGCAGAACGCGCACGTCAGGAAGCTGAAGAGCGCAAGGCACGCGGTGAGGAAGAGCCCAAGCCGCCGACCTTCGAAGAGCTCAAGCAGCGCACCGCAGAGCGTCGCCAGCACCTGGCAGCCCTGCGCGACGACCTGCAGTCCTACACCGGCGACGTTCAGAACAACACCCAGCAGGCTCTGGACGCTCTCAAGGCAGTGCCCTCCGAGGTTGCTGCAAGTGCAGCAGCTACCGGCCGCGGCCTGGCAGAGAACGTGCGCAAGCCCGAGGTTCTGCAGGCACGCTGGAAGTCCTTCGCAGCACTGGGCGCATCCATTGCAACCGTCCTGCACTTCCTGAACCGCCTGGTTCGCCGCTAAGCACTGTTCGCCGCTAAAGCCGGCGCAGGTTTAACGCCAAGCATCCAAACGCCCTGATACTCGTATCGGGGCGTTTGTGCGTCTACAAGCAGGTTGTTGGCTCCAGCCCCAACGGGAGGTTTGGAGGTAACTCCCAGCCAAAACCCTCCCTCCACGAGTCGGAGAAGGACGCAGCTCACAGGTAGAATAGACAAGTGCTGTACGTACTGGATCTACCCGGTGCACGCGGCAGACAGAGGTAGAGCGGCGCACCGTCGCACCCGAAACCCCAAAGTCACCGACACACTACACCCCGATGAGGAGCCCCGTCATGGAACAGGCAAAGACGATTCTGATTGGCGCAGAAACCTACCCGCCGGACATTAACGGTGCAGCACAATTCGGTCACCGCCTCGCCACCTCCATGCTCAAGCGCGGCCACTCCGTACACGTAGTCGCAGCCAGCCCCATCCCCGGCCCCAGCTACCGCACCGAGGTAGAGAGCGGCATCGTGGAGCACCGCCTGCGCTCGCACCTGCCCCCGACCCACGAGACGAACCGTATCTGCGTGCCCTGGGAAATCTGGTCCGAGGTTGGCGCGATCCTTGACGAGGTCCGCCCGGACGTGGTGCACGTGCAGTGCCACTACATTATTGGTCGCGCCCTCATCTTCCAGGCGAAGCGCCGCGGTATCCGTGTGATTGCAACCAACCACTTCATGCCGGCGAACCTGGACCCGTTCCTACCCTTCCCCTCCGCAGTGAAGCGCGTGATTGAGAAGATCACCTGGAAGGATATGCGTTTCTGCTTCTCCAAGACCGCGGTCGTTACCACCCCCACCCAGATTGGTGCGGATGCGATGCGCGACCTGGGTCATTTCAATCGCCCCGTCATGCCCGTTTCTAACGGTATCGAGATTAGCGATTATGAGCTGGCTGAGGGCGCTGACGCCGGTAAGGTTCCCGGTGAGCTGCGTATTGCTTTCGTGGGTCGCCTGGCTGAAGAGAAGAACGTGGACGTGCTCATCGAGGCGCTCTCCCTGCTGCCGGATACCCTCGAGCACGTGGTGCTGGACATCGCCGGTGGCGGCGAGCTGCGTGAGGCTCTCGAGCAGAAGGCGCACGATTGCGGTGTGTCCGACCGCGTGATTTTCCGTGGCTTCGTTCCGGATGAGCATCTGCCCGAGGTGTACCAGATGGCTGATGTGTTCTGCCAGCCCGGTACCGCCGAGCTGCAGTCCCTGGTATCCCTGGAGGCGATGAGCGCCTCCACCCCCGTGGTGCTCGCGAACGCGCTGGCTCTGCCGCACCTGGTGGAGGAGGGCGTGAACGGCTACCTCTTCGAACCCAATAACGCTCAGGATTTGGCGAAGAAGCTGGAGGCTGTGCTCTCCCTGCCCGCCGCTGAGCGCGAGCAGATGGGCCGCGAGTCCCGCCGCATCGTGGGCTTCCACAGCGCTGAGAACACCTGGCGCACCTTTGAGGAACTGTACGTGAGCGACGCTCCGTACCAGCGTTACCTGGATTCGCGCCGCTAAGCTTCTCTAAGCACTGGGCGGTGGACTTGAATAGTAGAGCGTTTTTCGTTCTCAGTCGCCGTTCAGGTACTCTAGAGGATGGTGCTGGCGCCCATTGCGCGCCGTCACTGCACCGGATGGGGAGTTAGCTCAGCCGGTTAGAGCAGGGGACTCATAATCCCTTGGTCGCGGGTTCGAGCCCCGCACTCCCTACGGCCCCGCCCGTCGACTTCACCCACTTGTCGGCGGGCGGGGCTTTTTCGCGCCCTCTTGCCGTGGTCTTTTGTCGTGCTCTCGGAGGTGCTTATTTTCGTGTAAGGAATGCATCAACGGTGATGAAAATGAGTAAATGACGAACGAAGACGCATCATAGCGTTCAATACGGTAGGGTTGAAGAGTCTTGTCACGAGAGACAGCGTGATGCCGCCGGTAGATGCCGATTCAGCCGGTAGGTGTTGCTTCCACACACCATACGAGAGGATCTCAATGTCGGAGAACACTCCCAACAACCCGTCGCAGGGTGCGTCTGCAGCCGGTGGTTACGGCTACGATGCTGGAGCCCGACCTGCGCAGGATGCTTCGCTGGCGGGCCAGACCGCGCAGGCAGCTCAGCCGGCGCAGCCCACCCAGCCGGCTCAGCAGGGTGCCCCCGCCCAGGGCGCGCAGCCTCAGCAGCCCGCCGGCCAGCCGATTCCGCCGGTCCAGGGCCAGGCCTACCCGGGTGCTCAGCCCGGTCAGCCCGCGCAGGCGGTCTACGTACCCGCCGCGCCGAACCCCTTCGTGACGGCTCTGCGTGCAACCTGGGATGCGTTCCTGGAGGTCTTCGCCGGCAAGCCCGGCCCCGCACAGTCCCGTCTGGCCGCCTCCGGCCTGTGGGGTTGGGTTATCCCCAGCCTTCTGCAGGCCATTATCTCGGCGTTCTTCCTCACCCAGCTGTCGCTGGGCTTCGTGAAGTTCGCGTTGCGTGATGCCTACGGCCTGGTGGCTTACAAGATTAACTTCGGTCAGGTCTTCCTTGCCTTCCTGGTGTTCCTCGTGGTTTCTGCCGTGGTGCTGGTTCTGCGCGGCGTGCAGATTCTGCTGACCGCTCGCATCGGTAAGGTTCCGGCGAACTTCTCGTCCTCGATGCAGGTAGTGGCGGTTTCGTGCCTGCCCCTAATCCCCACGTACATTCTTCTGAGCCTGGTGGCTCTCTTCATGCGCGGCGTCAGCAGCAACGAGGGCTTCGGGTTCATCTTTGTGCTGCTGGGCCTGGTGATGTCCTTCGCAGTGTTCTCAGGCGAGGCACTCATCTACCTGGGCTTGAACCGTCTGGGCCGCTTCGCTAAGTCTCCGGTCATCATGCACGCGCTGCTGAGCACCGCGTGGGTGCTCGCCGTGATGGTTGTGTACTTCATTACCTTCCGCATGCTCAACTAAGGAAACCCGTATGCAGACTCTGACTTATTCCGTTCAGCGTGGCTCCCGCCAGCGCTGGATGTTCCTGGCGGTTCTGCTGACCATTGCCGCCCTGATTCTGAGCGCCTGCGGTGCGAAGATTGAGACTCAGCTTGGCCTTGAGAGCGCCGAGAAGGGTACCCGCACCATGCAGGTTTCCTTCAATATGAAGGACAACAAGGACAAGATTAAGGGCGGCGTTGAAGCCCTTGATGCGTCCGTGCGTAAGCACCTGCCCGAGGGGCTGGAATACGGCGGTATTCAGTCTGAGGGTGACAAGGCACGTGCGACCTTCACCATTCCCTTCTCCTCTGTGGATGAGTACCGTACCAAGGTCGCTTCTATCCTGAAGGCTGCCGGTTCCAAGACCGAGCCTACCGTCACTATTCTCAATACCGAGCAGGGCCTGGTACAGGGTATCCAGGTGAAGGAAAACTTCAGCTCGAAGGAACTGCTGGATTGGCTCCCCGAAGCTCTTGTTGTTGATGGCGTGATTGAATCCTCCAACAAGAATAGTGTGTTCAACAGTAGCGGCAGCGAAACCACTGTGAAGTTTGGCGAGAAGGAAATGAAGAACTCCGGCGGCTCCACCATCTCCGCGAAGGACGTGCAGGACCGTGGCTTCAAGGTGATGGTTCTTGAGCTTCAGGAAAAGGATGGTGGCTACTCTGCTACTGCCTCCTTCGTAGCGAAGGACATCATGAACTCGGAGACCGCCGCTGCGGTTGACGCATACCTGAATCAGGTCAAGCCTGAGGGCTCCGAGCTGAAGAAGGGTCTGACGTCTTCCCAGGCAACCTATATGGCTCCCTCTGCTTCTACCAGCGCGGCAAAGGAAGAAGTGGGTCGTACCCTGACCTTTAGCGCTTCCTCCCTGGACGACCTGAACACTAAGCTGAAGAAGCTGCTGGGTGCGGGTACCACCGATCTGAGCTACACCCGAGAAGTCAAGGAAGAGTCGAAGACCTTCTACGTGCGCAAGACCATGAAGGGCGTACTGGACTGCTCGCTGCTGTGCTCTCCGGAAGGCAACGGTCTGGAAGTTATCCTGAAGGACAGCTCCGATCACAGCTACCAGGTTGATAACACCGGTAACTCTGGCTCTTCCTCTTCGAAGAGCGTCCTTCACCTGAACCGTTACCTTTCGCAGCAGGTGACCATGAAGGGCGTGAAGGTGGCTACCTCCCTGGGCCTGGACGGTTCCATTGAGGCACGTTTCCTCTACTCCTTCCCGAGCTCTGACGTAGCTGGCGCAGAAGAGGCTCTGAAGAACGCTTTTGCCGGTGGTAGCAATGACGAGACCGAGGTTCGTCAGGACGGCGATGCCACCATCGTGAGCGTGAAGGTTCGCGGTAAGGACGAAGCCGAGTTCAACCAGCGACTGAACGAGTACCTGCCCGAATCGAAGGTGACCGTCACCCGCCCCGGTGGCTACCACCCCTTCGGCTCCGACTACACTCTGAAGCCGGATATTAAGCTCGCTCAGAAGCTGGGTAACTACTACCGTGTTCCTTACGAGCTCACTTTCAAGGCACCGACCTTCTCCTCGCTGGACCAGCAGAAAGTGAACACCCTCAACTACGATTTGGCGCGTGCTGGTGTGCAGTTCACCGTTAATGGTGGTGAGCTGAGCATCAAGAGTGAGAACGGTGTGTTTAGCGGTAACGCCTTGACTGTTCCGGTGTCCGGTCTGAGCATGACCGACGTAATCGTGGACGCGGTCATCGTGGGTCTGCTGCTGCTCATCCTGGTTCTGCTCTTCCTGTTCCGCAAGAAGATTGCGGCGGCTCGTGCGAAGGGCCGTGAGCGTCGTGCCGCTTCGGCTGCTGCACTGGGTGCAACTGCGGGTGTTGCAACCGGTTACGGTGCAACCCAGGCTGATGCACAGAACGGCTACCCGGCTCAGAATGGTTACCCGGCACAGGGTGGCTACGCCGCTCAGCCCGGTTACCCCGCACAGAACACCGCCTACACTGTCGGTGATGATTCGCCGACTCAGGTGTTCACCCCGCAACAGGGCTTGAACTACGGTGAGACTGAACCGACCAAGGCAATGCCGGCCTATATCCCTCCGACTGAGCAACCGGTTCAGCCCACTCAGCCGGTTCAGCCCGGTCAGACAGCTCAGCAGCCTGCACAGCCGAACCAGTTCGGTGCTGATGACGGCGATATCCTCCAGTAAGCAGCCGCCTCTAGCGCCTGCGCTAGTGAGCACAACCTAGACTGGCTCCTGTGGCCCGTTGCCTCCTTTTCCGGAAGGTGACGGGCCACAGCCGTATCTGGTTTAGCTCGTGCTCGGCACCAGTACCTGAGCCTAATATCCAGTACCCGCGCCTAATATCCGCCCGGCACGGGCAACAGAATGCTTGGCTCCTTCGACCCCAGCAGGCTCATGGGGTTGATGTACTCGGCGGTCTTGCCGCTACCGTCCCCGCGGGCGCTTCCCTGACGTACGCCCCAGTACAGGCATGCGGTGGTGCATCGCCGGTAGGGGCGCTCGCCATTGCCGCCTACACTATCCGGGGTGGCGACGGTGCCAATCACCTCACCGGCTGCAACGGTGGTGCCGACCGGTAGCGCTTCGTCCATGGGCTCGAAGGTGCTGCGCCGCCCATCCGGATGGGCAATGACCAGTACTTTTCGGTTGACGACCGTACCGCTGAAAACCACTTTTCCCGGCGCCGGTGCGTAGACGTGCCGGTCATTCTCGGGCACGGCAAGGTCCACGCCGCGGTGCCCGGCGCTCCAGCGTTGGGCAGGCTTCTCAAAGGGGTGGACCACCCGCGGTCTGGATTCGGCGGTGGGGGAGCGGTAGCGTAGTCGGCTCGCGGTGAGCTCAACGGTGCTGGGAACTGATGCACTGCTAAGAACTGGCGCACTGCTGGGAACTGGCGCACTTAAGATGGTGCCGTCTGTAAAACCAGTCCCGCCCGAATAGTCCTGACTACCCGCGTAGCTCTGCTCGCCCACATAGCCCTGCCCGCCCGCACTCACAAGTACACCCAGCAGGCAGCACGCCACCAGCATCGCGCGCCGCAGCGTTCCCTCTAATATCTTCATGTTCTGCTTCATCTTCTGAGCACATCACGAATCGCCTCGCCCCGCAGCGCCTCACGAAAAATTGTGGATAACCCCGCTGAATCCGCCATAAAATCCTTTATCCACAGTGCCCCTGCACACACCCGCCGCGCCTGCACAGGTTTTAACCCCAATCCGGCGGATTAATCGCGGAATATACGGTACAATGTCGTATTGCAGTGTGCCTGCGCGGGTATCCTCCCTCTTCGAGGGGATTCGTACAGCATCACTGACGACGCGCGGCGTGAGCGGCATCCTCACTGGGGAGCCGATAAGGGACCTTCGGTCCACCCACACGGGGTGGTTAGGGCCTGAGCTGAACGGGTAACCGTGAACGCTAACCGCCGCCAGGAAAAACTGATAACTACTATGCGCGCGTTGGGCTGGCCCGAATGGGAGGTCCGCGCGGCACCACAAAGGAGACGACATGCCCGTCGTAACTATGCGTGAAATGCTGGACTCCGGCGTTCACTTCGGTCACCAGACCCGCCGTTGGAACCCCAAGATGAAGCGTTTCATCCTGACCGAGCGCAACGGCATCTACATCATCGACCTGCAGCAGTCCCTCGCCTTCATCGACAAGGCATACGAGGCTGTTAAGTCGACCGTCGCACACGGTGGCAACATCCTGTTCGTGGGTACCAAGAAGCAGGCTCAGGAAGTTATCGCTGAGCAGGCAACCCGCGTGAACATGCCCTACGTGAACCACCGCTGGCTCGGTGGTATGCTGACCAACTTCAGCACCATCTCCAAGAGCATCGAGCGCATGAAGGAACTCGAGCAGATTGACTTCGACGATGTAGCAGGTTCTCGCTACACCAAGAAGGAACTGCTCCTCATGCGTCGCGAGTTCGAGAAGCTCGAGAAGACCCTCGGCGGTATCCGCAACCTGTCCAAGGTTCCCTCCCTCCTGTGGGTTGTTGACACCAAGAAGGAGCACCTGGCAGTTAACGAGGCTCAGAAGCTGGGCATCCCCGTTGTTGCTATCCTCGACACCAACTGCGACCCCGACGAGGTTGCTTTCCCGATCCCCGGTAACGACGACGCTATCCGCTCCGTCAACCTGCTCACCCGCGTGATTGCTGACGCAGTGGCAGCCGGCCTGATTGAGCGCAACGCTAAGAAGAACGGCAAGGCTGAAGCAGCTGAGGAGCCCATGGCAGCTTGGGAGCGCGAGCTCCTGGAGCAGCACGAGGCTGCACAGGCTGAAGAGGCAGCTAAGTAAGCTTTCTTAGCCCACTAAGCTTTATGCTTTGTGGCCCCCGCCCGCGGGGACCACGTTCGGACGGCGCCCGCCCTGACCTGGGCGCGGCGCCGTCCGCCATATGTACCACCGGGATGTCATCCCGATTTATTACAGCAACACAAGGAGTTCACAATGGCGAACTACACCGCAGCAGACATCAAGGCACTGCGCGAGAAGACCGGCGCAGGTATGCTCGACGTCAAGAAGGCTCTGGACGAGGCTAACGGCGACCAGCAGAAGGCTGCCGAGATCATCCGCGTTAAGGGTCTGAAGGGCATCACCAAGCGCGAGGGTCGCGCAACCGCTGAGGGCCTGGTGGCTGCACGCGTTGAGAACGGCGTTGGCTACATGATCGAGGTCAACTCCGAGACCGACTTCGTGGCAAAGTCCGACCCCTTCATCGCATTCGGCCAGAACGTGCTCGAGGCTGCTATTGCTGCTGACGCTTCCACCCTGGAAGAGCTGCAGGCTGCATCCTACGAGGGCAAGACCGTTGAGGAGCTGACCACCGACGCTGGTGCACTGCTCGGCGAGAAGATCGTTGTCCGCCGCGTTGCACGCGTTGAGGGCGAGAACGTTGCAGTTTACCTGCACAAGACCTCCAAGGACCTGCCCGCACAGGTTGGCGTTCTGCTGGCTGTCTCCGGTGAGAACACCGACGAGATCGCACACGACGTTGCAGTTCACATTGCTGCAATGAGCCCCAAGTACCTGGATTCCGAGTCCATCCCCGCAGACCAGATCGAGACCGAGAAGCGCGTTGCTCGCGAGACCGCAATCGCTGAGGGCAAGCCCGAGAAGATTCTGGACAAGATCGTTGAGGGTCGCCTGAAGGGCTTCTTCAAGGAGAACACCCTGCTGGATCAGGACTTCGCAAAGGACTCCAAGAAGTCTGTTGCACAGGTTCTGTCCGAGGCTGGCGCAACCGCTACCGCATTCGCACGTTTCCGCGTGGGTGCATAAGGACTCGTTGCAGTTCTACCCTCCCGTAGTGCGGGTTCCCGGTAAGGGAAATCGTATGAGGTTGGGATTATAGCCTGAAGCCGGGTAGTCACCACTGGTGGCTACCCGGCTTTGCTGTATCCTTGATAAGGACTAGGCGGCAGGAGTCCGCCCCGATCACCTATAACAACCCCTAGGTAAGCCACTGGAGGAACCATGCCCGAAGCTATTTCGCACCCGATTCACCACGATGAGACCGGCCGTCGCCGCGTTTTGCTTAAGCTTTCCGGTGAGGTTTTTGGTGGCGGTGAAGTCGGTATTTCGACCGAGGTCGTGCGCAGCATCGCTAAGCAGATTGCCGCAACCGTTGGCGAAGTTGAGACCTCCATTGTGATTGGTGGCGGCAACTTCTTCCGCGGCGCTGAGCTCTCGCAGGCGGGCATGGACCGCTCCCGTGCAGACTACATGGGTATGCTCGGCACCGTGATGAACTCCCTGGCTCTGCAGGACTTCCTGGAGCAGGAGGGTATTGACACCCGCGTTCAGTCCGCTATCACCATGCCGCAGGTTGCTGAGACTTACATTCCTCGCCGCGCGATCCGCCACATGCAGAAGGACCGCGTCGTGATCTTCGGTGCTGGTGCGGGTCTGCCCTACTTCTCCACCGATACTGTGGCTGCTCAGCGCGCCCTGGAAATCCACGCGGATGAGGTTCTGGTTGCTAAGAACGGCGTGGACGGCATCTACACTGCTGACCCGAACAAGGACCCCAACGCTGAGCGCCTGTACAACCTCACCTACGATGAGGCAATGCAACGTAACATCCGCGTGCTGGATCAGACCGCGTTCTCCCTGTGCCGCGACAACAACGTGACCATGCGCGTGTTCGGCATGCAGGGTGACGGTAACGTGACCCGCGCAATCCTGGGCGAGAAGATGGGTACCCTCGTTACTCGCTAACCCCTAAATTTTTAGGGTGGGGCGTGCGGAACGCCCCCTCACACTGTGACCGTGCCTGATGGTGCGGACTTATTCTGGACGGTACCGCGCGGGTAAGCGCTAAAACTCGCTTATGCCCGCCGGTACCGTCTAGACTTATATCAAACAAGACGTTCTGCCTCTTTCCCGCCGACTTCGCGTTATTCGTTAGGTTTGTGCCTCGGATGCGCCGCGAACCGGTGAGAAATCGTGAGGGCAGAACGCGCACCCACCGACAATTCTGGTCCCCCAGAATACCGACAAAGGAGATCCTTTCGTGATCGAAGAAATCCTTGCCGAAGCCGGCGAGAAGATGGAAAAGACCATCGAAGCAACCAAGACTGAGTTCGCTAAGGTCCGTACCGGTCGTGTGAACCCCGCGATTTTCAGCGGCCTGACCGCCGAGTACTACGGTGCACCGACCCCGCTGCAGCAGCTGGTGTCCTTCAACGTTGAGGACGCACGTACCGTCAAGATCGTTCCCTTCGATGTGACCGCACTGGCAGCTATCGAGAAGGCGCTGCGTGACTCCGACCTGGGTGTTAACCCCAGCAATGACGGTGCAGCTATCCGCGTTGTCATGCCCGAAATGACCGCTGAGCGCCGTAAGGAATACACCAAGCTCGTCAACCACAAGGCTGAAGAGTCCCGCGTCTCCATCCGCAACGTTCGCCGCCACGCGAAGACCGCTATTGACAAGCTGGTCAAGGACAGCGAAATCGGTGAAGACGAGGGCGCACGCGCTGAGAAGGAACTGGACGCACTGACCAAGAAGCACATCGACCAGGTCGACGCACTGTACAAGCACAAGGAAGCTGAACTGCTCGAGGTCTAAACCCTAATGAGTGCACGCAAAGAAGCGAAAGAAGAGAGAAGCGCACCGCCTGCTCCACAGTCGAGCCCGCAGACCGCTGCAACGCCGGTGAAGTCGCGCAGCGCCAAAGCTGGCCGTAACCTGCCCGCCGCCATCAGTGTGGGCGTTGGTTTCGGAGTGCTGTTGGCGCTGGGCCTGATGTACCAGCCGATTTTTGTTGCGATCGCTACCGGCGCGGCAGCTTTGGGCGCCTGGGAGATTGGGCACGTGCTCAACACCCGCCGCGGCTACGGCATCCCGGAGTACCTGCTGGGTGGCCTGTCTGGCGCAATTGTGGTGGTGTCGTACCTGTTCGGTTTTACCGGGCTGGGCATCGCCCTGGCGGTGAGCCTGCTGGTGCTGCTGCTCTCTTCTGCTCTCGTGCGTGCTGACCGTCAGGTCTCACTGGGTAAGTCTTTGAGCGGTAGCGCCCTGGCTCTGCTGTGGGTGCCGCTGATGCTGGGCATCGCCATGGTCTACTTTCAGACGGACCACGGCGAGCGCGGCGTCCTCATGATTCTGCTGATGGCCATCTGCAATGACACGTTCGGCTTTATTGCCGGCGTGAATTGGGGTAAGCACCCGATGGCGCCGAAGATCTCCCCGAAGAAAAGCTGGGAGGGCCTGGCCGGTTCTTTCGTCGGCTCGGCGGTTGTTGGCGCTATCGCCTTGGCGGTCATGGGTTCGCCCTGGTACTGGGCTATTCCGCTGGCGGCGGTCATGGTGGTCGCTTCGACTGCCGGTGACCTGGTGGAGTCCGTGTTCAAGCGCCGTATGGGTGTGAAGGACATGTCGAATATTCTGCCCGGTCACGGCGGCATGATGGATCGCCTGGACTCGATTCTTTTCGCCGCGGCGGCTGGTTGCCTGATTTTCCGGTTTATTATGCCGCTCTAGGCCTGAAGCTTTTATTGCTGACGGAGGCGGGGCGTTTCTTCCCACGAACGGGGGAGGGGCGCCCCGCCTTTGCTGTACCTGCCTTTTCTGTACCCGGTGCATCAGGGGCGTAGGGGACTATATCTAAGACGCCGCCCGCCCACCTTGCATCGGGTAGCCTCAGCATTGGTATTCTTAAAGTTCAATCGTCGAGAGGAGCCCACCTTGGCAAGCACCACCCACGGAGGCGGATTTGCCCGTGCAGCAGAAACCGAACCCGGCTACAAGCGCAGTGAAGTAGACCGCCTGTTCACCCGCCTCGCCGAGGACTACGAGAAGCTCAGCGGAGCCTCCGAGCTACCCGAAGACCTCTACACCTCCCGACGAATCCGCCAGGTCGTCTTCCGCGAAGAACCCGGCGGCTACCAACTGGACGTGGTCGACCGCGCCCTCGAAAAGATTGAGGAACGCTTCGCCAAGCTCGAACGCAGCCGCTACATTGAGGCGTACGGCCTGGACAACTGGGAACGCTCCCTCGTAGAGACCGGCGAGCTGCTCGCGGGCCGCCTGGAACGCCCCGCCGGTGAGCGTTTCCGCCGCCCCAGCAAGCGCCGCCACATGGGCTACTTCGTCGGCGATGTGGACGCCATCTGCGACCGCGTGTACGCCCAGCTCAACAGCGAAGAGCCGCTGGACCCCTCCGTGGTGCGCCACGCAAAGTTCCGCCCCGCCTCGGGCACCGTCAGCTACGAGGAATCGCAGGTGGATGCTTTCCTGGACCGCTGCATTGAGCTGCTGCAGGATCTGCTCTAAAACGTTATGTGTTGAATCCCCCGCCCCGTACCAGGGTGGGGGATTCTTCTGCGCTGGGGTCTACGATGCTGGGGCCTTCTGCGCTGAGATCTTCTGCGCTGGGGCTCATCTATGCTGAGTCCTTCTACGTAGCGGCGAATCAGTGTGCCCCTGCGAAGCCGCGAGCTCATGAGACACTAGAACCATGAAGTTTGGATCCTCAGCACGCGTCGGCGGCAGCCGCGACCGCCTCACCGACGCCCTCACAGAACTCACCCGCGCACCGCAGCGCATCACCCTCCTCGGCTCAACCGGCTCCATCGGCACCCAAGCCATGGAAGTCATCGACCACCTCGCCGCGCTCAAAGGTACCAGCGCCTCCGCCGACGATGCACCGCTGAAGGTCGTCGCCCTCTCCGCAGGCTCCCGATCCCTCGAACTGCTTGCACGCCAGGCAGTGCACGTGCGCGCTGAACTGGTCGCCACCAGCGGCACCGCAGAAGACGCACAGCGCCTGCGCGAACTCATCGAAGCGGCAGCCTCCGAAGCCGGCATTACCGGCTACACCCCGCAGATCGCCCACGGCGCCGAAGCATCCGTACAGGCCGCAGCACACCCGGCAGACACCGTCCTGAACGGCATCACCGGCTCCATCGGACTGGAACCTACCCTCACCGCCCTCAACAGCGGCTACCGCGTGGCACTGGCCAACAAGGAATCCCTCATCGCAGGCGGCCCGCTCGTACGCACCGCCGTCGATGCATCCCCCCTGGACGCCCCCATGGTGCCCGTCGACTCGGAGCACTCTGCCATCGCCCAGGCGCTCGCCTCCGGAACCGACGCAGAAATCGACCGACTGATTCTCACCGCATCGGGCGGTCCCTTCCGCGGCTACAAGCGCGAACAGCTGCACGACGTGACCCCCGCGCAGGCGCTCGCACACCCCACCTGGGACATGGGCCTGGTCGTCACCACCAACTCGGCAACCATGGTCAACAAGGCACTCGAAGTGCTTGAGGCACACCACCTGTTCGGCGTGGACCTGGACCGTATTGACGTGGCGGTTCACCCGCAGTCGATTGTGCATTCCATGGTGCAGTTTGTGGACGGCTCGACCATTGCGCAGGCGTCGCCGCCGAGCATGGTGCTGCCCATCGCGCTGGGCCTGACCTGGCCGCACCGCATCCCCGGTGCTGTGCCTGCTTGTGACTGGTCGAAGGCGGCATCCTGGACTTTTGAGCCGCTGGACGAGGAAGCATTCCCCGCCGTGCGCATAATCAAGGCCGCCGGTAAGGCGGGCGGCACCCACCCGGCAGTGTTCAACGCCGCCAACGAGGAAGCCGTCGCCGCATTCCATGCGGGCGCTATTCGCTTTACCGACATTGTCGATTCGGTTGCACGCGTGCTGGAGGAGCACACCGGCAGTGCTGAGGCTGTCTCTGACGCTGATTTGACGCTGGAGGCTGTGCTGAACGCGGAGCGTTGGGCTCGCGTTCGTGCGAATGAGCTGCTGGGTATGACCGGCAACTAGCCGGTTCTTGGGATGCATGTCCCGGAATGGGACGTGGAGGAGCTGGTGTTCGTCCTCGCCCCGCTGGTTGGGATGGCACGCCGCATGTTTCCTCCGCGCCTACGCAGGGGCACCCGTCACCCGGACGCTCC
>ERZ773072.978-NODE-978-length-14850-cov-2.905847_pt1 | contig 14850 bp, 19 predicted proteins | sample MGYA00580617_ERZ773072 | MGnify/ENA primary metagenome ERZ773072 (study PRJEB29015, sample SAMEA2737970) | human oral metagenome | biome: human oral; feature: human-associated habitat; material: dental | place: China | collected 2122 ... | reverse complement strand
GGCGGATAAGGAAGCGGGCAAAGAATTAAGCCCGACGGCACGCCGGCTGCACCAAATATGGCAAATGGAGTCTGATTATTTCAACGAACATCCTGAGGCTATCAGGTCCAGCAATAAAATCAACAATTAGTTGTTTCTAACATAACCTTTGTGGTATAATAGCCGTAATGAATTGCGATCGCTGGGTCGCAATTTTCTTTTGAACTCGGATTCCCACCCTAAATTTGATTATTGCAAATAAACATTTTACGAACACGGACGTTACCCTCGTAAAACTTCACTTTTCCACGCGGTCGTAATTCATACCAAGGAAGATAGGTATGAGCATGTATATTTTTGTTAATCGAGACCCAAAAGTAGAGCTGACAGATAGTCCTGACGGAAAATATAAGCGTTTTAAGAAGCAGATTTGTCAATTTGGTGAGTATATCGATCCAACTAATATCTCTAAAAGGATGAAGCTAGACAAGATTTTCGGAAGACGTTTAAAAGAGAACTTCGACAGTGGCAAATATGGCTACGTGTCCGTTCCACTAGGGCACCCTAAAAACGCATCTGAAATGGCAGCTTGGAATAGGGGCGAAGCGGTTGACCTGGAGCTAACAGACGATGGAATCAACGCTATTCTTGAAGTTAGAGATGATGATGTTGTAAGAAGTATTGAAAATCGTAATATTCCGGATGTCTCGATGGGATTCGAGATGGAATATCTCGATAAAAAGACGGGCAAGTTTGTCGGACCGTTGCTAAAACATGTGGGGTTGGTTACCGACCCGTACATAAAAGGCATGCAACGATTCGTGCCGCTTGCCGATGAGATATCGGCAATGTTATTCAGTGATAGCCAAGTTAATAACGAAAGAAAGGATGACGAAGCTATGAATGTAAAAGTTAAAAATGACCGTGAGTTTGACGTTGAGGTCAAATGGCAGGAGAACGGCGAGGATAAGACGGCTACTGTTGCCGCTGGTGCCGAGATCGAGGTGCCAACAGACCAGGAGGAAAGCGTAAAACAGCAAATCACTGACGCTGAAGCTCCAAAAGATGACAAAAAGGAAGATGAATTGTCCGAGCGCGAGAGAGCATTGGCAGATCGTGAAGCTGCTTTGGCAGAAAAGGAAGCTGCAGCAGCAAAGCGCGATGCTGAGGCGAAGTTCAGCAAGTTACTGAGTGATGGCAAGGTGGTGCCAGCTCAAAAAGATGCATTTATGGCACTATCTGAAGCTTCAAGCACTGAAATCCACCTATCTGATAACGAAACCAAGACCGTTGATACGTTATTAAGTGAGTTTATCGAGGCAAGTCCAAAGCTGAACTTGACCGACGAGAAAGGAACTGAAGGCGAAGGCGACGGTGGAGGCGATGAGGTTCAGCTTAGTGACGAGGATAAAGAAACAATCGAGCGCTATGGACTGAACGAAGAAGACTACAAAGAAGTAAAGAAGGAGAATCAATAATGACATTTCTACGACAAGACGGTGATTTGATTTCAGCTCCATTTGGTGACAATGTGATTAATCGCGGACAATTAGTTACTGTTGACGCTAGTGGTAACGCTAAGGCAGCAGAAGCTGGAGTAAAGCCATTCTTAGGTGTCGCTATGGAGAATACTGGCGGACTAATCAAGGATGAGGTACGAGTTTATCGAACTGGCGTGTTCCAGCTGGCGATCGACTCAGTAGCTGCTGCTGATTTAGGCAAGGCTGTTGCTATCGCTACACCCGACAAAGTAACAACAACCGTCAGTGGCACCGCACCAGCAATCGGACAGATTGTTGAAGTTATTGACAATAAAACTGTAGGTGTTCGCCTGAGCTAAGAAAGGAATATAAGATGAACTTAAAAGCAATGCTACAAAAGCTTGATACCACCATCAAGACGGTATACAAGACTACTAAAAAAGAGTACAAAGACCCTCTGCAGGGAATTTTGTACGATATAACAACAGTGACGGGTGCGGTCAACAACATCGTGACACTTGACAGTGTGCCTGGCATGCGTGAGTTCAAGTCAGAGCGCAAACACGGCGTGGCTGACAACACCGTCCACACGATTGCTCCACGCAAGTGGGAATCTACTTTGGACGTTGAGCGTGAAAAGATTGAGGATGATGACCTCGGTCAAATTCCAAACCAGACCCGCGTGATGACCACCAAGAGCGGACGTCATTATGGCGCGTTGGCTGTAGCGGCACTTCCTGTTGGTTTTACTGCTAACTTGAGCGATGGCAAACCGTTCTTCCACGCTGATCGTGGCAACTTGGTTACTGGAGCATTCAGTGCCGCAACGTTTAGTAAAGCTTTTGATGCTTTGGTTGGCATGAAGGATTCGGTTGGCGACTTTATCAACCCAATTCCAACCCACTTAATCGTTGGTTTGGAGAATCGTGAGGAAGCTGAGAAAATCTTGCTCCGCGAACGTTTGGATAACGGCCAGAGCAACCCTAACTACAAGCGTGTTGAACTAATCGTTGACCCACGTATCGCTGGCAAGGCGACGTTCTTGGTAGCAGCCAAGGAAGGTATGTGTCCACTAACCATCGCTGAGCGAATCAAAGTTAGTGCACCTGTTGCGAAGACCGACCTAAACAGTGACAAGGCATTCGAGACTGATATCTTTAGCTGGGGCTTGCGTGGTCGTTACGACGCGGCTTACCAGGCAATGCAGTTCATCGTGGCTGTGAAGGGTTCTTAGTCGGCAGACTTGAGATGGGCGAGACCATCGCCCATCTTCGTCTGATGATTGGGGACAGAAAGGATAAAAAATGGCAACATATTATACTACATTACAAGATATTCTCGAGGAGGCGGGGCTACATCACGTTGAAAATGGCGTAGCTTTGAATGGTGTCGTTGATGGAATTAATACAACATTTACAACCGACCGCAAGCCTATCACCGATCGTAATTTCGACGATACTGTCACAGTCGATGATTTTATTGTGTTCGTTGATGGCGTTCCCGTTAAGGCTGTCAGCGTAAATGAAGCGTTTGGTGTGATTGAGCTAGAAAAGGCACCAAAGAATGATTCGGTAGTGACAATTGACTATTCATACGCTTCTGTGTCGCTACGTGTAGTTGAGCGAGCGCGCAAATCAGCGATGGTGTGGATTGATAAGATTCTTGAGAGGGTTGATCCCTGCGCGCCGTATGGTAAATACGGTCGTGAAATCCCAGGTAGAGTGGTAGAGCTTTGCACGAATTATGCCGCGGCTCGACTGCTGATCCGTGAATACGGCTTTAACCAGGACATTGAGGGCACAAGCAAAGATGGCTATAAGCGGCTGGAGACTGTCAAGCAAGACATGCTAGAGTTTGTGAAGGCTGGCGGTGTCTGCGGCGACGGCAGTGACGACCTGAGTGCTGGGCTTGGCGCTGTGGGCGTGCGCTGTGACGGCGATTTGTTCGGCGCTTTCCCAGATAGGCGACATCCGCGCAATGACGACTGCTATGAGCGCGAGGATTAAGCGATGGGCTTGCAGCTGGTATTTTCTGTAGAGGGGCGTAAAGAAGTTTTGCGGGATTTAGATACGCGCGGACGAAAGGCTAAAAACTTGCAGGCGCCACTCAAAGAGTCCACAGATTACATGATAAAAGTCATCGACCAAAACTATGGATCTCACGGCGGTGTATGGGGTAAATGGAAGCGACGCAAAAAGGCATATCCGTGGCGGATGCTTGAGAAGACTGGCGCGATGCGGCGTGGTTTTCGCAGTAGAATATACACGAAGCAGGCAGAGATATCCAACTTGCGTCCGTATTTTAAGTATCATCAGTCGCGCCAGCCACGTAAATATCTGCCGCGCCGTGTGATGATGGCGATTGAAGAGCAGCAAGCTAGAGAAATAACGCGCATATTTCAGCGCCACATAATGTAATAGGAGGAAACCATGGCTAAATATGTTGACCCAATACTTAAGCAGATCAAGGATATCTTGGAGAAGGACGGCCCAGCAATCCTGCGCGGGCGGTACGGCTATGGCGACCCAGTTGTCATCAACAAAAGCCAACTGACACGGCCGATGGCGTTTATCAGTTTTGATAACGACTACGAAATTCACGATTCAGCCGGCGGCGAAGTCGAGAGTAATATGGCGATCGTTTTGTGTGTGGTCGTTGATATGACCAAGGATTTCAATCAAGGAACAGATGCACGCAGTCATCTTGAACTAGTGGAATTAGTGGCGGCACGGCACGATGATATGACGCTACGAAAGGGTAGTATTATCGGCGCGCTAAGAGCTAATCAAGATCCAGGCGATCGTGTGTGGATTGATGCCGGCGAAGAGACAACGGTAGAGTTTGACGCGACACCACGCGACAAGGGATTGTTCACCGCTGAAGCTATCGTGCGATTCAAAGTCAAACATGCTCAGTTCCGCCCAGACTTATTATCGTGATTGTGGTATAATTAGGATAACAAATTGCGGTCTCCGAAGGTCGCAATTCTCTATTTTTGCCTCTTTATGGGAGGCGCTTTTTTGTTACCTAGGTAATAACAAAGGAGAGAAAAATGCCAACATTTTCAGGACGAAAAGTTGCCGTCGGTATTGGACTAGAAGACCCGAACGACAAAGGCAAGGCAGTCGCGCCAACTTATGGTGCGCCACACCTCGATATTAGCTTTAAGGATTCGCCAACCAGCAAGATGAACGAGTCGGCGCTCGGCACGATCATCAAAAACAACGGTAAAACCGACGTGCTGGTAGAGGGCGACGGCTCAATATCAACAAAGCTGTGGGTCAAGGGGCTGTACTACTGGCTGGCGCTAGCATTTGGACAGAAACCAACCACCACTGGCGTCCAGGGCGACACCAACGCTAAAGAGCACCTGTTTACGCTGAGGGACGACAACAACCATATCTCAGCGACTATGACGATCAAGGAGCCAAATCTATCGGCTCAATTTGCCTACGCTATGGCAGATTCTGTAACGTTTACGTGGACACCTGACGACTTTCCAAAGGTGGAAGTGGCGTTTAAGTCACACAAGAGCAAAGAAACTAATAGCAGTAATGTGACATACACCATCGATGATACTGAATTCCTACCGAAGCACGCGATGTTTAAGATTGCTGACGATTTGGCAGGGCTTGATGCGGCGCCTGAGGCAAAAGACATTAAGAGCTTGACGCTAACAATCACTAAAAACTTGCAGCCGCAGCAGACTATGGATTCCAAAGACACCTACGGCGAGATTCTGAATGGTGAGCTCGAGGTGTCGGTATCTATCGAGAAGCTGTACCGTGACAAAACCTACCGCGCGATGAGCTACAATGACGAGCGTAAGGCGTTGCGGCTATCATTTGTCGATGACAAGAATAAAGCTGGTACAAAAACCAACACTAGCTTGACGTTCGACATCGCCGTCGCAGCCTTTAGTGGCTATGAGCCGAGTTACGGTGTAAGCGACATTGCTACTGAGAAGATTGACGCAGTTATGCTACTCAACACGGCTGATTTTAACAAATCAATCGTTGCGAAGTTGGTGAATAAATACACCTATTAATAATCTTGCACGCCAAAAAAGCCCGCAATCGCGCGGGCTTTTTATTTAGCGGTGGCGACTCTCGCAAGCTATACCATCACCATCTCTATCTAGGTTTGGGGAATAGCCTGGTTCACCCTGGCGCATGTTGCTATAGCCGGCAGCACGCGCCTCTTTGCAACTACCAAAAGTGACATCACTATTTGGTTGCGGTGTTTGTTGCGGAGCAGGAGCGGCAGGCGTAGTCGGCTGTGTTGCTGATTTTTCTGTATTGCCAGAGCAGGTAGTCGGTGACCATAAGCCCTTATTTTCTTCACGAGCCAACCTCTGCGCCTCTCTGAACTGAGACTGCCACCTGTGAGGGTTTGAATTATAAGTATATTCATGCCCATAGCCTTCACGAATCATTGTGTACGCAACATTTGTGCCGTCCTCCAGGTAAATATAAAACAGATCACGACCATACTTGTCTTTGCTGCTTTGGGTGGGATCGGCAACTAGATAAACCGTTTTACCAGACACCAGATCCTTCATTTTTTGAGAAGCTTCCGCACCAAAACATTGAACGGGTTTGCGCGGGTGTTTTGTCTCTGGTGTGTCAATGCCGACAAGGCGTATTTTATAGTGTTTAGACGTACGAATAGTGTCGCCGTCTACTACCTCTGTTACCATGTCTTTTTCACCCTGTTTAAAATTGACGTCTTGAGCCAATTTATCGTCAACTTTGGGTGTTTCTGGTTTTTTCTCTGGCTGTTTTTGTTGTAGCTGTTCGTTTTTAGTTTGCTGAGTGTTGGCGGATTGCTTTTCTGCCTTACGAACCTGCGATAGCATGGGCGACCCTATGCTAAATAAAGCAATTATGAAACATATTGCCACAATACGAGAAATGGCGGCTACTTTTTTCCATTTAAAAATTACCACCCCCAGCAATATAATACTAGTAATTATGAGGGTTGTTGCTACCGATTCCTTTAATCCGCTTGGAAGCCAGCATAAGAATATTATTGCTATTACTATGATAAACCAATTGGGGAGGAGCTTGCGCCAATCGGGCTTATCGTTTGTTTTTTTATCCAAAGATCGTATCGCTTTCATATTATGAATTATAGATGCAATCTGGTATAATACAAGTAATAAGTTGCGGTCACTTCGGTCGCAATTTTTCTTTTGCCATAAGAGTGGTCGCTTTAATGAGCAAAGGAGCGACACGATGTTTCCAACGAAAAAAATCAAGCTAGCCAATGACGGCGAAGCAGTAATTAGAGCCACTTTAACCAACCGCGACCGGATTCATATTTCTGGCGCAGGTGACAAAGAGAATATTATCTTGACCGGCGTCAGGATTCTTCTCATGGAATACAACGGTAAAACAGGCAAGGAGGCTGTTGATTCCTTCCTTGAGTCTACAAATGGGAAGGATTTTGAGGCAGTCTTTGATGTCGTCTCGGAGGCCATTAACGGAGCATCAGACTCCCCAAAAGAATAACAACGCTCGCGCAAGATTACGAGCGTGCGTGTCGAGTTAAATCGAAGGTCCCAGAGCCAATCTTCATAGCAGGAATCTTGAAAGAATATGGCTGGACATATGATGAGTACCTAGACACGCCAGAGTGGATTATAGAGGCGATTGTGGCAAAGCGTATGGTTGAAAGCAAATTGGAAGCCGAGTCCTACGAAAAAATATCAAAAGGGCGTAGTTAGTCATGGCCAACAACGAACTCACATTAGTAATCAAGGGCAACAACTCCCAACTCATTTCTGCGTTGAATAAAGCAGGCGTAGCCGTTGATGACTTCACTACTAAAGTGGATAAAAACGGCAACAAATCAAAAAGCGTTTTTAGCGGCTTGAGTGGTGCGGTTTCGGTCGCTGCCGGTAACTTGATTTCTGCTGGTGTTCACAAAGCTTTCGACATGATTAGCAATTCCGTCGACGATGCTATCCGCCGCGTGGATATTTTGAATAACTTTCCTAAGGTGATGAGTAACCTCGGCATATCTGCCGATGCGTCAAAAAAGGCAATTACGCAAATGTCCGAATCTCTCAAAGGTCTACCAACATCGCTAGATAGTGCAGCTGCGTCGGTTCAACGTCTAACATCGAAGAACGGTGACGTTGGTAAATCTACTGAAATGTTTCTGGCGCTCAACAATGCTATTTTAGCCGGCGGCGCACCAATGGACATTCAGGCTACGGCGATTGAACAGATCTCACAGGCGTATGCTAAAGGCAAGCCAGATATGATAGAGTGGCGCGCATTACAGAGTGCTATGCCAGCACAGCTGAAGCAAATTGCTCAGGCGTTCTTCCAAAACGGCTCAGCTTTAGATGTATACCTCAAAAAGGCGCAGGAATATGCTAAGAAAAATCCAATGTCGTCAACTGGCAAGGAGCTTCTGGAGCAGTTGGCTGCGGTTAAAGATGGTACTGGAGACATGACAACGGCTTTAGGCACAGCCATGCGCACTGGTATCGTATCCATGGACGATTTCATGGACACGATTACTAAGCTGAATAAGGAAGGTGCTAATGGGTTTCAGAGTTTTGAAAAACAGGCGCGCAATAGTACAGGCGGCATCCAAACAGCGATAGAAAACTCTAAAACTGCGGTGGTACGTGGCATCGGGAAGATTATTGAGGCTTTTGGAAGCGGCAACCTAGCTGAAACTGTTAGCGGTTTAGGATCTGGGTTTGAGAAAGCTCTCGCTTCAGTGGCCGGGCTAATAAAATTCGTGAAAGATAATAGTACGGTGTTCACAGTAATAGCAGTTGGGGTTGCGGTATTCACTGGCGCAGTAGTCGCATACAATACCGCTGTATGGCTAGCTAGTGCAGCCTCTAAAGCCTGGGCTGTTGCAACACAAACGGCAACTGCCGTGCAATGGTTGTTCAATGCTGCCTTGAGCGCTAATCCATTGGCTCTATTGGCCGTAGCTCTTGCAGCAGTTGTAGCTGGGCTGGTTTGGTTTTTTACTCAAACAGAGACAGGTAAGAATATCTGGAATGGGTTCGTGGAATTCTTATCATCAACAATTACATCAATTGGGCAATGGTTTCAAGGGCTCTGGAATGGCATCGTAAACACTTTTAGTGGTGCTGCTGGCTGGTTCGGTAGTATATTTCAGGGTGCATGGAACGCAATCACTGGCGTGTTTGGAAGACTTGGCGGGTTCTTTGGTGGTGTCTGGAATAGTATTACTGGTATGTTTTGGCAGCTTGGTAGTTTTGTTGGTAATGCTATCAGTGGAGCAGTTAGAGGTGCTGTCAATGGTGCATTGAGTATGGTAGAAAATATGGCGAATGGATTTATTCGCACAATTAATAATGCAATCGGAATTATTAATAAGATTCCAGGCGTTCATATTAGTAACATCGGCATGCTTCACGTTCCACGACTAGCGACCGGCGGTATCGTGCCGCCAACCAATGGTGGTTCAATTATTTATGCTGGTGATGGCGGGCAAAATGAATGGGTCGTACCTGAAAGCAAAATGGCGAGCCTGGTCGAGCAAATCAACAGGCGCTCCAGCGAAACTGGTGGTAGTAACATGACAAAACACATCACCGTAAACAACACCTACAACGTGCGTGATAAGGTCGACGCGCAGATGGTAGCGAGCGATTTAGGATATTTATTGAGTCAGGCGTAGGAGGCGAGTATGTGGCAAGTATTCTTGAACAATTTTCAGATAAATGATCAGCTGATTGGAATGCACCTCGACGAGCCTATTGAAGGCTTGGCGGGACTGCCAGCGATTCGCACCTCGCAAGGGGTAAATTTGGGACGAAATGGCGGCTGGACAACGAAGCAGCTATACGAGCCACGTTTCATTTCGTTTAGCGGACGGATTTTCGGTAGGACAGTGCGCGAAACAGAGGAGCGGCGGCGAGAATTTGCCACAATCCTGGCCCAGTTAGTAAAAAATAAAGGCACGCTTCGAGTGATAACACCTGGAGGGCAAATTTATTCGACAGAAGTGGCACTTATTGGCGTTGAAATGCCAATCGAAAAACTGCTCAATTTAGTGAAGTGGAAGATCAACCTTAAAGCAGACGACCCACTACTCTATGACAATAGTGACGGCGAGTTGTTAGCAACAATCCGCAAGACACGCCAGGGCGGATTTACTATACCATTCACGCTGCCGCTGTATATCAGCCCAGATGAGCAACCGGCCACAATAAATAACTCTGGCAACGAGACGATACTACCAAATATAATCATCCATACCAAAGCCACTAATCCGAAGCTAATAAACCGTACAACAAATCAGACGATGGAGCTTATTTTGACGGTCGGTGCGAGTGGCAAGCTAGAGATTGACATGAAGAACAAGACGATCATCTTGGATGGAATGAATATGTACGATTCGCAGGCAGCCGGCTCGAGCTTTTGGGGACTAGCGCCTGGCGATAACAGTATTGAGTTGCAGACCGATGAGCAAGACGAGCAAACAGAGGCAGAATTACGCTTCAGGAGCGGTTACATAGGGATTTAGTTATGGTAGAATATAAGATTGAGGTTTATAGTAAAAATGGTAAGTGTCTAGGTGATATTCGTCACCTGGCGCAAGATTTGAAGTGGACTGAGCAGCGAAATGCAGCTGAGACGGTCAGCTTTCGGATAGACTTGGCGAGGTATGAAGAGTATGTCAAGAAAACTAGTATGCAGCCATACGATTTTATGGATGTCGGTACAACAGACATCCGGATTGTTCGAAATGGCAAAGATAGGATTGGCGCACATCTGATCAAGACTGCTTTTTCACCGAACGATCCGTCGGTGGATATCGAACTGAGCTTTACTGGCTATTTGAACTACTTTAAGGATGCTTATGTGGATGCTGACTACGACAAGACTAGTCAAGGCGATATCGCTTGGGGAGTGATTGCTCAATATCAAGGAAAACAGGATGGTGATTTTGGCATTCGGCGCGGTAAATTCACATCGCTTGGAAAAAATCTGCGCCAACGCCATCAGAAGCGGGCAAATGTGAAGGATTTTTTGGTTCGACTGAGTAATGTCATTAATGGACCAGATTTTCAGTTTACGCCTGATAAAAAGTTCAACACATTTGACGCGATGGGTAACTATCGCCCAGATATTCGATTGAGCTACCCAGGCAATGTGGCTAGCTTTGGATTTGAGCGAAGTGTAGATAGCCTGGCTAATTATGTGATTGGTATTGGTAGCGGCAATGGTGACGATGCCCCGAGCACATACGCAACCGATCCATATTCGCGCAAGGCGCTATATCGTCGTGAGAAAATTGTAACGTTTAGCTCGGTCGTTCGTGAGACGACTTTGCAAGAGAATACAAATGGCGTACTGGAACTGCTAAAAGACGTGCGCGAGCTGCCGAGCTTTACGCTATCTGACGGTGTGCTTGATCTAAACGATGTGGGTCTCGGCGACACAATATATATTGAGATGAATGGTTATATTATGTTTGAGCACATTCGAGGGTTTTATCGTATTGAAAAAATTGAAGTCAACGTGGATGAAAATGATGCCGAAGAGGTAACTCTGACCTTTGATAATTTAAGCGTGGATGACATCATCGCGCAACAGGAAGAAGATGAGTAGGTTAACTGAGCTAGAAGAGCAAACTGCCATTGGGCTACTGGCACGATTACGCGCGCAGCAAGCTGAGATGAAAGTAACTCCGCAGCTGACGAGCGTAAAGTCGGGCATTCAAACGTACCAGGTGCCTGAAAATAATTTGTGGGATGAGTTTGACTTTGTACAGGTTGTCAATGGCGTAGAGCAGGTGACGCGAACGCGGGCGGCGGAGTTGCCGGGAACTGGCGGTTTACAGACCCCTAAGACGCTGGAGGTTACGACGATATATATGCCGAAATATCAGGATTCGCCGGTAGTATATCCGTATCTGGTGTTGTCGCTTGGCGGTCAAGATTGGCAGCCAAGATATTCGCCGTCGTTCGGACTGAGCTTTGGACTACCTAACGATGGCAGTAGTAACTCGATATACTCGGTGCAGTATTTGTTGGATCAGACGGACTATTCCGCCAAAAAGATTATATCGACATATATGACAAATGCACATTACGCGACAATGGGCAGTGACGATGTAAAGCTGCGCGTACGCTTCCGCTTGCGTAGTACTGATAGGGGCAAAACATCAGTGAAGGTGAAATTGTATGGCTAAAAGCAGATTAAGCATGAACGATTACATCACAGAGATAAAAGCGCTGGAGCGGGAGCTGAATGATGAGAAAACACCACAGCTTGTCGGCTCAGAGCAGATTGTGATGAAGCTGTCCGAGACAAACAGCCACTGGGATATGTCAATCACGCCATACAGACAGGGGCAGGCATTAAGCAATGATGGGTGGAATGTCTGCATTGTTACCGCTAGAGCTTTGAATTCTGGTAATTTAGTGGCGAGTTTGGCGGTTGATTCCAGTGTGGATTCGGCGCTTAAAGAAATGATTGACATTCCACTACCGCCAAGCCAATCCAGCATGAAAAAGTGGTTTATACCAGTTTTCGGACCAAAAACACAGCCAATACAACTCAAATTTCAGGTAATTGCAAACGATGATTGTTCAATCAACTTCGAGGAGTGGACGCCATGGCAGTAAATCGAGTTGATTCACAACCAAACTTGTTACGCGAACTGAAAGATTTGGAGCGCCGGCAGCGCGAGAAAAAAGAGCTGCAGATTGTCGGAGCGGATGCTGTCAGGACGTTTTTGATAAAAACAGGAAGTACGTGGGACTGCGACGAAACATTGCCGATATCTCCTGATTTGACACGTCAGAAAGAATTTATAGTAACATTTTGCCCAAATAATAAGGCCGCAGGATTGGATTTACATGTAAAAAGCGAACTGGTTGGAATCCCGAATGCTAAGCCACGGACAACATCTGTACGCCGACGCGTGACGGACGTAAAATCGCAGCAATGGCGTGTACGAGTTAAATATTACGGAGACCAAGCTGTGAGGGTTAAGTTTTTTGTCTCGGCGACAGGTAGCGGCACGTTAACTGTGGTATAATAAGAGCAATAAATTGCGACCGTTCGGTGGCAATTTTTTAGCCTTTCCTGGCGGTGCGCGGAAAGGATTTGAAATATGACAAGACGAGTTTTCAACTACGGCGGCGGCATGCACAGCCCGGCTGCTCTGACACAGTTCTTGCGAGATGCACTTGACGGTGAGGTGGCGAATGGAATGGAGGTGGTGGCTAGTAGCGGCATGAATATTACCGTTAAAGCGGGGACGGCTTCAGTTGGAAAAGACCCATCGTATGACATCAATATTGCGGGGACTGAGACGGTTAGCGTAGGTGCGGCGTCGCCATCGAACCCAACAAACACGTTAATCGTAGCTTATGTTGACCGCGATGTTGCTGGCAGTACAGCTGTAACAGACAATACTAATGATGTGTTTAAGTTGAAAGCAGTTTCTGGCGCAGCAGCTGCTACACCATCTGATCCAACAACATCAGCGATTCAGGCGGCAATTGGCGCAGCAAATCCATATATTGTGTTGGCGAGAGTGCTCAAGCGGGCAGGCGCAACATCAATCATTGATAGCGACATTACTGACTTACGAAAAATGATCACGCTGCGAGACGGCAGGATAAATAAACCAGAGATTATATCCGATGATACGATAGTCTCAGGACATATTAAAGATGGTTCAATCCTACCGCAAAAATTATCGTCAGCAGCTCGCGGTGACCGTAGCACATCAGAAGTCGACACTGGTATGAAATGGATCGATGGCCGCACAATTTATCAGAAGACGTTTGCGATGGGCGGTTTGAAGGTTGCCGGCAAAACAACCGTGTCGCACGGTATCAAAAATCTTGACATGGTCATCAATATTCGCGGTATCGCAAAGGAAGACAGTATCGGTGCGACAATTAACCTGCCGCACGCTGCCGACCAGCAAGCTTATACAGTAACGGTTTACGTTGATAATAGTAGTGTCAATATCCAGACGTACGCTGATCAATCTGGTTATAAGACTTCATTTGTGACAATTCAGTACGTTAAGAAGTCTTAGATAAGCCAATTGCCACCCACGAGATCCCATGCCAAGCACCAAGATATTGCCTGTAACACTCTGGTTGACACCATCAGCACTGAATGCTAACAGAGACGGTGAGTTGATATGCTGTGGTAGGATTGTATCATTAAGCTACATTTGTTAGAATATAAGCAGAAATGCGAGCAGGCACGCGAGGGTTTATTGAGGTGTTTTACCTCGCATGTTTGTTCGGATTTTTAAATTAACTTGTGTTATAATATAGACACAGGAAATTGCGATCACAAAATGTGGTCGCTTTTTTATTGGAAAAAATTATGAGCAACACAGACGTATCAGCAAAAGAATTCGGCGCCTTACAGGCTAATGTTGAGCATATTAAAGAGGACGTCATCGAGATTAAAGATATTGTGCGCAATCAAGATTATGTTAGCCGGCGAGAATATCAAAAGTTGGCTGATCTCGTTGAGCGACAATCTGGGCAGCTCAATACAATCGAAAAGAACCTAGGTATTAATGAAGCCACTTTTACCGGTCAAGTGAAGCGGTTTATGGATAAGCATGTTGCGGCTGCATTTAGTAGCGCGTTGATGCTTGTCGTTATCTGGGCGTTATATGTAACACAATCATCGCAGATCGAGCGGTTGAAAACCGATTTGAATACAACAAACGAAACCGTTCGGTCAAGATCAAATAGATGACAAGGAGGTCAAATATGAAACTAGAAAAGAAAACTACACGACAGCTGTCAATCGCAGTTGGTTTGCTGTCATTCGGTGCGTTCGTCGTGCAGGGACTTGGCGACATTTGGGGCTTTGCCGCTGTCGCAAAGCAATTGACGAGTACGGCATTGCTGTTTGCCGGTGGTGTCAACATCTACTTTTTGGGTGTGACAAATCAGAAAAATGATCAAGATAAGAAGGAGTCAAAATAATGGAAACTACCAAATATAACGCGCTAGAAGAATTGCATAATGAACTGAATCGCGGCACACCAGGCGATGAAGTTTCTCTTAATATCGGTGGCAAAGAGGCGCTGAAAATCAAGTTTCAAACTGGCGGCACAGCCACTACAGAGCGTAACGGTGTATTTATCGAGGACTTGCTTATTATAGCTTACGCAAAACTAGCAGGCTACAATCGAGAGTTGCCGTGCCGCGAAAACAGTGTAGCCCTTACGAAAATCGAGGAAGCTATCATGTGGCTGGCTAACCGCAAAGCTGAGCGTGAAGCTCGCGGTGTGTACGGCACTGAGGAGAAGTAGCAATGAAGAGAATAGTATCGAAGTTTAAGAATTTTCTCGCCAACCGCCTTGCCGTGATTCTAGTGGCGGCAGTCGTAGTTTT
>ERZ773072.977-NODE-977-length-14854-cov-2.810528_pt1 | contig 14854 bp, 9 predicted proteins | sample MGYA00580617_ERZ773072 | MGnify/ENA primary metagenome ERZ773072 (study PRJEB29015, sample SAMEA2737970) | human oral metagenome | biome: human oral; feature: human-associated habitat; material: dental | place: China | collected 2122 ... | reverse complement strand
GAAACTGAAAGATGGAAGTCTTGATAGTGACTTTCGTGTTGTGGCTTTTGCAAGAGCTACAAAGGACGAAACGTGGCGCCAACCATGGGGAGAAGAAGTCGATGTGCGCAACCATTATAACGAGTTGACTATGAAGTTGGCACAGAAGAAAGGATTGCAGCGACAGCTGAATATCGTCTTCCGTGTCTTTGACGATGGTATGGGCTTCCGTTATGTGTTCCCCGAACAAAAGCAGTTGAAGGACTTTGTCATCACGGATGAGGCTACAGAATTCTGCTTTAAGGGCGATCCAGAGGCATGGACATTGCCATACGACGCTGGTTACTATGAGGGACTGTGGACAAAGGAACATCTGAGTAAGAAGGGAAAGGTGTGTACTCCGGTTACTATCGAGGCGAAACCAAACCTTTATATGATGCTTCATGAAGCGAATCTGACAGACTATTCTTCGCTGAATGTTAAGCCTGTGGAGACAAAAGATGGTAATGTAAGATTGAAGGCTGAGTTAGTTCCATGGTCAAATGGCAACTTGGTGCGTGCAAAAGCTCCTTTCGTCAGTCCTTGGCGTATGTTGTCAGTGGAGAATAAGGTGGGCGGTTTGATTACAAACCGTGTCATGTTGAACCTCAACGACCCTTGTAAGATTAAGGATACATCATGGATTACAACAGGAAAGTATGTAGGTGTGTGGTGGTCTTACCACATGCAGACAGCAACTTGGGCACCAGGTCCTAAGCATGGTGCCACAACCGAGAATACAAAACGCTACATCGACTTTGCTGCAAAGCATGGTTTCAAGGGCGTATTGGTTGAAGGTTGGAACTATGGATGGGAGAACGATTGGGGTAAGGAAGGTGATAAATTCAGCTTCACAAAGGCTTATCCTGATTATGACTTTGAGGGATTGCAGAAGTATGCACTATCAAAGGGTGTCTCACTCATTGCTCACAACGAGACAGGTGGTGCTGCAAAGAACTACGAAGATCAGTTAGAAGAAGCCTTCTCTCTCTATGAGAAGATGGGTATCAAGGCTATTAAGACGGGTTATGTCAATAATCTAATGGACGATAAAGAGCACCAACACTCTCAATATGGTGTGCGTCACTATCGCAAGGTGATAGAGGCTGCAGCCCGACATCACATTATGGTGGTTAATCATGAGCCTGCTATGCCAACAGGTTTACAGCGTACTTATCCAAACCTCATTGCCAGTGAGGGTGTTAGAGGACAAGAGTGGAATGCTTGGGATGGCAATGGTGGCAATCCTCCTTACCATCTTTGTGTGCTTCCTTTCACCCGTCAATTGGCTGGACCGATAGACTTTACGCCAGGAATCTTTAATCTTGAAGGTAAGGTTTTCCCTAATACGCATCCACATACAACACTTGCTAAGCAGTTGGCTGAGTATGTTGTTATTTATACTCCATGGCAGATGGCAGCCGACGAAATCGAAAACTACAAGGACCAACCAGCCTTTGCTTTCATCGAGGCGATGCCTTCTAACTGGCAAAGAATAGTTGTTCCAATGGCGGAGATAGGGAAGTATATCGTTACTGCACGTAAGGATCACGATAGTGAGAACTGGTTTGTAGGAGGTATGAGTGACGAGAATGCACGTGATATCAAGTTGAAACTCGACTTCCTTTCACCCGGAACAAGCTACAAGGCTATCATCTATAAGGATGGCCCAGATGCTGAATACGATAAGAATCCATACTCTATGACGATTGAGCAGCAGGTGGTTAACAACGAAACAGTACTTAACTTGCACTTGGCTAAGAGTGGTGGTTTTGCCATTCAGTTGGTTTGTTTGAAGTAAGAAAATACTTTCCAAGATGATTATCAAGCCTTGATGACAAGATTATTGGGGCTTGGTAATCATTTTTTCTTTTGTATTATTGGGTAAATGTCTACCATTATGTAATTGGTTATTAATGCCTTATTATATCTCTTATCATGCCAATAATGGTTCTTCATAACCCTTTTCTATCTTCGTGTTTATATCCCGCACATATGGTGCGGATGGTTAGCACGAGTGGTGCGGAGCGTTAGCACCAATGGTGCGGAGGGTTAAACACGATGTAATACGTTGTTAGTATAGTTATTGTATATCATAGAAATGATAGGAAAGAATCCTATTTTAAGTTGTTTTTTTCACTCTTAAACTTGCGTTATCAGATTATTTTTGTTAGTTTTGCATTGTATAATGCGCACATAGATTAGATAGTAAAACACTACTGGTCAGGTGATTGATAATGATTTTATTGATGTTGTTTGTTGTAATGGGAAACAACTTTGTATTATATCTATATCATCTTTTCAGCCGTAAAAACATAGAGAATATGAAAATTAATAGGTTAATCGTTACTTTGGGTATGATGGCTATTGCCATAACCGCACATGGTCAGACCTCAACGATATCGGGTGTATTACTCGATTCTTTGACCCATGAGGGTGAGCCATACGCTACTATCAGAGTCTATAAAGGCAAGAAAAGCGACAAACCAGTGGCTATGTCGGTGACTGCAGAGGACGGAAAGTTCTATCAAAAGGTAACGGGACAAGGTAACTATCTTATCTCCTTTACTTCGATGGGACGTAAAGAGATTTTGCGTAGGGTACAACTTACGGAGGCAGGAGGCACTATCGATCTCGGAAACCTCCTTGTTCAAGATGATACAAAGCAGTTGAAGGGTATCGAGGTTGTGGCTCAGAAGCCACTTGTAAAGATGGAAACCGATAAGATGACCTACGATGTACAGAGCGATAATGATGTCAAGACCAATACCGTACTTGATATGTTGCGCAAGGTTCCGATGGTAACAGTGGACGGACAGGATAATATTACTGTCAATGGACAAGGTTCCTTCAAGGTCTATGTGGACGGAAAACCTAACGTAATGTTCTCTTCTAATCCCTCACAGATATTCAAAGCAATGCCTGCTTCGGCTGTGAAATCAATCGAAGTAGTCACAAACCCCGGCGCAAAATATGATGCAGAAGGTGTCGGTGGTGTGCTGAATATCATCATGAACACTGGTGATGGAAAGAGTAAGGCAATGATGAATGGATATAATGGCAGTGTAGCTCTTAGCTTAAGTAACAGGGGTTCTCGTACCACAACCTTCTTTAGCGGACAGCAAGGAAAGTTCACCTACAGTGCCAATGTCATGGGAACGAAAGGCAAGATGAATGGAACTGAAACCGAAATGCGCCGTACTTCATCTGATGGGTCTGCTATGTCCTATTGGCAAAAGGGCAATACAAACATTAATTTTACGATGGCTAACATCAGCTTAGGCTATGAACTCGACTCTATGAGTAATATCGGTGCTACCTTTGGATTGACCTCTCACAAGATGAAGAACGATGGCCATCCTACGACAACCTTCTCTGGTGGAGCCTATGGAACAGGTTTCACGTATGGAAATGAGATGACGATGGAGAATAAGAGTACGTCGTTTAACGGTAGTGTAGACTATCAACGCTTCTTTAATAAGGCACGTACAAGTAGTCTGACATTGAGTTATCTCTTCACAACCTCACCTGCAGAAAACAACAATCGACGCATTTATGACGCCTTACCAGCAGGTGTGTCTATCCCTTTAACAGACCTTTATTCGGCTGCAAAGATGCGTGGAACGGAGCATACTGTACAAGTTGACTTTACGACTCCATTAGCAAAAGGACAGACATTGAGTACTGGTTTGAAGTTTATCTCTCATCGCAACACATCGGATTCTAAGTTCTATGACATCATAGGCAGTACAGAGGTCTATAATGCAACTAACAGTGTGGACTACAAGAACACACAGAGTATCTTGGCAGAGTATGCTGAGTACAGTGCGACAATGGGTAAGTTTGGTGCAAAGGCAGGCTTACGTTATGAGCATACGTGGGAGAAGGTGAACTTTATCGTTGGTTCTGGTGCCGACTTTAAGAAGAATTATGGAAGTCTTGTTCCCTCTGCCAGTCTCAGTTATAACATCTCTGGCGGAATCAACTTAGGCTTGAATTACAACATGCGCATCAGCCGTCCGGGTGTTAGTTACCTCAACCCGTATATCGATCGTTCCAATCCAACGGTCTTGAGTTATGGTAATCCGAACCTATCAGTTGAGAAGAGCCACAATGTAAGCTTAGTATTCAATTACTTTACACCGAAGTTTATGATGAATATGACGCTTGGTGAAGCTTTTGCTAATAACCAGATAGAGCAGTATTCATTTATGAACGGAACCGTGCTGAACACAACTTATGGCAATATCGTGCGTAGTCGTTGGACTAACTTCAGCACCTTTATGAATTATGCTGTCACCCCTAAGACACGTATCATGCTCAATGGTGGCGTTGACTATGGAGATATTCGTTCAGAGCAGTTGGACGAACACAATCATGGATGGCAAGCAAGCGCATTCTTAGGCGTACAACAAACCTTCCCATGGAAGCTGAATTGGAGTATATTTATGGGTGGACTGACGAAGAAACGTTCATTGCAGGGATATAGCGGAGGCTTTAATATGTTCACGTCAACCCTTTCAAAGAGTTTTATCAAGGACAAACTCAACCTCAGTTTGATGTATTTCGTACCGTTGACAGGCAAGATGCACATCAACCAATACAGCCATGGGGCTAACTTCGAGAACCACATGAACATCACGATACCAGCACAACACGTGGCATTAACCATCACTTGGAATTTTGGAAATACTAAGAAGCAGTTCCAAACACACAAGAGTAATATTTCAAATGACTTCCAAGAGAAGAAGAATGACCAACAAATGAACGGTATTGGAATGGGTGCTGGCAGTGGTATGTAGCCCTATCGCCGAATTATTTTCATGAAAATAAATATTTCTTATCATGAAAAAAAATATTTATTGTCGTGAAAATAATTCTTTTTGTTCATGAATAAAATTCATAGTTGTGGGCTTTCTGTATGATAAACACAGGTAGAATGTAGGTTTTCCACATGTTTATTCTACGTAAAAAGAGCATAAAAAAGAAGCGATATCAAGGTGTTTTTGATGTCGCTTTTTCCTTTTCTTGTATCTTATAAACGCTTGTTAGTAAGTGTGTTAATGGTCACACAAACTTGTGTCACACAAACTTGTGTGATTGCTATTTTATTACTATATTTGCAGTCGTAAGACAAGGTAAAACTGTAATCGTTATGTGCAAGAAATTCGTTTATGGAGTAGCTGTTTCCGATTATAACTTCATAGGGAGAGAAGTGGAAACAAAGCGATTGATGAATAATTTCAGAGGTGGTATCAATACCATTCTGATGTCTCCTCGTCGACTGGGAAAGACCTCCTTGGTGATGCGCGTGTGTGAAAAGCTGAAATCAGAAGATATTATTACGATTTATTTAGACATCTTTGGTTGTAAGAGTGAATATGACTTTTACAACCGTTTGGCGTCAGAAGTACTGAAGCAGACGGCATCAAAGCAGAGTATGTGGCTCGAGGAGGCAAAGGAGTTCTTGTATAGGCTTACACCAAAGATATCATTCAGTCCCGAACCGAACAGTGATTTTGCTATTTCTTTGGGTATAACACCGAAGACGCATACGCCAGAAGAAGTGCTTGAGATGGTTGAAAAGATTGCCATAAAGAGAGAAAAGCGGATAGTTGTCTGCATAGATGAGTTCCAACAGATAGGTGAGATGACCGATAGTAAGCATGTACAGGCACGCTTAAGGAGCGTATGGCAACATCAGAAGCACGTTTCTTACTGTCTTTTCGGTAGTAAGCATCACTTGATGAGTAGCATCTTCCTACACCGCAGTATGCCTTTCTATCAGTTTGGTGATTTGATAGTACTCGACAAGATACCATCAGCTGAGTGGGTGGAGTATATTGTTAGCCATTTTGCAGATGGTAAAAGGACTATCAGTCCAGCCTTTGCAGAGGAAATATGCAACTTCACCGACAACTATTCAGCATACGTTCAGCAGTTATCTTGGCTCGTCTATACACAGAAGGAAGAAGGAGAGACTGTGGATGAAACCGATATCAAGCAGGCAACAGATGACCTTTTAGCAACGAATGAGGTACTCTTTATGCAGATGGTTGAACCCCTCTCGGAGTATCAACTTAACTTTCTGCGTGCCTTATGCTCTGGTGTTACAAAGGACTTTGGGCTTGCAAAGATACGAGAAAAATATCAGTTGGGTAGTTACTCGAATATCAACCGATTGCAGAAAGCACTCCTTGATCGCGACTTGATAGAAAAACGTGGGACGGAGTTGGCTATTACTGACCCCGTATTTGCCAAGTGGTTTCAACGGAAAATGATGTTTTAAGAATCAGAGGAGGTATAAAATTAAAGGAGTCAAGTAAATAGTTTTTATCGTATTACATGCTTTTTTATACGAAGAAACTATTTACTTGACTCCTTTTATTGGCTTTATAATAGTCTTATTCCTTATTCATAGTGTCGCATTACTCCGTTATCATCTTACGTGATATGCGTAGGAGGATGGTGAAGAGGATGACTGCTGTGATGAAACCAGCGATGGCATCAATGAGGTAATGCGCTTGGATATAAACTGTGGCACAGCAAAGTAGGAGATAGAAGGGTGCCAAAATAGCCAAAAGCTTATAGTTACGATCGTGCCAAAGGAGCAACATACAGATGGTGCTGACACCAACGTGTGAGCTTGGGAAGGCTGCAGTAGGACGTTCGCCAGCTTCTTTCGCACTTTCAACAAGGTGATAGAAGATGCCATCGGTATATCCTGGGCTTGGTAAACACTCCTGATGATGGTTGAAATAGTCGTGAACATTAGGGAAGATACCCGCTGTCACGTTCTGTAAACCAATCGCCTTATAGTAGAAGGTAGGACCTGTTACAGGCACGAAGATGAAGATGACGTAATAAATAAAGAAGGAAGAGAGGATGATAAAAGTAGCTCTATTGAACTCCTTATAGTACCATCCGAAGTAATAGACAGCTGTTGCGGCTATCATAGGATAGTAGGCTGCATAGCCCATGTCGAACAACTCGCTAAAGATAGGACCCGGCAAAGCCTTTGAGAAGAGCAATGCTGGCTGACAACCAAAGAGGTCTTGCTCCCATTGAGCAAAGAGATGGTCGAGGTTGGGCAGGTGTCTATTGATTTCAAAGGTGTCAGGATACCACCATGCAAGCAGTCCTAACTGTACGCCAACACGTAGGAAACGAGTCGCTCTACAGGGAGCTAAGCGATAAACCACCCACATAGCAGCTGTCAAAGCAACGATGCGTAGACGCCCGAAGATCATTGCTTGTGGGTTATCTATGGTTGTGTACATAAAGAAGATGACGATGAGTGTCAACGCTAAGTATGCCATTACCACCCATTCGTATGCCATAAGTCCCTTTACGGGCTTCTTTTCTAATTTAAATAAGTCTATGATAAATTGTTTCATTGTTTGTTGTTATTGGGCTAATTGGGCTTATTAGGCATATTAGCCCAATAGGACCAATAAGCCTAATAATAATTAGCTATTTTACAGCCAGCCTTCTTTTTTATACCATTCTATTGTCTCTTTCACGCCTCGTTTGAGGTCGTACTCAGGCTTATAACCTAACTCTTCAATCGCAGGGCGGATGTTACAACGCCAGTTACGCTGCTTTAGAATCTGATATTTGTCGTTGTTTAAAGCAGAAATCTTACCTGTCATTTGTCCGATAAGGTCACCAAAGAAAGTGACAACGCGCAATACCCATATCGGAGCTGTGATGCGAATCCACCAAGGACGACCTAACTCCTCGTGGATAAGGTCGCTAAAGGTAGTACTCTGGTAGACCTTTCCATCACTTAGGAAGTAGGCACTGCCTATCTTTCCGTGCTCAAGTGCGAGGAAGGTAGCTTGTACCACGTCTTTAACATATACGAAGGTGATATCCTGCTGTTTGTAGCCAACAGCGAAGTCGCTATGTCCCTTGATGCTTTTTGCCATCAAGAAATAATCCTTCTCACGTGGTCCATAAACGCCAGTTGGGCGCAAGATGATATATGGGAAGGACGAAGGCAGCAACTGTTCAGCCTCCAACTTACTCTTACCGTAGGCTGTGTTAGGCTGTGGAGTATCTGTTGGCTCTATCTCCTTATAAGGTTGTTGCTCTCTGATAGCACCGAAGATGCTAAGACTTGATAGGAAAACAAAACGCTCCAAAGGCTGATTAAGCTCTTGTAGAGCTTGTACAAAGTTGCGGGTACCATCACGATTGACACGGAAGAAATCCTCCTTGTTTAAGCACTTTGTCACACCAGCGGCATGAACAACATAGTCAAACTGATGTCCAGAGAGTTGTTCTTTTAGTTTATCGACTGATGAGAAGTCTAATTCTATGAAATGAATCCGCTCATCTTGGAGGTATTCTCGTGAGGAAGTACGGCGTACTACCGCCCAAGTTTCCATACCCCTGCGCAGTGCTTCCTCCACGATAAAGGAGCCAATGAAGCCCGATGCGCCAGTTATAAGTATCTTTTTCATTAAAAATTTCGTTGCAAACGTTTGCAAAGATACAAACTTTTTCGTTACTTTGTGGAAAATAACAAAACTCAAGTTTCGGTTTTTAGATGTTTTGTATGTAATGAACTGCATTACGACTAAGTATCAAACCGTTTTGTCTCGGACTACCGGACAGATGCTACGGCTATTTCGGACGATTTGTCCGAAGCCTCCGGACAATGATGTCCGATGGTTTTTAAGACTGCTTAGGATAACCTTTACTTGAGCTTCAAACTACTAATTCCACTATGAGGAAAGAAAAGAAAAGCAGCAAGCGATTGACCAAGAAGCAGCTTGCAGAGAAACTCATAAGTTTCTTTCAGACACAACCCGACGAAACATTTAGCTTTAAACAGATATTTCATGCACTCAAGCTGACCACCCATCCAGCCAAAATGTTGGCGATAGATGTGATGGAGGAATTGGCGTGGGACGACTTCCTGTCAAAGGTTGGAGAGAGTGCTTATACACTGAATACCAAGGGACAGGTGCAAGAGGGTACCTTTATCCGTAAGGCGAATGGTAAGAATACATTCCTGCCAGAGGATGGTGGTACACCAGTCTTTGTTTCTGAGCGTAATTCTATGGCGGCTTTGAATGGCGACCAAGTGAGAGTTCAGTTCATGGCACGCCGTCAGAATCATATAAAAGAGGCAATGGTCATCGCGATACTGCAACGGAAGAAAGACACCTTCGTTGGAAGGTTGCGTGTCGAGAAGGACATTGCCTTCCTTGTAACACAGGAGAATCTCTATATTCACGATATCCTTATCCCTAAGAAGAAACTTAAAGGAGGAAAGACAGACGACCGTGCTTTGGTGAAGATTACCAAGTGGCCTGATGCCGACCATAAGAACCTTGTGGGCGAAGTGGTGGACGTCTTGGGTGAAGCTGGTGACAATGATGTAGAGATGAATACCATCCTTGCACAGTATGGATTGCCATATAAGTATCCTAAACGTGTCGAGGATGCTGCCGAAAAGATAAGTGCTGAGATCACAGCGCAGGACTATGCGGAGCGTGAAGACTTTCGTGACGTATGGACTTGTACGATAGACCCACGTGATGCGAAGGACTTTGACGATGCACTTTCTATCCGAAAGCTGAAAAACGGACAGTGGGAAGTGGGCGTACATATTGCAGATGTGTCGCATTATGTCAAAGAAGGCGATATTATTGACCGTGAAGCACAGCAGCGTGCAACGTCTGTTTATCTTGTAGACCGCACTATTCCGATGCTTCCTGAGCGTCTTTGTAACTTTATTTGTTCACTCCGTCCAGACGAAGAGAAGCTCGCTTTCAGTTGTATCTTCAACCTTGACGAGGATGCAAACGTAAAGGCTTACCGCATTGTGCACACGGTTATCAAGTCAAATCGTCGTTATGCCTACGAAGAGGCACAGCAGATATTGGAAGACAATGGCGTTGTTGATGGTACAGGTGAGCCTGCACCAGACCCAGGAAAGGCTGGATATAAGGGCGAGAATGCCGAACAAATCGTTACGCTCGACCGTCTTGCAAAACTGATTCGTGCACGTCGTATGAAGGCAGGAAGTGTGAAGTTTGATTCAGAAGAGCTCCACTTCGACATTGACGAGAAGGGTAAGCCAATCCGTTGTTACTTTAAGCGTTCAAAGGATGCCAACAAGTTGATTGAAGAGTTTATGCTCTTGGCTAATAAGACAGTAGCTGAAAGCGTCGGCATAGCAAAGAAAGGTAAGAAAGCAAAGACCCTTCCTTATCGTGTTCATGACAATCCTGACCCGCAGAAGTTCGAGAACTTGCGTGAGTTTACAGCCAAGTTCGGTTATAAACTCAAGTCTGCCAGCACCAAGGGTGCCACTGCTCGTGCGCTGAATAAGCTGATGGACGAAGTACAGGGCACTCGTGAGGAGAAGGTGATACAGACGATTGCACTCCGTTCGATGATGAAAGCGAAATATACTACGCATAACATCGGTCACTTCGGACTTGCTTTCGATTATTATACCCACTTTACCTCGCCTATTCGTCGTTATCCTGACACAATGGTTCATCGCTTGATAACACGCTATCAGAACGGCGGTCGCTCGGCTAATAAGGACCATTACGAGGAGCTTTGTGAGCATTGTTCAGACATGGAGCTCGTTGCACAGAATGCAGAACGTGACTCTATCAAGTATAAGATGGTTGAGTTTATGAGCGAGCATATCGGTGAATGCTACGATGCACATATCTCTGGAATTCAGAGTTTTGGTATTTATGCAGAAATAGATGAGAACCATTGCGAGGGTATGATTCCTATGCGCGACCTCGATGATGACTATTACGACTTCGATGAGAAGAACTATTGTCTTGTTGGTCGTCGTCGTCACCATGTTTACCAGCTTGGTGATCCTATCCGCATTCAGGTGGCAAAGGCCGATTTAGAGCGTAGACAGCTTGACTTCGCACTTGATGATGGTCGCCCATTGAAGGCAAAACAAACTGCTGCAGAGTATGCTGTAAATAGGAAGAACGACCGAAAGAGCAGCAAGCGTGGTAGCAAGAGTCGCAGAAGAAAGTAGTACTAAGGTGCGACGAAAGATATTCTTTTCACACAAAGAAGAGCTATGGAACTCATGGAGTCATAGTGGAGGAATCGTACTGGGCGTAGTGTTCGGTACGATTTTCCTTGTTTGGTGCTTCCGTGAGACGAATGGTTGGGCAACAGCAGGTGTGATATTATATCTTATTGGGATGCTTTTCAGTTACATCACGTCGACAGTTTATCATGCACTCTCTGCCCATTCAGTATGGAAAGAACGACTGAGAAAATGGGATCATGCCGCCATCTATTGGCATATAGCAGGTTCTTATTCGCCCATAACACTGATAGCCTTGCGCAATCACGGTGCTTGGGGCTGGGGCTTGTTTGCCTTTGTATGGCTCTGTGCAATACTCGGTACCATTTCTTCCTTCCGTAAACTGCGTGACCATAGTAACTTAGAAACGTTGACATTCATAGGTATGGGCCTATCAGTATTGGTCGCCTTCAAGCCATTGGTCGATGCTTTGGAAACGCAATCGCTCGTCTGGATCTTTGCAGAAGGAGTCATGTATATCACCGGTGCACTGTTTTATTCGCTCAACAAGCGTAAGTATATGCACACAGTATTCCACTTCTTCGTCCTTGCAGGTAGCATTTGTCATATCATAGCCGTGTGGGGTATCCTAATGGAATACATATAATTTGCACTCATATAAACCCTAAAAGCAATGTTGAAACGTAGTTTCTTGTTCTCCATAATCTTTATTCTTGCAGTTGTGAATACGCAGGCACAGGAACGACAATACACTCGTCTGAAAGGCTATTATCGTGTCTATCAGGCTACAAACTCCATGCTTAGCTATTTCATTGACGGTATGATGGAGTTTTATATACCGCTTTCTGAAACGACTGCTGAGGCCTCGGAAGGGAAGAAGGGTTCACCTTTCGTGGAGCGGAAATTCTTGGGTGAGCGTCGTCGTAAGGCTCCGAAAGCCAATGGTGATGATACTTTTGCACGCATTTCACTCCCTAATCTGGAACGGCAGACCCTTCTAATAAGTATAAACAGTGAGGAGTATTCTACCCGTAACAATGGTGATGTGTATCGATGGGCGGATAAATGCGGTAAGATAAGCAAGGAAAAGCGGAAGATTAATGGGAAGACAGAGGTCGTTACAACCATTGAGATGGACGAACTCGTTGGACAACCAAAACACGAAATAGACATGAGTCAGCTACGTATGTATGGTATTGTGGCCCGTATGACACAGTTTGATGAGAGCGAGAGCTACCTCTCTAACAATCTCCTCCTTGCTTCCCAGAAGCATCAAACCTTCTTTGCTCACTACCGTGGAGAGGATGATGACGAACGAATTGATGTATGGAGTGAGTTTTATGTGTCGGATCGTATGACCATTACAGAGAGCGAACTCAAACGTATTAAGAAAGAGAAGAACAGCGTTTGGACCTTCTCTATCCCTGCTGTTGTCCCACCATTAGACAAGGAAGTGGCTGAAGCTTGGACCAAGATGGTGGAATATTAAGTGGAAAGGATGTTTTTAGGAGTGAAGGAGTTAAGGAGTGAAAGGGAGTTAAGACGAATGTCATGTAGGTAATATCTACAAGAGAGTGTAAGGAAGAAACGATAATATTGAGTTGGAAGATGAAGAAAACAGTCTTTTTATTCTTATCTTTTTTAGTTTTGATCAGCTGTGAGAAGCAGCGTGGTAAGGTGAATGTTTCAGAGGAAAAGTTCACTGTTGAGTTGCGACTTCCTACTACTCCAGTAAAAGACCAAGGTTCGAGTTCGCTCTGTTGGGTCTATGCGATGCTTGCAACCCTTGAGACAGAGCATATTATGCGGGGCGATTCTGTAAACCTAAGTCCTGACTATGTGGCACGTATGTACCTTAGTGAGCAGGCAAATCGTCGTCGTTTACTCCCTAATAAGGTCGTTCAGAAGGAGGCTGGTATCACAACGCGTGGAATGAGTACTATGGCACTCGACCTTATACAAACATACGGTTTGCAGCATTATGATGCCTATCGTCATAAGCCAAATATGGACTATAACGTTCTTTGTCGTAAGTTGGATTATGGCAATGATACGGAGAAACTGTTGGATAAGTACATTGGTCCGCTACCAAATCAGGTCTTTATGTTAGGCGCATTATACACTCCATTAGAGTTTGCACATAGCGTATGCACTGATGATGAGTACATAGCACTAACCAGTTTCACACATCATCCTTACGGACAACGCTTTCCTTTGGAAGTACCTGATAATTACTTTCATAACACTTTCCTCAATGTTCCACTCGACACGATGATGAATCGCATTGTTCAGAGTTTACGTTCAGGTCATCCTGTGTGCTGGGAAGGAGACATATCAGAGCCTGGCTTCTTATTTGGAGAAGGTTATGCCGTATTGAAAAACGAAAAGAAAAAGGTGACAGCCGAGCGTCGACAGGCTTCTTTTGAGGCACGTCGCACAACGGATGATCACGTTATGGAAATCGTTGGATTGGCCCACGACCAGCACGGCCGTCGCTTCTTCCTCTGCAAAAATAGCTGGGGAACAGATAATCGCTACCATGGATTTATGTTCTTGAGTGAGAACTATGTGCGCATGAAGACTATTGCCGTAGTGCTACGCAATATTTAATCTTCGCCTAAAAGCTTGTTTCTGCGTTGATATACAGTTGTATATCATTATAGATAAGTACTCTTTTAAGTTCCTAATGATAAAGAATTTAAGTGTGAAAGAGTTGTCTTTTCATTGCAAATTGACAGCTCTTTCTGAATTATTTTCATGAAGAAAAAGAATTATTTTCATGAAAGAAAATATTTATTTACGTGAAGAAAAATATTTCTTTTCATGAAAATAATTTGCAGAGAACGACTTTTATGCTTGCTTTTTCCCTGTGTGAAGAGGTTTGTTCTGTGTGATTTGAAATAAAAAAGGGGGCATATACGCCCCCAATATCTTATGTCGTCAGTTGTTTGAAACCTACTTTATAAGTAGCTGACGAGCAAACTCCCAAATGACAATACCAGTTGTTACACTTACATTCAATGAGTGTTTGGTGCCGAACTGTGGAATCTCAAGACAGCCGTCGCTCATGTCCACGACACTTTGCTTTACACCTTTCACCTCGTTACCCAGCACGATGGCGTAGTGGGGTGTTGGGTGTTGGGTGTTGGGTGTTGGGTGTTGATGGTTTGTTGGGTTCTGTGTATTGAGGTCTTGTAGCTTTGTTGAGCCTTCCACTTGTTCTACGCTATACACGAATACGCCTTGACGATGGAGTTCTTCGATAGCATCCTCTGTACGTTCAAAGTAACGCCAATCAACTGAATCCTCACCACCGAGTGCAGTCTTATGTATCTCAGCGTTTGGTGGTGTGGCAGTAATACCGCATAGATAGACCGCCTCCACGCGGAAAGCATCAGCCGAACGGAAGACACTTCCCACATTATGTAATGACCGCACATCGTCTAACACAACGATGAGTGGCAGTTTATCAGCCTCCTTGAACTCCTCAAGGGAAAGCCTATTCATTTCTATTGTGCGTAGTTTTCTCATAATGGAAAAGCCCCACCCGACCTCCCCGAAAGGGGAGGAGTCTTAGCTTGTGAAGTTCCACCTAACCTCGCCGAAGAGAGGAATATTAGCTTGTAGAACCCCATTTAACTTCCCCGAAGGGGGAGGAGTCTTAGCTTGTGTGTGGGTTATAGTTGTAGAATATTATTATAGAATAGGGATATATGCTAAATATTATAGATATCTCAACAAAGCATCCCTGTATTATTCTCTCTTTATTATCTGCACTCCCCTCCC
>ERZ773072.976-NODE-976-length-14856-cov-74.576177_pt1 | contig 14856 bp, 9 predicted proteins | sample MGYA00580617_ERZ773072 | MGnify/ENA primary metagenome ERZ773072 (study PRJEB29015, sample SAMEA2737970) | human oral metagenome | biome: human oral; feature: human-associated habitat; material: dental | place: China | collected 2122 ... | reverse complement strand
AAAGTTGTGGACGAGTGGCAGATAAGTTTGGGCTACGTACGTGGCTCTAATATCTGCGTACGTGGATGTTTGGATTTACGTACCTGGTCTTTAAGACTACGTACATAGATGCAGGAAAACCACTACGTGAAAGCGCTTTTTCCTTCACGAGAACGACACTTTCCCCTCTGCTGGATAAGAGGAATACGAAGGTACACACTTCTCTCGCATCATAGTCTCCGTAAGAGGAGTAGACCAAGAAGGCCACCCTTCTGCCTCTACAAATCTCCCCATCAGTTAGCTTCTCTTCTCTCCACCAAAAAGCAGCGCCCCCGAAGGATGACCTTCGGGGGCGCTACTTGTATATATGTATAGGGCTTATTCGCTGGGGAGGATATCGCCGAGGATGGCTGCCGTAGCACCGCACTCCTCTCTGAAGTAAGCACGGGTACGTGCCTCAAGGGCCTTGCACTCTTCCTCCGAGGAGAAGCGCTGGAGGAGCTGCGAGAGCTCCGCCCGATCGTGCAAGATGAAGCCTGAAGAGCGGCGCACCAGCTCGCGCACCTCACGGTGCTTGTGGATCTCTGGGCCGAAGAAGACGGGGATACCATATACCGCAGCCTCGAGCGTATTGTGCACGCTCTTGCCGAAGCCACCGCCTACATAAGCCCACGTGCCGTAGCGGTAGACCGAGGAGAGCAGGCCGAAGCAGTCGATGATGATGCAGGCTGTGCCCTCAGGTAGACCCTTCGCTTCGTCATACTCGGAGAGGCGAATGGATGGACGCTTGAGGCCCGACTCGATAGCACGTAGGTGCTCCTCGTGGATCTCATGCGGTGCCAAGACCAAGGCGAAGTCCTCGGGAGCCTCCTCATTGAAGTAAGGCAGGAGGATAGCTTCGTCCTCGGGCCACGAGCTACCGACCACCAAGAGGCGACGGCCACGAGAGAGCTCCGCTACCGCAGGGATATCCTTCGCTGCACGGGCGATCTCCTCGACACGGTCGAAGCGCGTATCCCCTGTGACCTTGACCGACTCGACACCGTGCTCCACGAGAAGCGTGCGCGAAGCCTCGTCCTGCACGTAGAGACGGCGGAAGAGGTGCAGCAGACGCAGGTACCAGCCTCCGTAGCTACGGAAGAAAAGCTGGTCGGGGCGGAAGATCGCCGAGACGAGGTAGGTAGGGATAGAGCGCGTAGCCAGCTCGCTGAGCATCGTAGGCCAGAAGTCGTACTTGATGAAGATAGCTACCGCAGGGTGCGCCAGATCAAGGAAACGGCGCACCGAGGAGGAGCGATCCGAAGGCAAATAGACCACGACATCTGCCCCAGCATAATCCCGACGCACCTCATAGCCTGAGGGGCTGAAGAAGGAGAGCAGGATCTGATACTCGGGGTGTGCCTTGCGCCACGCCTCCATGAGCGGACGGCCTTGCTCGAACTCTCCCAGCGACGAGGCGTGGAACCACACCACAGGACGATCCGTCGTGAGCCCCTTGAGGCGCTGAGGAGTCTCCCGACGCCCCTCGATGATGAGACGAGCCTTCGGATGGAAGGGGGCCACCAGATGCAGCAGCGCCGAGGCTGCTATACCAGCTATGCTATAGAGTGGATTCATGCAGTGGGTACGACCCGCTTAGCCCAGGACTTCGATAGCACGCTGCAGACGCTGGAGGGTCTCTCCACGGCCGAGCAGTGCGGTGATATCAAAGAGATGAGGGCCCTTAGCAGCACCGACGAGTGCCAGACGGAAGCAGTTCATCACCGCACCGAGGCCATAGCCCTTCTCCTCGATCCAAGCCTTGACGACCTCTTCGGTCGCCTCGCTGGGGAGGTCTTCGGGCTGGGTGGCGAGGAGTGCAGCGAGCTCCGTGAGCTGGGCTGCGCTGTCTTCCTTCCAGCGCTTCTTCACGGTCTTCTCATCGTAAGCCGTGGGGGCGGTGAAGAAGTAAGCGATCTGCTCCTCAAGCTCGAGGAGCGTCTGAGCACGCTCCTTAGTCAGGCCGATGGCGCGAGCTACATAGTCTGCGTCGAAGGTGATGCCTGCAGCCTCGAGGCTGGGGCGCAGGAGGGCAGCCAGACGCTCATTGCTGGAGGTCTGGATATAATGATGGTTGAACCACTTCCCCTTCTCGTAGTCGAACTTAGCGCCAGCCTTGCTGCACTTCTCGATACGGAAGTAGCGGATCAGCTCTTCCATGTTCATGACTTCCTCGTGATCATTACCGGGGTTCCAGCCGAGGAGTGCGACGAAGTTCACGACAGCCTCGGGGAGGTAACCGCTCTCGCGGTAACCAGAGGACACTTCACCCGTCTTGGGATCGACCCAGCGCAGGGGGAAGACAGGGAAGCCGAGACGGTCGCCGTCACGCTTGCTGAGCTTGCCGTTGCCCTCGGGCTTGAGGAGGAGTGCCAGGTGAGCGAAGCGGGGCATCGTGTCGCGCCAGCCGAAGGCTTCGTAGAGAAGCACGTGCAGCGGTGCGCTGGGCAGCCACTCTTCACCACGGATGACGTGGGTGATACGCATCAGATGGTCGTCGACGATGTTCGCCAGATGGTAGGTAGGCAGGTCGTCAGCACTCTTGTAGAGCACCTTGTCATCGAGGACGGAGCTATTGAAGGTCACGCGCCCACGGATCATATCGTCGACCTCGACCTCTACATCGGGCGTGACGAGGAAGCGGACGACATACTGCGCACCGCCTGCGATGAGAGCATCGACCTCCTCACGTGGCAGGACGAGCGAATTGCGCATCGAGGTACGGGTCGTAGCGTCATACTGGAAGTTCGCTACCGTCTTACGCTTCTCCTCCAGTTCCTCGGGCGTGTCGAAGGCGATATAAGCCTTGCCTGCATCGAGGAGCTGCTGGACGTACTTGCGGTAGATATCGCGGCGCTCGCTCTGACGATAGGGGCCGCAGTCCCCACCATAGCTCACGCCTTCATCGAAGCGGATACCGAGCCACTCGAGGGCCTCGATGATATAAGCCTCCGCCCCTGGGACGAAGCGCTGGCTATCCGTATCCTCGATACGCAGAAGGAGCTCACCGCCGTGAGCCTTCGCGAAGAGATAGTTATAGAGAGCTGTGCGGACACCGCCGATATGCAGCGCTCCCGTAGGGCTGGGAGCAAAGCGAACGCGTACTGATTCGTGTGACATAGTGCTATGGTGATATGCTTGTTGTGTGGATGCTGATGCGACTACCGCCCAGCGTCAGATGGGAGCTGGAGCGTCCAGCCCATGTGGCTGTCGAGTTCCTGCTGTAGGAGGGTGAGGCTCTCAGCCTCGAGAGGTGCCCCTTCACTCAAGGGGCAGGTGGGGGAAATGAGATGTATGGTACCCGAAAGGAATATCGTGCGCTCCCCTTCGCCAACGAAGGGAGCTAAGATGAAGCTCCCTGGCATAAGCTCCTCGATGAGGACCGAGTGAGCGACCCAGCGCCCAAGGCGCAGGTGGTGACTGGCATAGCGAGGCCGGGGAGATCGGGACATGGGGAGTGGTTAGAGTGCCGTAATGCCGTCGTCATCGGAGAGCTCCGTAGCGGGCTCCTCAGCCTGAGGCTCGTCGGATGGAGTGGGTGTAGGCTCGGGGGTAGCACCCGTATAGCGGACAAGGCTGAAGCTATCGACGACGAAAAGTGGACTCTTGCTCTTGGGGAGGCGACCACGCAGCAGCCCATAAGCCGCACGCATCGTCTTACCGTTGGGTATGGTGATGGCGAGTTGGTTGAGGCCAGGATGTAGGGAGGGAAGGGTCTCGGCTTGCTGCGTAGAGTCTGCATACTGCAGACGGAGCTGGAGCTGAAGTGCGGAGGGCGATGCCCCGCTTACACGGACGATGAAGCGGAGCTCCGTACCGCCCGTATAGCTGACACTGGGCTCGAGAGCGAAGGAGCGCTCTACATAACTCCCTGCGAGGTAGCGGCTGGCACTATCACGCAGGAGGTTCACCGAGTCAATATCGTGCGCCGCCCACAGGCTGCGACGTCGCTCGATGCGGTCAAGGCTATCGACACGTACCTGCAGCATCGCTTGGCGGGACTCCAGCACCAGAGCAGCGTGCTCATAGAGCTTCTGATACTCGACGATCTGATGGCGTCCATACCAGACGAGCGAGCTATCCCAGTCGGCCAGCGTATAGCCATAGCGGCTGAGGATGGCTTGGAAGCCCACGATACGCAGGCTATCCTCGAGGCCTCGCTGGTTGAAGGAAGCCTCTGCCGTGAGCATCTCAGGCAGGAGTTCCTTGACCGTCTTGAGGTCGATCTGCTTCCACTTCCCCTTAGAGCCACCACAGGCACTCCCCCCGACAAGGAGAAGCGCCAGCACGAGAGCCTTCAGTAGGCTGCGACGGGGCAGGGTGAAGCGGTACGACATAGGGCAAGACGACTAAGCTATTCCTCCGTATCAGTCTCCGTAGACGTATCCTTATCCTTTGAAGGGAAGAGGGTATCCAGCGCTGTGGAGAACGTGCGGCGATAGCAGAGGAGCAGGAGTGCCACACCTACAGAGATGCAGGCATCAGCGAAGTTGAATATCGGGCTGAAGAAGACGAACTGCTCACCGGCATGGATAGGACTCCACGAGGGGTAAGTCGTCTGGATGATGGGGAAGTACAGCATATCGACCACCTTGCCATGCAGGAAGGTACCGTAGCCTTCGCCCCAGGGGACGAGCTGTGCTACTGCCCCGCGGCTCGTGGAGAAGATCTCCCCGTAGAAGAGGCAGTCGATGACGTTCCCAAGTCCACCAGCGATGACGAGACCAAGCGTCAGGCAGAAGCCGAGTGAGAAGCGACGTAGGCGTAGCAGACGCACCAGATAGTATACCCCTGCACCCATCGCGAGTATGCGGAAGAGCGTCAGAAGGAGCTTACTACCGAGCGTGATCCCGTAGGCCATCCCTTCGTTCTCGACGAAGTAGATCTTGAACCACGAGGTGATCTCGTGCATCTCCCCCTCGACCATTGAGGTCTTGACCCAGATCTTCGAGGCCTGGTCAATGACGAGTAGGAGGACGATAAACGCCGTCGTCCAGAGGGTCGTCTTGGAGCTTCTTGTCATCAGTCGCGTGGGGGCTTACTTCTTCTCTTGGAGCTTCGCCTCGATAGAGAGCGTAGCATGAGGCACAGCACGCAGACGCTCCTTGGGGATGAGCTTACCGGTCTGGCGGCAGATGCCGTAGGTCTTGTTCTCGATGCGGCGCAGGGCTGCTTGGAGATTGTGGATGAACTTCAGCAGACGCTCAGCCATGCGACCTGCTTCTCCCTTGGAGAGGGAAGCAGCGCCGTCATGGACTGCCTTGAAGGTGGGCTGTGTGTCGGCTACGTCATTGCTCTGATAGTCGACGGCACTCTCACGCAGGAGATCGTAATCGCGGATAGCTTGCTCGAGCTTCTGCATGATAAGCTCACGGAACTCCTGGAGCTCCTCGTCTGTGTAGGAAGTCTTCTGGTCACTCATTGTATAGTTATCTGAATTGTAGGCAGGGCGGAAGAGTACACCCGCCCTGCCCGTGTGTTAGTTTGCCTTCTCTATATAGATGGGGATCATACGTTCGTCCAGGTCAAGCTCCAGCGTGGGAGTGAAGCCCGTCTGCTCCTCGATGGAGACTGCCTGCACCTCCTTAGCGATATAAGCTGAATAGACGCTGAGCACACGATGGAGCTCTTCGTCCTCGGGCAGGAGGATGCGTACCTTGTCACTGACCTCGAAGCCGCTCTGCTTACGAAGGTTCTGAATGCGGTTGATCAACTCACGAGCCGTACCCTCGAGGCGCAGCTCATCGGTCACGGTGATATCCAGAGCGATGGTCAGCGTGCCTTCGTTGGCCACGAGCCAGCCAGGGATATCCTCTGAATAGATGTCGACGTCGTCGCGGAGGATCGTCACAGGAGTCCCCTCGACCGTGAAGTCGATCTGACCCGTGCGCTCGATCGTGGCGATCTCGTCTTGCGTGAACTCAGCCACGACAGCAGCGATAGCCTTCATGATCTTGCCATAGCGTGGACCAAGCTTCTTGAAGTCGGGCTTGATACGCTTGACGAGCACTCCTTCGCCGTCGGTGACGAACTGGAGCTCCTTGAGGTTCACCTCACTGAGGATGAGGGGCACGACAGGCAGGATAGCCTGATGGTCGGCCTCATTGACGATGGGGATCATCAGACGCTGCAGGGGCTGACGCACCTTGATATTGACCTTACGACGCAGGGCCAGCACCATCGAGCAGATGCTCTGAGCCAGGTGCATGCTGCGCTCCAGGCTCTCGTTGATCTCCTCACGGCAGGCGGTGGGGAAGTCAGCCAGATGCACTGAGTGCTCCGTGGCACTGGTGCCCTTGCTGGTGAGGTCGCGGTAGAGCTGGTCAGCGTAGAAGGGAGCGATGGGTGCCATGAGGCGAGCCACCGTGACCAGACAGCGGTAGAGCGTCTGGTAGGCGGAGAGCTTGTCCGTGGTCATCTCACCAGCCCAGAAGCGGCGGCGAGAGAGACGCACGTACCAGTTGCTCAGCTGCTCGGAGACGAAGTCACCGATAGCACGAGCGGCACGCGTAGGCTCATAGTCCTCCAGATCGCTATCGACCTCGAGGATGAGGCTATTGAGTGTGGAGAGGATCCAGCGGTCGATCTCAGGGCGCTCAGCGTAAGGGAGCTCCTCACGAGAGGTAGGATCGAAGTCATCGAGGTTAGCATACAGCGCGAAGAACTGATACGTATTGTACAGCGTCGCGAAGAACTTACGGCGTACCTCATCGATACCCTCGACGTCGAACTTCAGGTTGTCCCAAGGCGACGAGTTGCTGATCATGTACCAGCGCAGGGGATCAGAGCCGTACTTCTCGATCGTCTCGAAGGGATCGACAGCGTTGCCCAGACGCTTACTCATCTTGTTGCCATTCTTATCGAGCACGAGCCCGTTGGAGATGACAGCCTTGTAGCTATTCGTCCCACGCACCATCGTAGCGATAGCGTGGAGCGTGAAGAACCACCCACGCGTCTGGTCCACCCCTTCGGCGATGAAGTCCGCGGGGAAGGCGCGACCGCTGTCGAGCAGTTCCTTATTCTCAAAGGGATAGTGGAGCTGTGCGAAGGGCATAGCACCCGAGTCAAACCACACGTCGATGAGGTCCGTCTCACGGCGCATAGGCTTGCCCGAGGGCGAGACTAAGATGATATCATCGACATAGGGACGGTGCAGGTCGATCTTATCGTAGTTCTCCTGCGTATATACCCCAGGGGTGAAGTCCTTCCAGGGGTTAGCCGTCATGAAGCCTGCTTCTACCGAGCGCTCGATGCCGTGGTAGAGTTCTTCGACGGATGAGATACAGATCTCCTCACGACCATCCTCGGTGCGCCAGATAGGCAGGGGCGTACCCCAGTAGCGGCTACGCGAGAGGTTCCAGTCCTGGAGGTTCTCCAGCCACTTACCGAAGCGACCCGTACCGGTGCTCTCGGGCTTCCAGTTGATGGTATCATTGAGACGCATCATCTCCTCACGGCAAGCCGTGGTGCGGATGAACCAGCTATCCAGCGGGTAGTAGAGCACGGGCTTGTCCGTACGCCAGCAGTGGGGATAGGAGTGTACGTGCTTCTCGATCTTGAAGGCACGACCCTCGCCCTTCAGCAGAAGGGCAATAGTCACATCCAGCGTCTCATCCTGATCGGTGAGCGTGTCGTCGTAGGCATTCTTGACGTAGCGTCCTGCGAACTCCTTATATATATCTACGTTGACAAAGTCCTTGACGAAGGCGGGATCCATATCCTCCAGACGGAAGAGACGACCCTGCATATCGACCATGGGGCGCACATTGCCATCACGATCGAGGACGGTCAGCCCTGCGATGTCGCTGGCCTTAGCCACCTTGTTGTCGTCCGCACCGAAGGTAGGTGCGATATGCACGATCCCCGTACCATCGCTCGTGGTGACGAAGTCGCCAGCGATGACGCGGAAGGCATCCCCGTCGGGACGCATCCAGGGGAGGAGTTGCTCATAGCGCATGCCTACGAGCTCCTTACCCTTCCACTCACCGACGATGACGTAGGGGAGCTTCTTGTCGCCAGGCTGATAGGCCGCGAGGGCCTCTTCACCTTCGTGCTCCTTGCTGAAGAGCGTGTGCAGGAGCGCACGAGCTACCACGGCCGTGATAGGCGCACCCGAATAGGGGTTGAAGGAGCGGACGGCTACGTAGTCGATCTCAGGACCGACGCAGAGGGCGGTATTCGAGGGCAGCGTCCAGGGGGTCGTCGTCCAAGCGAGGAAGACGGCTTCACCATGGTCCGTTAGCTCGGCACGTGGGTCGATGATGCGGAACTGTGCGACGCATGTCGTGTCCTTCACATCACGATAGCACCCAGGCTGATTCAGCTCGTGCGTACTCAGCCCCGTACCTGCAGCAGGCGAATAGGGCTGGATCGTGTAGCCCTTATAGAGGAGGCCCTTCTTATAGATCTCGCTGAGGAGGTACCAGAGGGTCTCGATATAGCGGTTGTCGTAGGTGATATAGGGGTGATCCATGTCCACCCAGTAGCCCATGAGGCGGGTGAGCTGCTCCCACTCCTGCGTGTACTTCATCACCTCACGGCGACAAGCTGCATTGTATTCGTCGACGCTGATCTTCTTACCGATATCTTCCTTCGTGATACCGAGGGCCTTCTCGACCCCGAGCTCTACGGGCAGACCGTGGGTATCCCAGCCGGCCTTGCGGTCGACGCGGAATCCCTTCATCGTCTTATAGCGACAGAAGATATCCTTGATCGAGCGCGCCATGACGTGGTGAATACCAGGCATCCCGTTAGCCGAGGGAGGCCCTTCGTAGAAGACGAATGAGGGCGCGCCTTCGCGCAGGGCAAGAGTGCGGGCAAAGAGGTCTTCCTCCTGCCACTGATCCAGCACCTTCTTATTGACCCCCGAGAGCTGGAGGTTATCGTATTCAGGGAACTTATGGCTCATACAGCGTCTATATTATATCGTCGTCGGGAGGAGCGGCGGGCCGAGTACGGCTACACCCCATCCCAAGGTAGTTCAAAAAGTGATACAAAGATACTGCTTTCCATCGACGCAGATTCTATGCGTGCGATCCGACCTCCCCGCACCTCCCACCTCTCTATAGAAGGAACGCAAAAGAGAGCGCCCCCACGTAGTGTGTACCATAGATACACGCTACGTGGGGGCGCTGGTTTATAATGCGTAGTTGTCGGAAGGCCTAAAGCTTTTTACGAAGGGTCAGCGTGGCTTCTGCAGCAGGGTTTCCTGCATTTGCTTGGAAGACCAATAGTGACGGCTCCTTGCGGATCAGATACCATGTGCTGCGGTCTATCGAAACATAAAGGTAACGTTCACCCTGGGTTCGTAGAGTGAGGATACGATCATCCATTGTATAGCTACATGGAGCCTCAAGATCATGGGCTGCTGTAAGGTCTGTCGTAGTAAAGGTACTTACTTCTACGACTGAGTCTGACACAAAGGATAGGTAAACAGAATAGGGGCCATATTTGGCGCTCTTATATTCCAAAGTCCCATTCCAGACGGTCTGCCTAAGCTCTACTGATGAGAGTTGGAGTCGAGGCGTGTCCTTCTTACAACTGCTGGCGAGAAAGAGGAGCCCCAATAGGAGCCCACAGAAGCTGAGTATTCTTCGGGTCATAGTTCCATTAAGTTATGTAGGTTATGTATTTGATTTGCTGATCTGCTGAAGGCTCATATCACATGGAGAGAATAGGCACACAGAGATACCGATAAGAATAGAGGCCGATTGCGCGCCCTCTCTCAAGTGAAGACAACCTTCGGAGCAAAGGTAGCAATTAAATCAATCGAACAAGAGAGCCCCTTAGAGAGGACGCGGGGTAAGCGCAGCGACAAACTTGAGGGGGGCGCTACGTACCCATAGTGGTCGGTGGTATCAAGCAATAGTGAATAGGGATATTAGAGCTATATAGGATGGCAAAGAAAGCTATATAGCTTTGTGAAGTGACCTCTATTAGGTTGTTGCTCCGCGTAGGGATAAAAGTTGTGGACGAGTGGCAGATAAGTTTGGACTACGTACGTGGCTCTAATATCTACGTACGTGGATATTTGGATTTACGTGTCTGGTCTTTAAGACTACGTGCATAGATAGAAGAAAACTACTACGTGAAAGTGCTTTTTTCTTCACGAGAAGGATGCTTTTCCCTTCGCTGGATAAGAGGAATACGCGCGATAAAGCGAAGAGCTTGCGTATCGCATCGGAGAGGTGTATCGGGGAGCTGGGCGTGCGATGCCTTAGCACTCTAAATAGAGTACAGAACTCTGCCGCAACAGCCTCAAACCACGACTGCTTTGCCCACGAACCACTACTGCCTCGCACCACACCCCCGCAGAGCTGTCCGTACCACCTCGCGTACGGGTGCCCTCTTTCCCCTACCCCAAAGACAAAGAGAAGCCCCCGCCCACAGACGTCACTTCGTCCGTGAGCGGGGGCTATCCCGTAGGGTATTTTCTTAGCGACTACGCTTACAGCTTGTAGCTCAGCGTCACCAGCGCATTGGTAGGCTCGTTGGGGAAGAGCTGCGTACCGTTCAGCACCGAGGTGTAGTTCTTTGCATTGAGGACATTGCGCACCTGTACAGCGATGCCGAAGCCTGCGGGCAGGCGATAAGAAGCACCGAGGTCAAGCTGCGTGTCAGCAGGGAAGGTCAGCGACTGCGCTACGTTGTAGTACATCGCATCGCGGTAGCTCAGGCTATAGTTCAGCGAGAGGTTGCGGAGTGCACCACGCTGGAAGGCATAGTTCCCATAGGTGAAGAACTGCTTGCGGGGTACCCAGCTCATCGGCGTACCATCATGCAGGTTCAATAGCTTAGTCACCGCTGTTTCCTTGGCATCGGCTACGTGGATATCCGTATAGCTATAGCCAGCGACCAGCTCAAGACCAGCCACGGGGCGATAGGTCAGATCCGTTTCGAAGCCATTACCCTCCGTAGCACCCACCTGAGCCACGATGCTATAGCGCTTGGGCTTGCCGTTCTCCTGCTCTGTCACCGAGGTACGCTCAAGCTCGTTATTGCGACGGATATGATAAGCGGAGAGATTGAGCTGGAGCACATCAGAGAGCGTGTAGCGAGTGCCGACCTCGAACTGGTAGCCCGACTGAGGATCGAAGTAAGCACCACCACGGCGACCCGTGATCAGCTTACCATCCTTATCGTAGAAGCGCTGACGATTCGTATCCAGCGTAGTCGTCTTGTCGGGGATATAGAAGCTACCCAGCGACGTATAGAAGGAGAGCGCCTCCGTGGGCTGGTAGACGAGACCGAGGCGATAGCTGATAGCGTCGTCCGAACTCTTGTTATACTTATCACGAGCGATATCATCATAGCTATGCTTACCATCCTTGATCGCAAGACCTGAGGAATGACGGTAGCTGTAGTGATCATAGCGGATCGCAGCCATGGCCTTGATCTTCTCCGAGAACTCAAAGACATTAGAGAGCGCGAAGCCATGGACCCACGTGTGCTGAGGCGAGGCCTTAGAGAGTGTCGTCTTGATGTGCCCATTGAAGCTGGGGTTGTAGGTCGTATTCTCCGAGAAGGTCAGCGTTTCCCCATCGCTATCGAAGGTACGGCCTCCACCCTGGACATCCGTCCCATTGTACCCCGTATAAGTGGTACGCTGCATGTAGGTCGTGCTATAGGCAAAGCGCAGGTTGTTCTTCACCGAGCCGAGGGAGAAGCTACCCGTCAGATCGACGGTATTCTGCAGCGTCTTAGCGATGTGCTCGAAGCGCAGGGGGAAGGTGAACCGGACGTGATCCAGATCGTAGTACGTCTTATTCCCTGCTTCATCCTTCGTATAGTAGCCGTACTTCGTACCAGCCGTAGCGCTCGTAGGATAGGTCAGCTCCTCCGTGCTGAAGTAGTCGATATCATCGTAGGCATAGGAGACGTAGTCGGAGAGCTTCCAGCCTGAGGGGAGCGAGAGCGTGTACTTGAGGCTACCATTGTAGGCGCGGTTGTACATGAAGTCCGAAGCATCGTTGTAGCGCCAGCTGCGATTGAGGCCGGGAAGGAGTTCCCCCTTCTTGAGGTAGAGTTGATCATCGCTCACGCGATACATATCGGCCTCCATGACGGGGGGCAGACCCGTATCAGTGCCGTAGAAGTCATTACGACCTTCGAGGCGCAGGATGAGGTTGTGAATCCCCTTCGTATAGCTAAGCGCTGCGAAGAGCGAGCGATTCTTATCATTCGTAGAGCGCCACTGCTTGCCACCAGAGAGGAAGCCACCAGCGTAGAAGTTCAGACCATCAGAGATCTTCCCCCCGACATGCGCACCCAGGTCGAAGTAGCCCAGTGAGCCACCACGGACATGGGCACCAAGCATAAACTTCTCCGTAGGTACGCGACGCGTGACGTTCACGACGCCACCCGTAGCAGCATAGCCATAGAGCACCGAAGCAGGGCCCTTGAGCACCTCGATCTGATCGACATTGTAGAGGTCACCTAAGGGATAGGAGTTCACCGTAGAGCGTTCGTCACGAACTCCGTCAACCATGTAGACCGTGTTGTAGAAGCCACGGACAGAGATCTCACGGAAAGCGCCGTAGCTGGACTTCATCTGCACGGCAGGCACGAAGCGCAGAGCGTCCTTGACCTGCGTGATAGCGCGGAGGGAGAGGGTGGAGTCCGCGAGCGAACTAATCGTAAGAGGGAGCTTCTTGGCAGGGACACCCAGCGGGTTGATCCCTTGCTCCTGTCGTAGGCGTGCTGTCACTTCGACACCTTCAAGATGGCGAACGGAGTCGGCAGGCGAATGCTGTCCTGCCCACGCAGGTGCGGCAAGGCACAGCGCACTCAGGAGCGAGACGGTAAGAGTCTTCATAAATGAATCGTCAAAATCTAATTTAAGGGTGATGTAAAATAGTTATCGGTCTTGGTCTGCTCGGGTGAAGGCGAGCCGTAGGCTTAGCACCTCCCGAGCATTTCCGCTGCAAAGGTAGGCCTTTTATCCCAACTTCCCGAAAGATATCCACCAGCTGAGCCTCAAAAGACGGTAGATTCCGGCCCCTACAATCCCACTCCATACCACTATAAAGGGCTACCTTTGCGCTCGGAAAGGCTTATTCCAACAGCCTCTACCCTTTCAATGAAGCAAGAGCAAATCATACTTCTACGTGGCGTCATGCCCAGCGGAAAGAATAGCATCCCCAAGATGGCTATCCTACGCCAGCACCTCGAAGAGGCTGGCTTCGAACGTGTACGCACCTACATCCAGAGTGGGAATATCCTTCTACTTAGCGACCTTCCCAAAGAGCTACTTAGCCAGCGCATCCATGACCTCATCAAGGAGCGTATCGGAGCAGACCTTGTGGCACTCGTCTTCCTACCCGAAGAGCTACAGGCGTGGGTAGACAGTCTTCCCTTCGCAGACGACCTTGATCCCAGCCGCATCTTCTTCACTATGACCATGGAGTGTCCCACAGCCGACCGCCTGCAAGAGCTCTCCGAGAAGACTTGGGGCGAAGAGGCTGCCCTTCACCTCACCGAGCGCTGTGCCTACATATACGCCCCAAAGACCTATAAGAACACCCGTCTCACCAACAATGCCTTGGAGCGCTACCTCCGTGTGACCTGCACCACGCGCAACCTCAATACCATCCGTCGCCTACTCTCCCTCTCCCGAGGCGAATAGCGAGCAAGCTGCCCCTCTCGGCATCTCTCCCCTCCTCCTTCAATAAAAGCACACGCAGCACGCGCCCCATGGGACTTCCATCGGGCGCGTGCTGCATCATATATAATGGTCGGACTATCGTATCCTACGAGAGGATAGCTCTTCCCTCCCGACGACAGCCTCACTTGATAGCGTATATGAGAGAGCAAGGCCAGAACCCATACCACCACCTCAAACGAAGCAGTACTGGTCAGCGAAGCAACCACTACTGGTCACGACACGAAGCAGTAGTGGTAACATAGAGTAACCAGTACTGGTCCGCACGCTGACCAGTACTGGTTCGTTTCAGAGAATTAGAGTGGTATGCCCTCAGCAAAGGGAAAAGGCAGATAAAGGCAAGCAGCTAAGGCGAAGCATCGAGGGCAGGTGCCTTCATCCGATAGGCGTATAAACGACGATAGGGTGACGAAGCCTCATCGGCTCCATCACCCTACCCCATAGATCTTCCTGTAGTATGCGACTGCATAGCTTGGTGCCTCATCCCTCGCTGCATCGCACCTTGCTACGGCAGAGCAAGCGGAATGGCAGTAAATGGAATGGTAGTAAATGGAATGGTAGTAATTGGAATGGTAGCAAGCAGCAAGCTCACTACATCATACACGACCCGGCATAAAAACGAAGTGGGTGTGATCACTTGCGTAATCACACCCACTCTCTTAAAATGGCGGCTACCTACTCTCCCACAAAACGCAGTACCATCGGCACGATTGGGCTTAACTTCTCTGTTCGGAATGGGAAGAGGTGGAACCCCAACGTTATAACCACCTAAATATCTCTGTATTTAGACAATCATTGACTTGATAAAAACGCACGATACTCACTCACGTATCGCTAAGTCGGTATACAACCTCAGGCAAAAACTTTCGGGCAATTAGTACTACTCGGCTATGACGTCACCGCCTTTACACCTGTAGCCTATCAAGGTCATCGTCTATAACCACCCTTATAATGAGATCTAATCTTGAGGCAAGCTTCGTACTTAGATGCTTTCAGCACTTATCTCAACCGAACGTAGCTACTCGGCAATACGCCTGGCGGCATAACCGATAAACCAGCGGTTCGTCCAACACGGTCCTCTCGTACTAGTGTCAGGCCCCCTCAAATCTCAAACGCCCACAACAGATAGAGACCGAACTGTCTCACGACGTTCTGAACCCAGCTCGCGTGCCACTTTA
>ERZ773072.972-NODE-972-length-14898-cov-3.706933_pt1 | contig 14898 bp, 16 predicted proteins | sample MGYA00580617_ERZ773072 | MGnify/ENA primary metagenome ERZ773072 (study PRJEB29015, sample SAMEA2737970) | human oral metagenome | biome: human oral; feature: human-associated habitat; material: dental | place: China | collected 2122 ... | reverse complement strand
GCCTAAGCCTGACGACTGTGCTGATGCGCTGGCGGCGGCAATTACTCATGCGGCGATGAGCCGTTTAGCGTGATATAATATTAGACATGGTTAGAAGATCTTCTAGCGCCAAGCCGCAGACAACTCGCATGAGCCGGTATGCTAACATTGGCCGAGTAAAATCGAAGCAGAAAAAACAGCCGCGGCAGCACAAGCATTGCCTCTGGTTTTGGAATTTAAGCCGGCGGAAAAAGATATTAGTATGTTTGGCGCCGGTGCTGCTATTTTTATTGATTGTGCCAATTGCCAGCTATCTTTATTATGCCCGCGATATCGGCGATCAAGAACGGCTGATGAATCGTAATAAAACTGGCATCGTGCTGACTGACAACACCGGCAAAGAAATCTACAGCATCGGCAATGTTGATAGGCGCAATATGGTGCCGCTTGGCGAGATTTCCGATGATATGAAACATGCTTTGATAGCTAGCGAGGATAAGGATTTTTACAAGCACGGCGGCTTTAATCTATTAAGTATCTTCCGGGCGGCAGTGACGCGCCATGGCGGCGGGTCGACATTAACACAGCAGCTGGTTAAGAATAATTTGCTGAATGACGAACACAGTCTCTTGCGCAAGTATCAGGAACTATTTATGTCGATTGCTGTTGAGCGAAGGTATAGTAAAGACCAAATTTTAACGATGTATCTCAACTCGGTTTATTTTGGCGAGAATGCTTTTGGTATTGAAGAGGCAGCGAAGGCTTATTTCGGTAAATTGCCGAAAGATTTGAATGTAGCAGAGAGTAGTATGCTGGTTGGTCTGTTGCCAGCGCCGAGTTTGTATTCGCCGGTTAGCGGCGATGCTGCTGAAGCTAAGCGGCAGCAAAAAACAGTGTTAAAGCGCATGGCAAACGAGGGCTATATTACGAAGGATCAGCAAAAGCAAGCCGAGGAGCAGCAGCTGGCGTATGCTGATAATAAATCTCAAAAAACCAACTCAACCGCGCCGCATTTTACAGAGATGGTTATTAAAGAACTAATTAATAAGTACGGCGGCGAAAAGAAAGGTTATGAGAAAATAATACGTTCTGGATACCGCGTTAAGACGTCGCTGAATCTGGAGACGCAGCAAATATTAGAGCAGAGTATTGCCAAGCAAATGAGGCGGATAAATCTGGCTGGCGGCAGTAATGCCAGCGGCGTTGTGGTGGATCCGTCAACTGGCGAAGTGCGGGCGTTAGTTGGCAGTGCCGATTACAACAACCCTGATTGGGGTAAGGTTAACATGGCGACCACGCCGCGCCAGCCGGGTTCAAGTTTCAAGCCTATTTATTACTCGCAGGCTTTGGCTGACGGGGTTATTACGCCGGCGACAATCTTTGAAGACAAGCTGACTGACTTTGGCGGTTATGTACCATATAATGCTACGCGCCAATGGTTTGGTAACGTGACAACTCGCAAAGCGCTGAACTTTTCTCTTAACATTCCAAGCGTGCTGGTAATGAAAAAGTACGGTATTAGCCGGTCGATTCAAGCGGCTAAAAGACTTGGTATTACCACGCTTGATGAGAATAAAAACTATGGTTTATCGTTAGCGTTAGGTTCGGCGGAAGTCCGGTTGACGGAGATGACTAATGCCTATGCAGCTTTTGCTAACCAGGGCGAGCGGTATTCATCGCTGAATTTAATTACTGAAGTCAAGGATAAATTTGGTAAAGACGCTAACTGGCAGGCGTCTAATAAGCAGCAGTCGATCAGCAAAGGCGGCGCTTACTTGATTTCAAATATTTTATCCGACAACGCAGCGCGCGCTGGTATGTTTGGTTCCAGTCTAACTATTAGCGGTAAAACTGTAGCAGTAAAAACCGGCACAACTAATGATAACCGAGACGCTTGGACGATTGGCTATACGCCGCAGTATGCTATTGGCGTTTGGGTCGGTAATAATAACAATGCAGTGATGAGCCATGGCGGCGCTGATGCGGCGGCACCGATTTGGCGCAGCGCTATGACTCAGTTGTTATCTGGCGTTAAAACTGGCTTTACTATGCCAAGCGATGTGGTGCAGCGCAGCGTGTGCAGCAGTAACGGAGGTTTGGCGGACAATTCCAGCCCAGGCACGTATAAGGAATATTTTCTAAGCAGTGCCGTGCCTACGCACAAATGTAATCAAACTAAGCCAAAAATCGAAGTTTGTAACCTGAGCACTAAAAAGATGGAGTCGATTTTTGAGGATGAGTTTGACGCGGGCAAGCACTCTAAGAATGCTAGCGATTGTGCTGATACTAAGAAAAAAATAACTGTTTGCGACAGAACGGCTCGCAAGATTGTGACTATTGACGAGGATAAGTTTGACAGCACAAAGCACTCAAGAAATACGAGCAGTTGTAGCAGCTCTGGGTCTTCTACTGGCGACGATGGCGATACATCGGGCGGCGGCAGTTCCGGCTCGGGGGATTCTGGCAGCTCCGGCAATCCAGGCGGCGGTAATAATAATGGCGGCGGCCAAACAAATCCACCGCCAGGCGGCAGCGGCGATAATAATGGTGGCGGAGGACAGACTCCTTGATAGCCCATCTCTCGGGAACGATAGCTGAAAAGTTTGGCGCGGGTAGTGTAGTGATCGATGTTCACGGCGTCGGTTACGAAGTTAGCGTGTCGGCTAGTGATTTTGAGGCAGTGGCGCTAGGTCAAAACGCCAAGTTTTATACCTATCATCATGTGCGCGAGCAGGCGGAAGAGCTATTCGGTTTTTCGAGCCTGGCGGCGAAGAAACTGTTTGAAATTCTGATCACTGTTCAGGGTGTCGGCCCAAAGGCCGCATTAGCGATTCTCAGCCTCGGCGACGCGGAACAAGTGCGCAACGCCATCGCTAACGCCGATAGTGCTTTTGTGCAAAAAGCTTCTGGCGTCGGCAAAAAAACCGCCGAGCGCGTGGTGGTTGATTTGAGCGATAAAGTTGGCTTGCCGACGCAGTATGGCCGGGTGGATGCGCCGGTCCAGACCGAATTGCATACTGCTGATGAGGCACTGGAAGCGCTGATGGCGCTGGGTTACACTTTGGCTGACGCTACCAAGGCGCTGGAAAATATCGACGTCAATCTGCCAACGGCGCAACGGGTGACCGAGGCGTTGAAGAAATAAAGTTATTTAGGAATCGAAATTGCTAGCTTGCTCCGGTTCGTTTTCTGCTGCCAATTTTTGCCTTGCTTCTCTGATAAGATCTTCTATGTCGCCAACTGTTAGCCTGCTGCTGTCGTGGGGACTTTGAACACTACTGCGTAATTGCTGGCCCTGCAGATCGGTAATTCCATATAGACCAGAGAAACTAGAGTATAGACGGATATCTGCGTTACCCATGATCTCTCTAGCTAACTCTTCGTTGGAAATTCCCTCTTCTGATGCTTTTTTGCTGCACCCTAAGAATGGATATCTTGTCGTTAAGTCAATAATACATCTTGCAATTTCTATTGATTTAGGATCGTATTCTTTCGTCTGTTCAAAATTGCCATATCCTTGCTTAGCTAAGGTATCGCTAATTTTTCGTACATCAATTGCGGTTCTTTGCGGCTCAATTCCTTCAGATTCGTCGGAAGGTTTTAACTCTAATATTGCCAAAAGATACGGTACCGCTTCTGACATTAATCTAGTACCCCTTGGAACTTGGTTGTATATCTCTCTTATGTCTTTTTCTCTGGTTTCTGGTGTTGAATTTGGCATTGAAAACTCCTATTTTAACTGTAGACACTCCTAATTGTACTACAAATGATATAATTAGTTTATGGCAATTCAAAGAATAGTCGATACCAGTTCGCACGATGATGACGCCGAGGAGCAGCGGATTGAAGTTAGTTTGCGTCCGCAGAGTTTTAGTGAGTATGTCGGTCAGGAGCGGTTGAAGCGTAATCTGCGGTTGGCGATTGAGGCGGCAAAGAAGCGCGGCGAGCCGCTGGATCATGTGCTGCTCTATGGCCCGCCAGGACTGGGTAAGACGACCATGGCGACGGTGATCGCCAATGAGATGGGCACGAGTTTGCGCATTACCAGCGGCCCGGCCATTGAAAAGGCGGGTGATTTGGCGTCAATTTTGACGAATTTGGCGGACGGCGACATCTTGTTCATCGATGAAATTCATCGGCTCGGCCGGGCTGTGGAAGAGATTTTATATTCGGCGATGGAAGATTTCAAGCTGGATATCGTCATCGGTAAAGGGCCGGCAGCCCGGTCAATTCGGCTGGACTTGCCGCGGTTTACGGTGATCGGCGCGACGACGCGGACGGGTAGTCTAGCGGCACCGCTGCGTGATCGATTCGGGCATATTTATCGCTTGGAATTTTATGAGCCAGAGGATATCGCTAAAATTGTGACGCGGAGTGCAGCCATCCTGGAGTCATCAATTCGGCATGAAGCAGCAAGCTTATTATCAACGCGGGCTCGCTTGACACCGCGCATCGCTAACCGCCTGCTCAAGCGCGTACGCGACTACGCCGACGTGAACGGCGATGGGATAATTGATGTAAAAACCACAACGAGCGCCTTAGAAATGTTGGAAGTGGACGAGCTGGGATTGGACCCAGCCGACCGTAATTTACTACAATCAATCCTGGAAAATTATGGTGATAATCCCGTGGGGCTAACCACCATTGCCGCGCTGACTGGCGACGAAGCGACGACGATTGAGGATTTTTATGAACCGTATTTGCTGCAAATTGGCTTTATTGAACGTACGCCGCGCGGTCGCCGGGTAACGATTAAGGCGAAGCGGCATCTCCAGAAATAGCGCTCGTATTCTGCGGCTTTTTATGATTTAATGAGAGTAGCAAACTTAACTAGGAGCCGCTATGGGCAAGCAGCAAACAACGACATCACCAGTTAAGAAATCTAAACTACAGCGTTGGCGGCGGCGCTTTATAATTTTGGCAGGAATATTAGCTGGTTTGTGGCTAATCAATTTTTTAACATGGGTGCCAGCATATTTGGAAGTTTGGGATATGTCGCGAGACCCAATGGCGGAAAAGGGTATCTTGGGATTGGAGTTAAAGTCGTCGTCTGAAAAGCATCGCATCCCTCCGGAAAGAAGTTTTTTAGGGAAAGGTACATATCCATCCGTGAATAGATATTATGAAATGCCTAAAAATGAATCAGTGGACAGTTTGTTGAAGAAATTGCGCCAGCAGGCCGAGGGGTTTGGTTGGAAAATGGATAAGGAAAGATCTGGTACGGATTATTTTGTCGGCTATAAGAATATAGGTTCTAGGGAATACGAAATCCATATTGGTATAGGTGATACGAAAATAATATATATATCGGTTGAAGGTTAAGGGGATAGATAGGCAATATGAAAATTAAAATTACTATACTTGCCATTATCACTGCGGCAACTATTGTGCTTTTTATGCAGCAAACAGTCCAGGGAGAGGTTATAGTCCACAACTACGCTGGTAAGAAACTTAATGTTACAGTATTGGGCGATTCTTATTCGGCTGGTAACGGTGCTAATGGCTATGAATATGGTCCTGGTGAATGCCATCGCAACAGCAATAACTGGGCGGAGATTTATAAAAGATGGCTAAGCGGTAACGGCTTGGCGATAACGCTGATAAATCGTGCTTGTTCTGGTGCTAAAACTAATGACTTTTTTAAAGATAAGGAGGCGGGCAGTACTATGAAGACGATTAGCGGCGACCCGGACAAATTAGCGACAGACAAACAGATTATGAAGTATCTGGAAGATAAGGATGTTTGCAACATAAAGCCCAACAACGAACTAAAAGTTTCTTATTCTATTACTAGTAACGTAGTTGGCTCGCGGCGTGGTGAGAGGCAGCGAAGGATTGGCGTAAGATGTAATTATACGATTCGGCGCCAGCTGGATAATGTTAATACTAGTACGGATATGGTGATGATGACGATTGGCGGCAATGATTTAGGTTTTGATGATATTATTAAAGCTTGCTTTGCAGCCGTATTGAGATCAGCTGAGGACTGCCAATCAAAAATTAATGAGGCTAGAGGTCAATTTGATAAGTTGGAAAATAAACTAGGAAGCGTCTTATCTTCGCTTAATTCTCGCTTGCGCCCAGACGCGAAGATTATCCTTCTGGGCTATCCGCTACTGGCGCTAAATAACAATGAGAGTCTATCTGGTTTTCCGGTCGCCAAAGAGGTGCGTAAGTTGGGGCTGGAGGGAAATTCACGCCAGAAAAAGATCGTCAGTGCTTATAATAAAAGTATCGGTCAGGAGAAAGTAATCTTTATCGATAGTATACCGCAGCGGTTTTCTGGTCATGAGCCGGATGCATCGATTTTTCAGAAGAATCACGATCGTTGGATTCACGAATTTTTTGAGCCGAGCGCATTTAATATGAATTCATGGTATCATCCAAATTTCTTAGGGCATAGTAGCTATATGTCGGCACTGCGAGAAAGGGTGCCGCTACCGAACTTGGTGAAGCCAATTGTGCGTACAAATGGCGATATTGATATAGTGTTCGTCGTTGATACGACAGGCTCAATGTCTGATTCAATTTATGCGGTAAAAAACAACATCCAAAATATCGTAAGCTCAGTTAATGCAAAAACGAAAAGCGCCCGGTTTGCATTGGTAACCTATCGCGACCATCCAAGTCATGGCGGCGATGCGACTGATTATCCGTCGCGGATTGAGACAGATTTTACGAATAATATTGAGGTTATAAAGCAAGCAGCCAGTTCAATGCGTCTTGGCGATGGCGGCGACTGGGAGGAGTCTGTCTATTCTGGTATACGGGCGGGGTTAGATTTACAGTGGCGGGCTGGCGTGAAGAAAATGATGATTGTGATTGGCGATGCGCCAGCTAAAGACCCTGAACCTGTGACAGGTTTAACGAAGCAGTCTATCATTAATGCTGCTTATGCCGTTGATCCGGCGCAGGTGTATGTTATTGATACAAGCAGCGACTACTCTTTGGCGGCTATGAAATCTTTAGCTGAACAGACTGGCGGCGAGTATGCACGAGCTAATAATGCCGGCAGCGAACTGGTTGACTATATCAACGCGTCAATTGAAAATGTAGCTAGCAAGCCAAATGCTTGGATAAACCGTCAATATGTGGCGAAAGTTGGCGAAACATTAGAACTCGACGGTGCTGGTTCGTATTCGACAAGCGGCAAAATTGTTAAATACGAATGGGACGTTGACCAAGACGGCGTGTACGACATGGAAACTGATCGGCCCTTCGCGGACTATACGTTTACTAAGGAATTTTCTGGGCTATTGACGCTCAGGGTGACTGACAGCAATGGATTAACAAATGTAGCGACGACGACCTTGACGGTTAGTGATGACGGCGATGAGCATGAGCGTGAATTTGACAACTGTCCTGATGTGGCAAATCCGGATCAAGCGGATTATGATAAGGACGGAATTGGCGATGTTTGCGACTCTGACCCTGGATATTTGGAGGAATATGGCTATTATCAGGTGTTGAAGCATGAAAAAAATCAGGCGAGAAAAAATGATAATCCAAAAAAAGACAATACGGGTCGCCGTACTGGCGGTGCAAACATGAATAGGCAGCTTAAAAATAATAGCAATAAAAAGGAAGTGGCGGTTCAAGCTCCGGATGATAAAACGTCAGAATTGCAGAAAAATGATAGCCTGGATGTGAAGAAAGAGATTGAAGGAGAGAAGAAAAGGGATAGTAAAAATAAAGACGAATCGCCGTGGGTGAAAATCGTTTTAGCGGCCGCTATAGTAATTGCTGTTATTGCGGGAATAGTTTTCATAAAAGTTTATCGTCGAAAAACAAGTTCATCATAACGTGAATCATGATATAATATGGTCATGAAGCCGCAATCATCGTCAGAAGATTTAACGCAGCCAGTGGCCTATGACGCTGATGGACGTCCGCTGTATCATCATCCGCCGCAGACCGGTCAGCCGGCACCTGTTGTGGGACAGACGATGTCTCACGTGACTTCGCGCCCAGAGATAATTGATGGCGAAAATTTTGATCCGCGAATTCGCAGCCAATATGCTAACGAACCGCAGGTGGTGCATGTTGCCAGAGAGATTGATCCCAAACCGTTTATGATTAGCGACGAGGTTAAAGCAAAGCATGACGAGTCGGTTGCGCGATATCCGGATTTGAATTTGAGCGAAGGCGAGTATGTTATTTTGGATATTAAGCGTCATCCGATTGGTATGATTATTCCAGTCGCTGTTGCCGTATTGCTTATCGTTGCTATCATGGTGTTTGTGGTGACATATCCATCGTTAGCTGCCGATTCAATAATTTCCGGCATGCCATCGCTGACGACTGTCTTTGGCATAGCTTTGCTATTTATCGGTTTAGTGGCTTTGGGCGGCGCGGTGGCGTTGTGGATTTATTTGCAAAATCAGTTCTATTTAACAAACGAAAGCGTCATTCAGGAAATTCAGGAAAGCTTAGTGTCGCGCCATGAGCAGACGGTTAGTTTGGGCAGCATTGAGGACGCTAGTTTTCGCCAATCGGGAATTGTCCAAACGATCCTTAATTACGGGACGATTCGTCTTAGTACGGAGGGCGAGGAGACAACTTACATCTTTCAATATGTCGCTAATCCGCGCCAGCAAATCGCCATCATAAACAATGCGATTGAAGACTTTAAGAACGGCCGTCCTGTCTGCGACGATTAGTTAGGTTATTTATGGCGGCTTTCTTTGATGTAGTCGTCTTCGCCGGCTAGCACGGCGCGCAGCTTATAAGATTTGCATTTGCCATTGTTGCAGTTTGCCGCTTCGTAGCGGTAAGCGCTCGCTCTGTCGCCTATTTTTTTATTGTTCGGATCGTTTAATAAGGCCGTATCCATAGTCAGCAGCGTCCTGTCTTCTAATTTTTCTGGATAATAGCCGTTTTTAGCATAAAAACCTTCCTCCAGACTGTAATACATGGCGTTTATGGCGGTGCGTTTTTTAGTGTTGTCAGACTCGTCTCGTATCTTTGACAGTTGGAAGAACCCTAAAACTGCGACTGCAATTAAGAAAGCTATGACGACCAATAATTCAATAACAGTAAAACCATTTCGCTTATTCATAGACTAATTATAGCAAATATAGCAGCAAATCGGTATAATAAAACTAACAACTAAGGAGGGGAGCGTTATGGCGAAAGCAGACGGTAAAAAATCAGATAAGACAGTGGCGGCTGAGAAGAAGGTTGATGACGGAAAATTGAAAGCGCTGGGTCTGGCTATGGATCAAATCACTAAGCAGTTTGGTGATGGCTCAATCATGAAACTAGGCGAGGCGCACAAAGTCGATGTTGAAGTGATTCCGTCGGGCTCGCTAAGCCTCGATTTGGCATTGGGTGGCGGCTATCCAAAGGGTCGTATCATTGAGATTTACGGCCCAGAAAGTTCAGGTAAGACAACTCTGACACTACACGCTATCGCCGAAATTCAAAAGCAAGGCGGTACGGCAGCGTTCATTGATGCTGAGCACGCGCTTGACCCGAGCTACGCCAAGCGCCTGGGTGTGGATACCGAAAACCTATTGGTGTCACAGCCAGATAACGGCGAGCAGGCACTGGAAATTACTGAAACCTTGGTGCGCTCAAACGCGGTGGATCTGATCGTGGTGGACTCAGTGGCGGCGTTGACGCCGCAGGCAGAAATTGACGGCGATATGGGTGATTCGCACATGGGTCTGCAGGCTCGGCTAATGAGCCAGGCTCTGCGTAAATTGACTGGTATCATTAACAAATCGAAAGCGACGGTGATTTTCATCAACCAGATTCGCATGAAGATTGGCGTGATGTTTGGTAATCCTGAGACTACGACGGGTGGTAACGCACTGAAGTTTTACGCCTCGCAGCGGGTTGATATTCGCCGGATTGGGCAGATCAAGGTTGGCGATGATATCCTTGGCAACCGCACCAAGATAAAAGTGGTGAAAAATAAGATTGCGCCGCCATTTCGCATCGCTGAGTTTGACATTATGTATAATGAAGGCATTTCTAAAACCGGCGACATCTTGGATTTGGCAGCTACGCACGGCATTGTTGAAAAATCTGGCGCCTTTTACAAATATAATGGCGATACTATTGGTCAAGGCCGCGATAAAACTAAATTGTATCTGAAAGAAAACCCTGAGGTTCTGGCGGAAATTGACCAGAAGGTTCGGGAGAAGGTCAAGGAAGCGGAGGTGTAGGAATGAGAGATGATGAAATGCGAGCACTGCTCGACTCGTATCATCGTGCGGTAATGATTGCTGATACGCTGTTTCAAAATGGTATACTTGGGCAGAAAATCTCACTAAACTTCCTAAATGAAGATGATAAAACTACTGAAATATATAACGCAATTGGCTGTCTTATAGCGGAGGCGGATAGGAGTGTTGATTTGGATAGTATCGAGGGAGGCGTTCGGTCTGTTATTTGTGATTTCTATTTTAATGACTTGAAGCAGCGTGGTTCAGAATGGGTCGGTGCTAAGTTTGAGCAGGAGTTTCGTGCACAACGTGAACTGGCAGAGAAACAACTTAAAGCACTACATGAAGATTACTAACATTTCTCTCCAGGCTCGCGATAAAAATCGAGTAAATATTAGCGTTGATGGCAAATATCGCCTTAGCCTCGACGTGTTTCAGGTGGGCGAGTTGGGGATTAAGGTTGGGCGTGAATATACCGACGACGAATTGACAGCACTGGAGGACGAGAGTCAGTTTGGTAAGTTGTACGCGCGTGCTATGGAATATTGCTTGACGCGGCCGCGCTCGGTTAAAGAAATGCGCGATTATTTGTGGTGTAAAACCAGGCCGACCAAAAAGCGTTCGCCAAAGACCGGTGAAATTACCGAGCGTCCGGGCGTGAAGCCAGAAATTACCGAGCGGGTACTTGCGCGGCTGATCGAGAAAAAATACCTCGATGATGAAAAGTTTGCCCGCTTTTGGCTGGAATATCGTTTTTTACAGAAAGGCACTAGTGTCAGGCGGCTAAAATTAGAATTGGTGCAAAAGGGAATTGACCGCGAGACGATAGAGCGACTAATTAGCGAAAATATCCGCTCCGACGACGAGGAGTTGCAAAAAATTATCGCTAAAAAACGTTATAAATACGCTGGCGACCAGCAAAAATTTATGGCTTATCTAGCCCGTCAAGGGTTTTCGTACGATGATATAAGATCCGCCCTAAATGCCAAGAACGATAATAATTAAACAGTTAGCGCCTGTCTGTTGATTCTGGCTGGGTGCGCGGTTGTTTTCGGAAAGGGTTTTCGTAGCGGGTTGCCGGCGCTGCTTGCTGCCGTTTTTCAATTTTATGCGAAACGGTTGCGGATTTGACAACGATTTGCGTGTCGGTAACCTTAACTATTTGCGAACGATGAATTAATAGTTCGGTGTCGCCAAAGCTTTTCAGAAATGGCCGCCTAATACGCAGCTGCTGAACTAGGAAATCACCAGCGGTTATCGTGTAGCCGATGACTTTGCCGATTTTATGTTTCTTTTCGTCAATGACGGTTTTGTCGTTTAGCGAAAAATTGATTTCGTAAATTTTCTTAAGTTCAATAACATCGCTAACGCTGACTAGCTCGTCAACAGAGTCGATAATCATACCAAGCGGTCCGATCTCGCGGACGTCTGCTACCCTTAGAAGGCTTGGGTTTTGATCAAGCAGTCTGCCTTCAAGTTCATATGCTACGATTGATAAGTTTCGCGGGTCAATAATTTCTCTAGAAGTTCGCGCTAACTCAGAACCAGTCTGCAGGCTCATTACTGGCATATGTATAAATCTATCGGCAGCTATTAACATACCCTTATTATAATCTATTTATGCTTTATTCGGCAAATGGATTTGATCTGCCTGCAGGAAGCGAGAATGAATCAATCGACGAACTGGCTGGCTCAAAGTTCTCGATTGACTTTATAGTTTTTTTATCAAAGACGATTTCTGTGGTTTGAGATTGGTCGGGCGAGGTTGACAATAGGCTGATAAATAAGACGATAACCACTGCCACGCCGCCAATCACGATGAAGCTGTAAAGCATGACATGAAACCGCCATAAAAACTTGGCAACAGGCTTTATGATAGGTTCTAACTGTGCTGATAGTGAGTCTTTCATCGTACATATACCCCCAATTCTAATGATTGCGCTGAAACTTCGCCTCGCTGCTCGCCTCTGGATATCGACACGCCGTAAATCTGCATCCGCGTCACGTTATTCTCCACCAAATACAGGAAATGCAGTAGATTGTTGTAAGGAACTTTATCGCCGAGTTGAATGGATACCGTGATACTTTTAACGCCGCTCACTGAAGCTGGTTTTTTAGCGGTCGTTTGACTACTTGATGAAGATGATTTGGAAGAAGTGCTGCCATCCTGGAAGGTGAACGATTGTATCGGCACGTTTGCTTTACCGGCATAAATCGATAAGTCGTTGACAATTTGGTTCTGGTACTGGTAGCTTTTTGAATCAGCAACAATCTGCTCTGCTTTTTTAGTAGCTACCGGATTTTTCTCTAGCTGGTCTTTCAATTTCAGCAAATTTTGAATTTTCATATCGACAGCTGAAGCTTCTGTTTGCATATCGGCGACTTCTTTCGATGTGGTGCTTAAAAAAGAATAAGCGAAGTATGATCCGGCGACCATCGCTGCTAAGATTATAAGAAGAAACAGCGCTAAGACAATGCGTGCCGAACTAGCAGTTAAACCTTTTTTCATTGCTTGGCTACCTCCGGTTTTAGCGTAACGTTAATACTGATAGAAACTGGATAATCTCCTTTTTCGGCGCCGCTGGTGGCTGAGCTGATTGACTCCAGGTGAACATTCTGAAAGATACCAGACTCCTCTAAGCTGGTTTTTAAGCGCAGAGCATCGTTATTAGTTTTTCCAAGGGCGCTTAAGGATGTCGGTGCTCCAAACGTTGACGAGTCAAGTGTCAATGATTGCAGTACGACATTCGACGGCAGCGCTTTGGCGATTTTGGCGATGACGCTTGAGTAATGCACCTCATTGCCTAAAATAGCTTTCGCTGTCGATAAGTTATTCTTAAAAGAATCGACGTTCTTTTGCACTACTTGATATTCGGTTAATTTGCGGTTGCCTTCGTCGATAGATTCTTGGGCTGTCATTTTATTATTAGTTAACAGCAAATAAAACCCGGCAATCGTCACGGCTAGCAGTCCTAGCAAAGATAATGACACAATACAGTAACGGCGCAGCAGCACATTTACTCTTCCGGCAGTAATTTGTTTTTTCTCTTGGGGAGGGAGAAGGTTAATCATAAATATCCTCCGATCTTATTAAGGCTAATCCTGCGACAGCCACAAACTGCGCCCGCTGCTGTTTCGCCGGTTGTTCCAGCTTGCCAAAATCCAGTGACTGCCACGGGCTGGCGACGCGTGCTGGCATGACTAACTCATTCGTGAAAAATTCACCAATCCCTGGCAGGTTACTGCCGCCGCCAACGATAAGCACTTGCTCAATCTTTTTATCTGATGGGAAGCGGTCGGTGTAGTACCGCATAACCTTTTTAATCTCGCTGGTCATTTTCAACAAGCTAGGTTTCAGCGCTTCCATGATTCTGGCTTGGCGAGGTCCCGGGTTAAGACCGTTCAGGACTTTGAACTGGTGGGCTGTCTCAACGGGGACATCCATTTTTTTCGCTAAGTCTAGGGTCAGGGTGTGTCCGCCAACATTCAGTCCGCCAGTCACTCGAACGTCAGAATTAAGAATAACGATATCGGTGGTGGCTAAGCCGACATCGACGATAATCGTCGGTAAAACGCCCTCCTCAGTTCTTTTTATTAAGCGGGCTATCGAGTTAGCATCCGGCTCAATAGTGGCAACCTCTAGCCGGCATTGTTTGGCTGCCTCAAGTACATTATCGACAAGCTTTTTCGGTGCCGCACACATTAAAACGGTCAACTCTTCTTTACCGCGGCTAATTACCTGATAATCCAAATAAAGCGATTCCAAAGAAACCGGTATATATTGTTCAGCCTCAAGGTTAACAGCATTGCGGATGTTCTTCTCTTCGCTGATCGGCATTGAAAATGTTCGCGAAAATGTCCGGCTTGTTGGCACGCCCAGCGCCACTCGATTACTGTCAATTCTGCCGACAATGTTGTTATTAAGCATTTCTTTCAACTTGCCAGCAATATATTCGACGTCGTCTCCGGAATCATTGCCGCTTTTTTGCGGATCTAAACTGATCGAACCGTAGCCGTGGACAAGCATTTTATTCTTATCAACCGACATAATCCTCATGCTAGTTTTACTAACATCAAGTCCGATAATTGGTTTGTTCTTATAAAAAATGTTTGACATTTAATTTTCCCACCTGTACTTAAAGTATTGTAGCATAAACATTTTATAAATACTATGATTTTATTTGCTGAGCCAGTCCGGTTATCGGCATCATGACGCTGGCGGCGACCAACCCGACCATTCCGCCCATAAATACAATCATCACCGGCTCGATAATGGAGCTAATGCTGTCGATGGCGGTATCGACCTCTTCTTCATAAAAATCCGCAACTTTAACGAGAACTTTATCAGTTTGCCCAGTCTCTTCGCCGACGGAAAGCATTTGGGCAACAATCGGCGGATATAATTCTTCGTCTTCAGCAATTATTTTCGATAAGACTTCGCCGCTTTGAACACGCTTGGCGGCGTTTTTCAGAGATTCTTCGTAAACGGTGTTGCCGACCGCTCTGGCTGTCACATCGAGCGCTTCCAAAACAGCTACGCCGGCACCAATTAAGGCTGAAAATGTCCGCGTAAAACGCGCGACCGCCACTTTTCTTATAATTTTACCGACGAGCGGCGCTTTTATTAGGAATTTGTCAAATTTTTTCTTGCCGTTTGGTGTTTTAATATAGCGAAGCGTCGTCCAAATTATGCCGGCTAAAACGGGAATAATCAAATACCAAAACGACACTAAAAAGCCGCTGATGC
>ERZ773072.970-NODE-970-length-14919-cov-63.635091_pt1 | contig 14919 bp, 10 predicted proteins | sample MGYA00580617_ERZ773072 | MGnify/ENA primary metagenome ERZ773072 (study PRJEB29015, sample SAMEA2737970) | human oral metagenome | biome: human oral; feature: human-associated habitat; material: dental | place: China | collected 2122 ... | reverse complement strand
CGGCGCGCATATTGTCGGGTTTGACGGTCACGCCGCGCATCATGTCGGCGTAAATCCGCAGGGTGTCGATGAGCGTGTCGGCGGTGTCAAACAGCGGTTCTTTGTCTTCCTGATTGTCTTTGTTGTACGCCAAGGGCTGAGATTTCATCAGGGTAATCAAGCCGATAAGGTGTCCGATGACACGGCCGGATTTACCGCGCACGAGTTCGGGCACGTCAGGATTTTTCTTCTGCGGCATGATGGATGAACCCGTACAGAAGCGGTCGGCGATATCGATAAAGCCGAAACGCGGACTCATCCACAAAATCAATTCTTCAGACAGGCGGCTCAGGTGAACCATAATCAGCGAGGCGGCGGCGGTGAACTCGACGGCAAAATCGCGGTCGGATACGGCATCAAGCGAGTTTTGGCAGATTTGTTCGAAACCCAGCAATTCGGCGGTGATTTCGCGCTGAATCGGATAAGTCGTACCAGCAAGGGCGGCAGCACCGAGCGGCATACGGTTGACGCGTTTGCGACAGTCGGTCATGCGCTCGAAATCGCGCCCGAGCATTTCGACGTAGGCGAGCATGTGGTGTCCGAAACTGACGGGCTGGGCGACTTGTAGATGGGTAAAACCGGGCATGACGGTTTCGGCGTTTTGTTCCGCCAAATCGACCAAGGCCGTCTGAAGGCTTCGAATCAGGTCTTGAATAACGGTAATCTGGTCGCGCAACCACAGGCGGATGTCGGTGGCGACTTGGTCGTTGCGGCTGCGGCCGGTATGCAGGCGTTTGCCCGCATCGCCGATTTTTTCGGTCAGGCGGCGTTCGATGTTCATGTGGACGTCTTCCAAATCCAGCGACCATTCGATTTTGCCGGCTTCGATTTCTGCCAAAATCTCGGCCATACCCTGTCGGATGGCATCCAAGTCGGATGCGGGCAACACGCCGGATTGGCACAACATCTCGGCATGGGCGAGTGAGCCTTGGATGTCCCATTGTGCCAAACGTTTGTCGAATTCGATGGAGCCGGTGTATTTTTTTACCAGTTCGGATACCGGCTCGTTGAATCTTCCCGACCATGTTTTGTTGCTATTCATATATAATCCGCAGTTTACGTTGGTTAATGATAATAAAGAAATGGGTATTATACGTCAAATGGGCAGCTGGTTTGCAGTTCCCGATATGCGCAATTTGGGTACGACGATCAGGATAGTCGCATTCGGTATCATTGCAGCGTTGATACTTCCTTTGGTGTCCGGCGACGGCGGTTCGTATTTCGATAAAGTTTTGAAGGAGCTTGAATGGATTGCCCCGGTTATTCTGATAAACGGATTGGTCGGCTGTTTTACAGACCGTTTTTTAGTCAGGTACAGTCATGGCGTGTTGATTAAAATCATTGCCTGCATGGCCCAGTTTTTCATTGTCGATTACATATTCCTGGGCACGCGGGGTGAGTTTGTCAGGCATTTGGTGCTGTATGGGACGGGATTGCTCTTCATGATGTATGTCGAGGCCAACCGTTTGCGCGCGTTGTCTCCCGCAGTATCGGAAGCCCGATTAACGGCCTTAACGGCGCGTATCCGGCCGCATTTTTTGTTTAACAGCCTCAATGCCGCCATCAGCCTGATACGTTTGCGGCCTTATGATGCCGAAACCCTGCTGGAAAACTTGGCCAACCTGTTCCGCGCCCAGTTGCGCGACGGCAGCCAGTACAGCACGTTGGGGCAGGAAATCGAATGGGCGCAGGAATATATCGCCATCGAGCAAATCCGTATGGGGCACCGCAGGGTTCAGGTGGAGTGGCATCACGATGCACCGGATGATGCGGAAACACCGCAGCTGCTGTTGCAGCCGTTGCTGGAAAATGCGGTTTTCCACGGCGTGGAAACCACCCACAGGCCGGGCAATATTGTGGTTCAAACCGCTTTGCAGGGGCATTGGCTGTATATCCGCATTGAAAACCCCTTTACACCGCATGAAAATATGGAGAATACTCAGAAAGTCCACCGCAGCAATTCTATGGCCTTAAAGAATCTGAAAGAACGTTTGGACATTATGTATGACAATGATGCCCAGCTGAAATTGGAAGCATTGGACGAATTGGGCATTTACCGCGTCGATATCCGGTTGCCTTACCGCAGCAAGGAAAAAGAAACGGAATACCAAACCCTTTTCGGCGATTAAGCCGTTGATAAAGCGTATGGCTGCCATACGCGAAAACTATTGTTTAATCCCGGGGCTTGAAATCGGCGGTCTTTCCCCATATTCTGTGCACCGTATCATTCACAACTGAAAAGAAAAGGATAAATCATGAGCAATAGACAAAAGAAACGTAATCCTCATGCGTATAGCTATGTCGATAAACGACCAGCTACTAAGCATCGAAATAATTTACAACGATATGAACAGGATAATGACAATTATGTCATTCTCCAAAGGGATCCCTTTGAAATTGTAATGGGGCTATGTGCTATTGCTTTCATGGCTATTTTATTTTTCCTAGCTTAATTTTTTGCCTTTCATATATTAAATGCTATGCGTTATCGCAGTATTTTTTATTTGAGAGGAAATTCTTGTGGAAGATATGTACACCAAAAAAACCGATGCTCCTAGAGCTAATAACGTAAAAAAAATTAACTCGAAACCTTTTAATAGGTTCAGTACATTTATATCGTTATTGATTATTGTAGTAGCTTTTTGTATGGTGATCTTACCTAAAAAAACAATTAAGGTTGAAAACAAGACTGGAATACCAGCCTCGTCTTTACCTTATGAATTTGCAGGTAACGGTTGGAAGTCATATTTAAAACTTACTTTTACATCAACAGGTCCTAGAATAGAAAGAACGATTTTTTCACCACAAGGTGAAAGAAGTTTTGCTTTTTTCATAGGAACGTATTGTGGAAGCAATGTTTGTTTTTATGATCAAGAAACAGATTCTGACGTAGTAATCAGCCGTATTGATGATAAATCAATACAGTATGATGCATCTTTCAGAAAAAAAGGAGAAAAACAAACTCTTGTTTTTTCTCATTAACCACCTAAAGAAGCCTTCGGGCTTCTTTTTTTTGGCTAAGCTTTTATATATGTCATCAATCTGAGTCATAATTTCCAGTGATTTTGATAAAATCAAAATCACCCAGACGGCCTGTTTCGTTTACAATCTGTCCACTTCATTTTGGTAAAACCTTATGCAAACGCTTGTTACCTTTGTTTTTAAATTTTTGGCCGCTCTGCCTTTGGCTTGGTTGCACAAATTAGGCAATCTGCTGGGCAGTTTGGGTTTCCGCGTGCTGTCGAAAGATCGCCGGCGTGTTTTCGAAAACATGAAACTTGCCGGTTTGAACCCGACGGATGAGGCGGTGAAAAAAGTTTTCCGTGAAACGGCAAAAGGCGGCTTGGAATTGCCGGTGGCGTTTTTCAGACGGCCTGAGGAAATTGAGAACCTGTTTGTCAGCGTCAACGGTTGGGAACATGTTCAGACGGCCTTGAACACGGGCGAGGGTTTGCTGTTTATCACGCCACACATCGGCAGCTATGATTTGGCCGGCCGCTACATCAGCCAGCAACTGCCGTTTCCGCTGACGGCGATGTACAAGCCGCCGAAAATCAAGGCATTTGATGCGGTAATGCAGGCAGGTCGCGTGCGCGGCAAGGGCAAGACTGCACCGACCAGTATTCAGGGCGTCAAACAAATCATCAAGGCCCTGCGCGGCGGCGAAGCGACCATTGTGTTGCCGGACCATGTACCGTCTCCGGAAGAAGGGGGCGACGGCGTGTGGGTGGACTTTTTCGGCAAACCTGCCTACACCATGACGTTGGCGGGCAAGCTGGCGCAAGTCAAAGGCGTGAAGGCTTTGTTTTTCTGCGGCGAGCGTCTGCCCGACGGTAAAGGCTTTGTCTTGCACATCGAGCCTTTGCGCGGCGAATTGAACGGCGATAAGGAGAACGACGCGCGCGTGATCAATGAAAATACCGAATATTGGATACGCCGTTTTCCGGAACAATATTTGTTTATGTACAACCGCTACAAGCATCCGGAAGGCGCGCCGCTGCCGCCTGCTTGAGTGAGATAGATTAAAAACCTGCTTTGAGGGAAGCAGGTTTTTATTTTGGTTGGGAACTCAGAAGATTTTCTTTCGGCTTAAACAAAGCCGAGGTTCAAAAAGAAATACATTAAAGCCTAGCGTTTGCACTGTCCACGATATTTAAATGGCAAAGGCCGTCTGAAAAGCGGTTTCAGACGGCCTTTACCGTAATTTTTGCCTTTTATTTTCATACGCTGCTGAACCGTTTGCCCTGATGGCATTATAATGCGCGTAATTATTTTTTTGATGGCATGTCATGTTTTATCTCTTTCAATCCGACCGTTTGGAATCGCTTGCCGAAATGTGCGCGCGTATTCATCAGGCTTCGCCCTTGGATTCTGTATTGGCGCAGGAAGAAGTGGTGGTGCAGAGCCAGGGGATGCGGCGTTATCTGAATGTGTTTTTCGCGCGCGAACTCGGCGTGGCGGCGAATTTGAAGTTCAGCCTGCCTGCCGGTTTGGCGTGGCAGCTGATGCGCAAATTGGTTCCCGATGTGCCGCCGCTCAGTCCGTTTTCGCCTGAAGTCATGCGTTGGCGTTTGCTGGATTTGTTCCGCAGCGAAGCGTTTCAGACGGCCCCGGAATACGAAAACGTGCGCCTGAAGCTGGAAAGTTATTTGCACAGCTCGGCATCGGCGGATTATCAGCTTGCCGGACAAATGGCGGATATTTTCGACCAATATTTGGTGTACCGCCCGGATTGGATTGATGCGTGGCAGGCTGGGAAGTTGCTGGGTTTGGGCGATGATGAGGATTGGCAGGCGCGGCTGTGGCGTTATTTGGACGATGGCAGCCAATCTGCGCCGCACCGCGTGGCCTTGTGGGAAAAGCTGTTGGCACAGTTGGATAAATCGGTCTTGCCGCAAAGGCTGTTCGTATTCGGCATTTCGACAATGGCGCCGATGTATCTGCAACTGTTGCACCAAATTTCTAAGCATTGCGATGTGTTTGTGTTTGCGCTCAACCCGAGCAGCCAATATTGGGGTGAGGTCATTGATGAGGCGCAGATTTTGAAAAGGGGCGATGAGGCGGATTTGTCGCAGGCAGGGCATCCGCTGTTGGCTTCTTTGGGCAAGCAGGGGCGCGATTTCTTTGATTTTCTGTCGGAAGTGGAAACCGAGCAGGATATTCAGGTTTATGAAGAGGGAAAAGACGATACCTTGTTGCATTGCCTGCAAAACGATATCCAAAACTTAATCATGCCGTCTGAACGCTTATATCAACAGGAAGAAGGCGAAGCAGGCGCGCAATCGGCTTTGGTTCAAGTCCACGATGCGGACGGCAATCCAGTGTGTGTCGAGCCGGACGAGCTGCTGAATGACGGCTCCGTCAAAATCGTTGCAGCACACAGCCCTTTGCGCGAATTGCAGATTTTGAAAGAAGAGCTGTCGCTGGTGTTGCAAAAAAATCCCGACTGGCAGCCGCACGATATTGCCGTGTTGACGCCGAACATCGAGCCGTACAGTCCGTTTATCGAAGCCGTTTTTGGACAGGAGCAGGCAGGCAGCCAGGCTTTGCCGTATTCGATTTCGGATGTGAAACTCAGCCGCCGCCAGCCGTTGCTGTATGCTTTGGCGCAAACTTTGGACTTGCTGGAAAGCCGGTTTGAAGTGGACAAGGTTTTGCCTTTGCTGGAGAGCCGGTTGGTGCTGCAACGTTTCGGTTTGAGCGAGGAAGATGTGCCGCTGCTGCATGAGACTGTTGCCGGATTGAATGTGCATTGGGGTTTGGACCAAACCATGCGCGAGGGCAAAGACAACCTCTTTACTTGGCAGCAAGCGGTAGAGCGTTTGGCCTTGGGCTGGATGTTGCCCGAAGGCGGCAACGGCATGTGGCAGGGCGTGAGCGCGTGGCATAGCAACGTCAATCAGCTGGACGTGTTCAGCGGTTTTGCCGAATTTATCCGCACTTTGGCCGATATGGCGGCGCAATGGCAAGAGCCTGCCAATGTGGAAAGTTGGGTGCAGCGTTGCCGTGCTTTGCTGGAGAAACTGTTTGCTCCGGATACGGACGACCAATACGCCAAGCAGCAGTTTGAGCAGTCTTTGGCGAAATGGCAGGAAGAGGCGCAGTTGGCCGGATTTGACGGATTGTTGCCGTGTAAAACCGTTATCCGCCATATCCGCCGCTTTTTGGACAGCGAAAGCCAAGCCGGATTTTTGAGCGGCGGCATTACTTTTTGCAGTATGGTGCCGATGCGCAGCCTGCCGTTTAAAATGGTTTGCCTGTTGGGTCTGAATGACGGCGATTTTCCGCGCAATACCAAAGCGGCGGTGTTTGACCTGATTGCCAAACATCCGAAAAAAGGCGACCGCGCCCGCCGCGACGACGACCGTTACCTCTTCCTCGAAGCCTTAATCAGCGCACGTGAAATGCTGTATTTGTCTTATATCGGCCGCGATATACGCAATGATGCCGAGTTCGCGCCGTCTTCGTTAATCAGCGAGCTGCTGGATACCATTGCCGCCATGACGGGGAAAAGCGGGCGCGAGTTGTCGGAGAAATGGGTGAAACATCATCCTTTGCAGGCGTTTTCACGCCGTTATTTCCAAAAGGATGCGCTTTCAGACGGCCTTTTCAGTACGCGCCAAGATTACGCCGATGCGTTGAACCAACCGCAAGCGGAAGCGCAGCCGTTTTTCCTTGAGGCCTTAAGTCAGGATGAGCCGGGCAAAACCATTCATCAAGGCGAGCTTATCAGTTTTTGGCGCAACCCTGTCAAAGTTTGGCTGAAGAAAAATTTAAGCTGGGATCAGCCGTATCTGGACGGCGCATGGGAGTCTGCCGAACCGTTTGAGCCGCAACATGAGGGTCGGATTGCCGATGCCTATTTGGATGCGCGGCGCAAAGGGGAAGATTTTGAAGATACGGCCATTCGGCTGAATGCCGAAAGCCTGATGCCGGTAGGCGAATTGGGCGGTTTGTGGCAGAAGCAGTATCAAATATCTGCGAAAAATGTAGATGCCGAGCTGATACGCAGTAACAAAAGGCCGTCTGAACCTTATGAAGAATCCTTTGACGACTTGGTTTTACAAGGCACCATCGGCAATCTTTACGAATGCGGCCGCATTGTGTTCCTAAATCAAAAAGACAATGCGCCCAACCGCATTGCCCGTTTATTGGAGCATTTGATTTTTTGTGCCGTCGCCCCTAAATCCGTTGCAAACCGACAAACCCATATTGTCAGCTTGGGGCAGACCGAAACCTATGCCGCCATCGAGCAACAAACAGCAAAAGAACTTTTGAAAGAATGGCTGGTATATTTCCGAATCGGACAAAATACCCCCTTGCCGTTTTTTGCCAAAACCAGCCTTGCCGCTGCGGAGGAGTACAACAAAAAAGAGGATTGGGATGCTGCCTTGAGAAAAGCCCATGATGTTTTTAACGGCAACAAAATGAGCAAAGGGCAGAAGGAATATACCGAAGTGAAGCTGGTGTTTGGCCATTCGGAAGAATCGCCTCTTGATGAGCCGCTATTTGAAAACCTCGTCGTCAATCTGCTTGTTCCGCTTTTGACCGGCGTGGCAGGAAAAACCGATACAACAGAACAGGAGTAAAGCATGGCCACTTATGCAGAATATTTGGATTTTGATACTGAAGAAGACAAATTGAAACAGCAGCAGCTCTATCAGGCGACCGAGCTGTCGGCGCAAACGGTGGCGGCGGTTAAAAAGATTAGCCGTCCGCAAAACTGGCTGCTTGCCGCTGCGCCGTATTGCCCAGATTGCCGCGTGTTTGTGCCGTTTATTCAAAAAATGGCGGAGTTGAACCCCAATATCCGCGTCAACTATATTGCCCGCAACGATTTTGACGACAGCAGCCGTTTTGAGAATCCGCGCCAACAGGAAATCGTCCGCGCCAATCAAAAAATTCCTGCGCTGTTTTTGATGGGTCATGAAGAGGCCGGGCCTGTGTTTAACGAATTTCCGCAAGTGGTATTGAACCAAATTGCGGCAGATGAAACCCGTCGCACAGAATTGCGTGATGCGTACCGAGCAGGCGAGTTTAATGCCGATATTGAGGCTCAGATTGTAGCGGCATTGGCATGGGCAGAGTAGTGGTGTTGAGCAGATATTGTTGGTGTGTAAGGCTGTGTTTTGAACCGCTTTGATATTTTGCTTTGTAATAAAAAGGCCGTCTGAAAAGATTTCAGACGGCCTTTTTTGATGCTTAACGCTTTATCAAATCTCGATTTTATTCGGCGTAAAGGTTTGCCATTTGTTGCAGGCTGGGCAGTGCCAGAAGAAGACTTGGGATTTGAAGTGGCAGTTGCGGCAGCGGTACATGACGCTTTTTTGCAGCTGGCGGCCGATAATGGAACGAATCATATCGGTATCGGCTTTCCACTCCGGATTCATACTGCTGAGTTTCAAGCCAAGCAGGCGGTACACGCCGTTGAGGTCGGGTTTTTGGCGGACGAGTTCGACAGCGATTTGCGCCGCTTCGGTTTCGCCTTTGAGCAACAGGGCCTTCTCGTAGATGACGTTGATCAGGTCAAGATCGGGGAAGGTTTGCATATAGCCGATAAGGCGGTTGAGGCCTTCTTCCTGCTTGCCTTGCGCGGCATAGGCTTCATAGAGTTTCTCGCCGACCATGCTCAGATAGGCGTGGTTTTGCTGCTCGATGGCGGAATACGCTTCCACTGCGGCAGGGAAGTTGCCCTGACGGTATTCGATGTCGCCGAGAATGATGTTGGCGCGCGTACATTTTTTGTTGGCTTCGAGTGCTTTGCCGATGTTGTAGCGTGCGGTGTCGAAGTTGGATTTGAACAGCGCGGCTTGGGCGATTTCGCAATAGAACTGGGCGATTTCAAACTGGTAGGTTTGTTCGTCATGGCTCAAGAGCTGCGCCATTTCGATGGCTTTTTCCCAGTCGCGGTCTTGTTGGTAGATGCTCAAAAGGTGTTGGCGGGCTTCGCGTGCCATATCGCCTTCCTGCAAACCGAGGAAGATTTGTTCGGCACGGTCTACCAAGCCTGCGCTTTGGTAGTTTTGCGCCAATTCAAAAAGCACGCGCGCGCGTTTTTCGTTGACTGTGTCGGGCGAATCGAGCAGGGCGCGGTGCATATTGATGGCTTTGTCGTTTTCGCCGCGTTGGCGGTAGAGCTTGCCTAGGGTCAGGTTTAAGTCGTATGACTGCGGCTGCTGGTCGATCACTTCCGCCAATTCGCGCGCGGCGCGGCCGCTGTTGCGGTCAACGAGGGCGTCAAGGCTTTTGTAAAAGCCTGCCGGTATGCTTTTGGCCTGTTTCAGGACGGTCTTCATATCGACGCGCGCGGCAAACCAGCCCATAGCGAAGAAAACGGGGAGGAGGACGATGGGCAGTAAGATGACCCACAATTCGTTGTCCATGGTATTCCTTTATTGGTTGGTGGCGTTACGCTTTGGGAGTGGCTTCGGAAGTTGTTGCCGGTGTTTCGGTTTTGACCGGAGTCAGGTCTTTTTCGGAAAGGTGGGCGTGTTTTTTCACTTCGGCGCGCAGGCGGTTGTTTTCGCTGCGCAGGGACAGCAGACGGCCGAAGAGGGCAAACATACCGAACACGATGCCGATAATAAATGCACCGAAAAGCACGACAATCAGCGGCAGATTGATGTTTTGGCCGGGCAGGTAGAAGAAGGATACGGTGTGGGTATTGGTGATGGCCAGCAGGAGGAAAACAAGGAGAATCAGGATTTTGATGATGGTATAGATGAGTTTCATGGGTTGCTCCGGGTTGGCTGCGGTTGGGGCAGGCCGTCTGAAAAATGGTATCAGTTTAAACGATTTGCCGGATTTCGGATAGGACGGCATGTTTCAGACGGCATGGGAAGGGTATCTTTAATGCTGACGGGTACTTGTCAAACCTATATTGAAAGGCGTATTGTTCAGTCTTTAATTAATTTATTTTGCACATCAGAATAAGAAAGGCAATCATCATGAGCAGACCAGTTCCAGCCGTATTCGGCAGCGTTTTTCACGCTGAAATGCCCGTTATCGCTTATCGTGAAGGTAAATGGCAGCCGGTAGAGTGGCAATCTTCCAAAGACCTGACAATCGCCCCGGGCGCGCATGCCTTGCATTACGGCAGCGAATGTTTTGAGGGCTTGAAGGCATTCCGTCAGGCAAACGGCAAAATCGTGATGTTCCGCCCGACCGCCAATATCGCGCGTATGCAGCAAAGTGCGGATATTCTGCACCTGCCGCGCCCTGAAACTGAGGCTTATTTGGATGCTTTGATTGAATTGGTCAAACGCTCTGCCGAAGAAATTCCTGATGCGCCAGCTGCGTTGTACCTGCGTCCGACTTTGATCGGTACCGATCCTGTGATCGGTAAAGCCGGTTCTCCTTCTGAAACGGCTTTGCTGTACATTCTGGCTTCTCCTGTCGGCGACTATTTCAAAGCCGGTTCGCCCGTTAAAATCTTGGTGGAAACCGAACATATCCGTTGCGCCCCACATATGGGCCGTGTGAAATGTGGCGGCAACTACGCTTCCGCCATGCCTTGGGTGTTGAAAGCCAAAGCCGAATATGGCGCAAACCAAGTGTTGTTCTGTCCGAATGGCGACGTTCAGGAAACCGGTGCGTCTAACTTTATCCTGATTAACGGCGATGAAATCATTACCAAACCGTTGACAGACGAATTCCTGCACGGCGTTACCCGTGATTCCGTGCTGACTGTTGCCAAAGATTTGGGCTACACCGTTACCGAACGCAACTTTACCGTTGATGAGCTGAAAGCAGCTGTGGAAAATGGCGCAGAGGCAATTCTGACCGGTACGGCTGCGGTCATTTCTCCGGTAACTTCTTTCGTGATTGATGGCAAAGAAATCGAAGTGAAGAGCCAAGAGCGCGGTTACGCAATCCGTAAGGCGATTACCGACATTCAATACGGTTTGACAGAAGACAAACACGGCTGGTTGGTTGAAGTTTGTTAAATAGAGCGCATTTAATAAAAAAAGGCCGTCTGAAATATTTTTTCAGACGGCCTTTTTTTATTGGTTTTTAGATGGTGAAAACAATAATAAAATACTAAATTTTGCAAATAAACGGTAGTATTTTAAGATAATCGGTATATAATGCGCAATTATGTTGTAAAAATACATATTGAAAATATCGAATTTTATTGATTTTTCGATGAAGTTAAAAACATTTATAGATATTTATTTTGTATATTTTGTAAATTTAGTTAAATTGGGGATGCTAAATGCATGTTGTGTTAGAATTTCCCTCCTTTTTGGCTTCGCGGGGTTAACTCTGTCACGCCAAAAAGGAAAACAATACAAGATAAAACCATTTTTATTTTGCTATAAAAATCAAAAATAACTTAACTTTGGATGAACTAATCAATTAAAAAGGGACTCTGATACATTTCCGTCAAAAATAACCGGATACATGGTACGCGGACAGATTGCCTATAAGAGTCATCCAAGGGTTCTGTCCATACACCATTACCGTTTCCAATCAGAAAACCGGCAGAAGGGGAAACGCTGCCGAGTTTCTCAAAGTGGCCAGCTTCAGTTTGGCCTTTATACAGGCAATTGCTGTTACGACAGAATCCGTCTTACCTCTTTATTCAATCGAACTTTTTTGTTGCACGCTTGTGCGATGGGAAAGGACGATATTTGATACAAGGAAATACGCTGATTATGTCACATAAACTTGCTCCTCTTGGCCGTACCCATATTCGTCACGGCTCCTCAACTCCTGAAACCACTTCCGAATCATCTTCTCCTCTAAAAGAATGGATACACACTCAAAATTGGGGGGATAGTCCGTCGGTTTTTCCAGAACCCAAGCAATTAAGCGGTAAAAATACTGTAACGAGAGAGGCGGTGCATGTAGCTGAGGCTGCAAGATTGGACGGCACTTCATCATCTTCAGACGGCCTTGTGACAAAAATGCATGTCGCACGGGCCAGCGTTGCTTCTGCAAGCAGCGTTTCCAGTAAAAACACCATTGCGCTTAAAGCAACAAATAAACCTGCCGCTACCGATCAAGCAACGGCAGCCAAACCAGTCAATAAATCGATGGAAAAAGTCCTGGCTGAAAGGCAAAAAATTTACGAAGAGGCTAAAGCAAAAAAAATAGCCGAAGCCGCAGCAGCCAAAGCGCAGGCGGTTGAGCGCGCAAAAGAAGCGCATAAAGCAGCAGTCGAAAAAGCGATTGCAGAGCGTAAAGCCAAACAAGAAGCCGCCCGCAAAGAGAAAGAGACGGAAGACAGAATTGCCGAAGGAAAAGAAACAGTCGAAATTACCCATAAAAAGAGTTTGAACGATTCAGACGGTCATCATAAAGTTACGAGCGTTTCTTTCGGCAAAAAAACAGCCATGAGTCACGATAGCCACCTCAGCTCAAGCAAAGAAAACAAAATTGACGATCATGCCGAAAGCTGGGCCGGTGTATCTGGAAAATACCGCGTGTATCAATCTAAAGAGTACGGCAATTATGTTCGTGTGAATGATTTTGGTGCCGATGCGCAGGGTAAAAAAGACAGCCTTCAGGCATTTAAAGCGGCTTTAGAGGCGGCTCATAAAGAAAAAGCCATGGTCTTTTTGGATGGTACTTACTATATTTCCAACCAGATTGTGATGGATAAAACCGTTTCCGGCGCGCGCGGTTTGTTTGGCTCGGGGATGGGTAAAACCAAAGTAACGTTTGATAAGGCGCAGACGGGCGTGTTCAATCCGGACACCAACCATGACGACATTCGCCAATTTGCCGGTATTTTGGTCGATGGACAAAACAATAAGACCATTGCCGACTTGTCGGTTCAATATACCAACCCTGATTTTTACCGCAAAGGCTTAAGCTATTTTGGCAAGGTAAACGGCATTTTGGTGAACGATGCGGACAATACTTTAATCAGCAAAGTAGAGGTTTCCGGTGCCAATCGCGCTGGTGTGATGTTTACGTCGACCGCTTCTTTGGAAACGGAAAAAGGTCAAAAGCTGACCTTTAAAGCGCGCGTACAAAGCGGCGAAATTGATGAAAAATATGAAGCGCTGCCTTTGGGTGAAAACAACCGTATTGTTGATTCGTATCTGCACCACAACCGAGTTGCCGGTGCGCTGATCGGTTTCCAACAAAACTTTATCGGCGAGGGCAACCGTTTGGATTGGAACGGCCACGAAGCGGACGGCGGTACCGGCTACGGTATGGCTGTGGCTGCGGGTAGCTACAATTACGGCATCACATACCGTAAAAACACAACCGACCACAACTACCGCAAAGGCTTGGATGTGCATGATGGCACAGGCATTGTCATTGAAGACAATGTGTTAACGGGTGACCGGCTGTATGGCATCGTTGCCTACAACCGCCAGTTTTCTATGGATAAAGTCAAAATTACCGGCAATACCATTATCCAAGACCCGAGCTTCCGTTTGAATGTTGATGATGACTTAGGCAAGTACTACCACATGTATTCAGGGATTCAGGTGCAAACCAATACCCAATACAAAGATTTGCACTCGGCTGATAAAGGTTATTTCGATATCAGCAATAATGTCATTAAAAATCTGACGGTTTATCAAAACAATATTCAGACCTACGCGATTGAGTTCCGTAACCATGAAAGCAAAATGGATTACACGCTCAATATGGCAAACAACAAGATCAGCGGCGAATCCACCAAATATCTGATTGCCGTCATCAACGATACCTACGACCGCGTTTTATCTAAAAACGGTATTGGTAGCGGTACCATTACCATCAGCGGCAACGATGCCGATATTGGCAAGATTATGAAAGGCGCGGTACCGGTTTATGTGGAAGAACACCATGGCAATGTCGCGATGCATGGTGCAGTGACCATTCACAACAACAAAATTTCCGTGCGCGAAGAATCTGAAGGCTATGTCGAATTTGCTTATTTGAAAAGCAATGCCAAAGAGTACAACATCACCAATAACACATTGAAACTTGGTGGTACTCTGAATGATGCTTTGGTAGACGTACACAGTACCAACCCTAAGGGCAAGGCATCTTTAAATGTAGCCAATAACAAAATCATGACGGACATTAAAGGCGAACTGTATGATTCATGGCTGCGCTTTGAAAACGACATTAAAACGTATTCTGAAGGCAATAGCCATAACGGCTCAGCACTGAAAAAGGTAAATACGACCGGCAGTAAAGTTGCCTTGAGCGATATCTTGTCAGAAGCCAACCATATTGTTGAAACGACTAAAGAGACTGTGTATCACCATACTAAAAATGTGTATACATCAGGTGTGGAAGAACATCATACAACGACTGGGATTTTGTAAGCTGTTGAAGCCGTAATCTTTATGGTCTAAATATCGATAAATAAAAAAAGGCCGTCTGAAAATTTTCAGACGGCCTTTTCATCTAACTCACATTATTTAGCCAGTTCGGCACGCAGTTTGTGGGTTACGTTCATCATCACTTGGAGTTGTTCCAGAGTTTCCTTCCAGCCACGTGTTTTCAGGCCGCAGTCTGGGTTAACCCACAGACGTTCAACCGGTACAACCTCGATGGCTTTGCGCAACAGATGCTCAACTTCAGCTTCAGTCGGTACGCGTGGGCTGTGGATGTCGTAAACACCCGGGCCGATGTCGTTCGGGTATTTGAATTCGCCGAACGCGGTCAAGAGCTCCATATCGGAACGTGAAGTTTCAATGGTGATGACGTCAGCGTCCATAGCAGCGATGGCAGGCAGGATGTCGTTGAACTCAGAATAGCACATATGAGTGTGGATTTGGGTGCTGTCTTCGCAACCGGTAGAGGACAGACGGAAAGATTCGCCGGCCCAGTTCAGGTAGGCATCCCAATCGGCACGTTTCAAAGGCAGACCTTCGCGGATGGCAGGTTCGTCGATTTGGATGACTTTGATGCCTGCTTTTTCCA
>ERZ773072.968-NODE-968-length-14925-cov-26.622865_pt1 | contig 14925 bp, 6 predicted proteins | sample MGYA00580617_ERZ773072 | MGnify/ENA primary metagenome ERZ773072 (study PRJEB29015, sample SAMEA2737970) | human oral metagenome | biome: human oral; feature: human-associated habitat; material: dental | place: China | collected 2122 ... | reverse complement strand
CCTGAGCGTCGCCCCCGGCAAGGTCGTGCCCCCGAGCTCGAAGTACTCCATGTCGGCCTTCTCCTCGTGGGGCGTCACCCCGGACCTGCGCCTCAAGCCCGAGGTTAGCGCCCCTGGTGGCAACATCTACTCGGCCGTGCCCGGCGGCATCTACGAGTTCATGTCCGGCACCTCGATGGCGACCCCGCAGATGGCGGGTGTGAGCGCCGTCGTCCTGCAGCGCGTTGAGAACGATCCTCTGTTCGTGTCCATGAGCACGCGCGAGAAGGTGGACGTCGTCCAGAACCTCATCATGGGCACAGCGGCTCCCATCGTTGACCCGCTCCAGGACACCGGGGCCCCGTACTCCCCTCGCAAGCAGGGCTCTGGTCTGGCAAACGTCCTGGCTGCCACGACCTCGTCCGTGTACCCGAGCGTCGTGGGTGCCCCCGAGCGCTCCCGTCCCAAGGCTGACCTCGGTGACGGCACCAAGGGTTGGCACTTCGACGTCACGCTCCACAACCTCGGCGCGACGCCCGCGACTTACGAGCTGAGCTCCCAGGCCCTGTCCGAGATCGTCGACGGTGGGTTCTTCACCGGCCATTCCTCCGATTGGCGAGGCGCGGGCGTGGACATCGCCTACTCCGGTGCGGCCGTGAGTGGCACCGATGAGGGCGCGACCATCACCGTCCCCGCCTCGGGCGAGGCGACCGTGGGCGTGGATGTCACGCCGCGCGCCGCCTTCGACTCCTACGTCGCTCAGAACACCCCCAACGGCACCTTCCTTGACGGCTTCGTGCGCTTCACCTCGAAGACCGCGTCCCAACCCGACCTGACGGTGCCCTACCTGGGGTTCTACGGCAACTGGGGCAAGGCACCCATCTTCGACGCCCTCGCTTCCGAGGGCGGAGCACACACGCTCGCCTCGGGCGTCTACAACGGCGCCACCGGCCAGAAACTGGGATACAACCCCCTGGTCAAGGAAGCAGATCGCGACGGAATGCCCAAGGCCGACCGCTACGTGATCTCCCGTTCCGATGCCGTGGGCGCTCCCACGGTCTTGGAGCCCCGCACGGGCACGCTGCGCAGCGTGCACACGCTCAACACCGCATACACGAACGAGGCCGGAGAGACGGTCGCCTCCTACGTGACCCACCAGGCCTGGAAGTCCGGTGTTAACCCCAGCACCGGCACGATGACCTGGGTCGAGGACGGCCACGAGCCCACGACGCTGGACCTGCGCTCCGACGCGAACAAGAACCTGCCCGACGGCGCGTACAAGCTGACGCTGTCCGCGCACAACGACGGCCCCTCGCAGGCCGAACAGTCGATCTCCTACGAGTTCCGCATCGACACCGCCGCCCCCGTCGTCTCCAACCTGGAGTACAAGGGCGAAGGCGCCGAAATGGTCCTGTCCTTCGACATCACAGACGCGTCGCCGCTGGCCGCGATTGACCTGCACGACCCGGCCGATGGCCTGTGGTTCTACCGCCACGTCTTCACAGACGCCGAAGGCACTGTCGGGGCAGACGGAACCTACGCGTACCACGTCGAGGTTCCCTTCAAGGACATCAACGCCGCCTGGGCATACCAGGGTGGCTCCGGCACCGTCATCGCCCACCCCTACCTGCTGGCCTGGGACTACGGCCTCAACCACTCCGAGGCCCTGACCCTCGACCTGCCCAGCGACAACACGGGCACCGCGCACTCGTGCGCGAGCGCCGACGGTGGTCACTGGACGAAGGACGCGGCCGGCTGGTTCTACACCTGCGCCGACGGTACGAGCTACCTCAAGGGTGGCTGGTACACGATCAACGGTTCGGACTACCTGTTCGGCCCCTCCGGCTACATGGCCACCGGCTTCCTCAAGCGCACTGACGGAACGTGGGTGTATGCCGATTCCGAGGGCGCCCTGGTGGGCGGCTGGATTCGCGACGGTGGCTCTTGGTACTACCTCGACCCCGCGACGAAGGTGATGACCACCGGCTGGCTGGCCGAGGGTGGTTCCTGGTACTACCTCACCGCTTCCGGCGCGATGGCGACCGGATGGGTGCAAGTTGACGGCAGCTGGTACTACCTGAACGCCTCCGGCCAGATGGCCACCGGCTGGCTCAACGTGGGCGGCTCTTGGTACTACCTGTCTCCCTCCGGCGTCATGCTGACGGGCACCCAGGTTATCAACGGACGCACCTACGTGTTCGACGCCAATGGCATCTGGGTCGGCTGATGCACGCGGCTCTTACGCATCACTGATTTGCTAATTCACCAGGCCAGGGCCCGGGACCGCTCACCACGAGCGTCCCGGGCCCACACGTATGCGCGGGCCTCGGGTGGGTTGGCCGCATGAGGCGAGCGAAGCGCACGTTTGCCTGTATTGGACAAGGTGAACAATTGGTCAGATGAAGTAGCCCAAACACGGCTTGTCATGCGTGTTCCTGCGATATGGTGAATGTGGTGGCCGACATAGTCCAGTGTCTCTGCGCGATGAGTCGGCCCCTCACAAACGCATAGGAGTGCACCATGTCAATGAAGAAATCAGCTGTCCTCCTGGCGTGTGTCGGCGCGTGCGCGCTCGCGGTCGCGAGTCCCTCGTCGCTCGCTTCGCCGATACTCGCCTCCCAACCCGCCGCTTCCCCGGCACTGATCGCACGGGCAGCCACGGCCTCGTCCCTGCCGGTGGGCGACGCCGATACCGCGCTGACCTCGAAGAATGGGGAGAGCGCGCTTGCCGAACCCGTGCGAGCGGGCAGTGAGCAGGACCCGAACCTCGTCACCGGCATCGTCGTCCGCCTGGAGGCGGGGGCTGACCGCGAGGCCACCCTGGCCTCCGTGAACGAGGCCGTGACCGCCGCCTTCCCTGAGGCCTCGCTCCAGGTGGAGCGCGAGTACCACCATGCCCTACAGGGCGTCGCGCTCAAGGCCCCCGCCGGATCGCTGGATGCCATCCGCGCGGTTCCCGGCGTCGCAGCGGCGTTCATCGAGCGCGAGACGCGTGTGCGCGACACGGTGGGCGCCGATGCCGCAGGTGGCGTCCGAACGTCGAGGATCGCCAGCCAGGACCCCGAAAACCTCAGCTCCCAGGTCATGATGCGCACCGACCGGGTTGCACAGAAGGGGGAGGGGACAGTCATCGCAATCATCGACACCGGAGTCGACATGACTCACCCCGCCTTTAGCGGGGCCTTGAGCGGGACTCCAGCCCTCGACGCAGACAAGGTGGCCGCCTTACTTCCCCAACTGGGGGACGGCAAGGATGGTACGTATGTCTCCGAGAAGTTCCCCTTCGCCTACGACTACGCTGACAGAGACGCGGACGCCTCGCCGTCCCCCGACGAGTCCGGCACCCACGGGACGCACGTCGCGGGCATTGCCGCGGGCAACGCCGACAAGATTATGGGCACCGCCCCCGACGCGCAGGTGATCGTCGCGAAGGTCTCGAGAAGCCAGAGCGGCGAGTACCCCGACTCGGCGCTGCTTGCCGCACTGGATGATATGGCCGTGCTGCGTCCCGACGTCGTGAACCTGTCGCTCGGGCAGACGGGCGGTATGGATAGCGAGGCCGACTCGGTGTACGCGAGCGTCTACAAGAACCTGCGAGACGCCGGGGTGAGCGTGAACGCCGCCGCGGGCAACGAGTATTCCGCCGGGTACGGCAATCTCTCGGGCAAGAACGAGCCCTACGCCTCGGACCCAGACACCTCGGTCCTGTGCGAGCCTGCCTCCTACCCCTCGGTCGTGGCTGTGGCCTCGGTGGAAAATGGCACGTCATACTCGGCGTTTTCAGCAGCCGGTCGTGACGTCGCCTACCAGAGCGCGCGCGGCTTCGAGGGCGAGAGCGTCGCGAGTCTTAGCGACTTGGCCCCCGGAGACTACGAGTACGTGGAGGCGGGTTTCGGGACAGCCGAGGACGCGGCCGCCCTGGCGGCGAAATACCCGGAGGGACTGGCCGACAAGATCGTGATGGTCTCCCGTGGAACCCTGGATTTCCAGGAGAAATTCGACAACATTGCGCCGCTCAAACCCGCGGCGATCCTCGTGTATGACAATGAGCCCGGCGATGCGCTCCTCATCATGAACCTGTCAACCCTCGACGTCCCCGCCGCCTTCATTTCCCAGGCGAGTGCGCAGGCCATGGTCGAGGCCGCCGACCATCACCTCACCCTCGTCGAGGGCAAGGTCCTGGAGCCCACCAGCTCCTACTGGATGAATGACTTTTCCTCGTGGGGAGTGTCTCCCGACCTGCGGCTCAAGCCTGAGATCGCCGCGCCCGGCGGCAACATCCTCTCCTCAGTCCCCGGCGGCGACTACGAACACTCGTCCGGCACTTCCATGGCGACCCCGCAGATGTCGGGCATCGACGCGATCGTCCTCCAGCGCGTCCAGTCCGATCCGCTCTTCGCCTCAATGAGTGCGCGCGAGAAGGTTGACGTCGTCCAGAACCTCATCATGGGCACCGCGCGCCCCTTGGCCGACCCGGAGCAAGCCACCGGCGCCTACTACTCTCCTCGCAAGCAGGGCGCTGGCCTGGTCAACGCCCACGCGGCAACGACCTCGTCCGTGTACCCGACCGTGAAGGGTGCTCCCGAGCCGTCCCGTCCCAAGGCGGACCTGGGGGATGGGACTGATGGCTGGCACTTTGATGTCACCCTGCACAATCTGGGCTCTGCCCCCGCGACCTACGAGTTGAGCTCCCAAGCGCTCTCGGAGATCGTCGACAGCGGCTTCTTCACTGAGCACTCCTCGGATTGGCGAGGCCATGGCGTGGACATTACATTCAGCGGCGCCGCCTCGTCGGCGGGGGAGGGCGCGAGCGTGACCGTCCCTGCGGGCGGGGAGGCCTCCGTCGGCGTTGACGTGACGCCGGGCGCCGACTTCGCGGCCCACGCCGCCGAGAACACCCCCTCGGGCACCTTCCTGGACGGCTTCGTGCGCTTTATCTCGCATACCGAGGGTCAGCCCGACCTGTCCGTGCCCTTCCTGGGCTTCTACGGGTCCTGGGGTAAGCCAGCGATCTTCGACGCCCTGGCCTCGGACGGCAAGGGGCACATGCGGGCCTCGGGACTCTACGATGGAGAAACAGGCACCCTCCTCGGATTCAACCCCCTGGTGCGGGCCAGCGAGCGACCCGAGCGCCCCGACGCCTACGGGTACGTGATTTCCCGGGCCGAGGCCTCGGGCGCGTCCCACGTGCTCGAACCGCGCACGGGCACACTGCGCGGCGTGCATACACTGCGAACCGCGTATACCAACGACGCCGGCGAGGTGGTTGCTTCCTTCGAGCGCCACCAGAACTGGAAGTCCGTGTTTGACGCCCTCACCACACAGGTCTCGTGGGCCGAGCGCGAACATGAAGCCACGTCCCTAGACCTGCGCTCCGAGGCATACAAGGATCTGCCGGACGGGGAGTACACGCTGACGATATCGGCGACCAACGACGGACCCTCGCCCACCGAGCAATCCATCTCATACAAGTTCCGCATCGACACGACCGCTCCCGTCATCGAGGATGTGCGCTACTCCGGCGAGGGTGAGGACACGACCCTCACCTTCACGATCGTTGACTCCTCGCCGATGGCCGCCTTCGACCTGCACGATCCGGCCGATGGCCTGTGGTTCTACCGGCACATCCTCTCCGACGGCGACCAGATCGCTGACGCGGACGGCAAGTACCGCTACGAGGTCGAGGTCCCGCTGTCCGAGATATCGCGCGCGTGGACGGATCAAGGCGGGAAAGGGCCCGTCGTGTCCAACCCCTACGTGCTCGCTTGGGACTACGGCCTGAACTACTCGTCGGCGGTCACCGTCAATCTGCCGACCGATAACCCCGGCGTCACGCTGCCGTGCACCAACCCCGAGGGCGGTCACTGGGCCAAGGATGCCGTGGGCTGGTGGTACGTGTGCACGAACGGGACCGACTACCTGAAGGCCGGCTGGTTCACGATTAATGGCGTGGACTACCAGTTCGGGCCGTCCGGCTACATGATGACCGGCTTCCTCAAGCGCGCCGATGGAACGTGGGTGTATGTCGATTCCGAGGGCGCCCTGGTGGGCGGCTGGGTGCGAAACGGCGGCTACTGGTACTACCTCGACCCCGCCACGAAGGTCATGGCCACCGGCTGGCTGGCCGAGGGTGGTGCCTGGTACTACCTGAACGCCAACGGGGTCATGGCGATCGGCTGGGTGGCCGACGGCGGCTCCTGGTACTACCTGAAGGCCTCCGGCGTCATGGCGATCGGCTGGGTGAACCTGGGCGGTTCCTGGTACTACCTGGGACCTGACGGCGCCATGTTCACCGGCACGCACACGATCAATGGTCGCGTCTACACCTTCGACGAGTCGGGAGTCTGGCAGCGTTAACGCTGGCCGGTTGCTTCTGACTCACGAGGCCTGGGCCCGGGACCGCCCACCGTGAGCGTCCCGGGCCCACACGTATGCTCCGCGAGTAGGGCAGGCCGTCGTGCCCCGGCGAGGGAGGCGCTGCGCTATGTTGGACAGATCAGCAGGCCGCCGCATCCGCGTCGGCCGTACACGGTGAGGAGTGCTCATGTCCCTGACGAAGCCAGCCGTTGTCCTGGCGGGTGCGTGCGCGCTCGCGGTCGCGGGGTGTTCATCCGCAACGGTATCGCCGAGTTCCGCCGCCGAGTCCGGCCTGGGCGCCGAGGCTCCCCAGTCCGCCCCGGGGGCCACTGCCTCGCCGATGGTTGACCCCGACACGGCCCTGACCTCAAAGGACAGGCAGAACGGACCGAGCGTGCAGTCCGGCCAGGATGCCGACAGCTCGGTCGTCGTCATCGTTCAGCTCGAGGAGAGCGCCGACAGTGAGGCCACTCTCGCCTCGATTAACGAGGCCGTGGCCGGGATTTTTCCGGGAGCCGCCGTGACCGTGGAGCGTGAGTATCGCAACGCCCTGCGAGGCTATGCGCTGCGCGCGCCCGCTGGATCGATCGACGTGATTCGCTCGGTGAGCGGCGTCCAAGCGGTGTACCTGGATGGCAACAACCGCCTCCACTGAGATGGAATCCGGCTGCCTCGCGCCGGGGCGAGGCTGGTGGGGTGCGCGCCATTTCTCGAACGTGGAAGGGTGTGACTCGGAGTGGCTGTGTTTCTACATGCTTCAAATTAAGATTAAATTAGAAGTAATCTGACACTTGTGTGAACGGAGCAGCCGTGAAGACTCCTGTCCCTCCGCCCTATCGACTTGGCGAGCTGCGCGATCACCTTCTCCCAGATGGAGGGGGTGTCGACGACGCGGCGTGAGGCGAAAAAGATGCTCCGAGAAAAGAAGAATCCGCGCACTCGCTCGGAGCGGATGATTCTGAACAATTTCCTTGCCCTCGAATTCGTGCGCGATCACTTGGGTGAGGAGCTCACTCCCGAATTCATCCGCGGGTCCATCGCATCGTGACGGACGGGACGCTCGACGAGGTGGAGGATGCAGGGCGCCCGCGCAGTATGCCCGCTCGTTCCTTGAGATTGAGCAGGATGAAGGGGATCTCACCTACTTCCTCATCTGGCACGCCGAGGTCATGTGTCGAGCAATTCGTGAGCTGCACGAGTATCTGGCGAGAAAGTCTGAGGAGATGGGACAGATGAAGCATCTCCTGAGGCGCACCGAGCTCAATAATCGACAGACCAGGCCATCGCCGCCTGGTCGCATCGCTGCAATGAAGAGCACCCCCACAGCGCTCTAGGCAGGCTCTCACCCAACCAATACGCACGCCAATGGGCGCAACACCACTAATAACAACCAACAACCCTCAACCCGGTCCACAAAACCAGGCCAGGCCAGCGTGACGCGCCTCATCAACCATAAGTTGCATGCAATTCGGGTGCCCGAGCTTTCTCCAGCACCCCAAAACGTTGCAATTCCAACGATGTAATGTCAATGTTTGAAATGTTTACATGGGAATAGCATGCGACATTTCTGAGGAACCACAGCACGAGGCCACAAAGAGTCCCAAGCAGAAGGCAACTCTCAGAAGACGCCCGCATCCCCGGCCGCCACAACTGCCAGAAGTATGGGGCACTGCACCCGATAAGGGGCGCTGCACCCGAACAGAAGAGGTGCATTGCCTACGGATCGGGTGTAGTGCCCCAACACACAAGAACAAACGCGGAACTGGCAAACCGAACCTCTCCCCGTCACAACCAGCCCGGGCACAGGCGCCGAGCGGGTTGTGCCCCGTTGACGCTGCCCCACCGCGAGCCCCACCGAAAACTCCGCACCGTGAGTCCTCGTACTCAACGTGCAGACCACGTTGCCCAGAACACCCCATTGTCGCCGTTATTCACCGAAGTGGACTGCACGTTGGACACAACATCAGACCAGGCCAGTGATCCACATGAGAAGAAACGAGAAGTGAACCATACTCGTGCCCTGATGTCGCGTATGACCCAGCCTCGGCCTCGTCCAGAGTGATGTGCAGCCAACTCGCGGTACACATCTGAGCGCCCCGCGGCGCGCGCAAGGAGGAGCGAGCCCCGTGCGCTTCCCCAGGGCCGAGGCCCGGGATGCGTGCGCTTAGATCAGATCCTTCTTCTCCATGTATTTCATGGCGAGCCAACCGAAGGGGATGCGCCCGTAGAAGGTGACGAGACGGTAGAGCAGCGCGGTGGCGATCGCGACGGAAGACGACACGCCCGCGACCGTCAGACCCGAGGTGAGCGCCGTTTCGACCGTGCCGATACCGCCCGGCGACGGGATGAAGGAGCCTGCCGCGTTCGCCGTCAAGTATGTGATGGCGACCGTCGAGAAGTTCAGGGAGCCGCCCATGGCGACCATCGCGGTCCAGAAGGCGCCCACGTAGCCGATGTTCATCAAGAGGTTGCCGCCGACGACGGCCGCCAGGCGCCGCGGCTGCCCGATGATCCACAGGAGGCGCGGGTAGACCTGCTGGAAGGTGGGCTGAATCTTCGACCAGATCCAGCGGCGCACCTTCGGCACGGCGACAATGACGCCGATCGCGATCATGACGATCGCGACGATTGCGAGGATCGTGCCGTAGGGGACGGAGACGGACAGGGACGAGCCTGCGCTGACCATGACGAGGATCAGCAGAATGATCGTGATGAGCGCCTGCGAGATCTGCATGAGCGTGACTGTCGTCACGGCCATCGCCGTGGGGATGCGGTGCTTGCGCAGGTATCGCAGGTTGAGCGCAGCCGGGCCCACGCCGGCGGGCGCGACAATCGTGATGATTGAAGCCGCAACCTGGGCTATCAGGGTGTCCTTGAACGGCAGCTTCTCGGGAGACAACGCGATGAGCGGTACCGCGGAGCCCACCCAGATGAGGCACGCGAGCACCGCGGACGTGGCCATCCACCACGGGTTCGCGCTGGTGACGGTGGAGACAAGGTCGCTGAAGTTGAGCGAGGAGACAACGATAAAGACCGCGATGAACGCAACCGCGATCGTGAAGATCGTGCGCGGGCGGAAGCGCTGCAGGTCGGCCGTCGGAGCGGTCTCTGTCGCGGAGTCGCCCACGAGGGCGGCGCGCAGTTCTCCCAGCAGATCCGAGCGGCGCAGGCGCTGGTTAACCGAGGCGGGCAGGACAGGCTTCTGGATGACGGGTGCGCACGCGATCAGGGTGTCCTCGCCGACGCAGCGGCGTGCCGCCTCGAGGGCGCGCTCGGGGCCGACGGCCAGGGCCGTGAGCACCAGCATCTGCGCGATGTCGATCGACTGGTTCAGCTCGGTGGTCGCGACCTCGCCCGAATCCCAGTCGAGGAGCCACACGTCGTTGGAGGTATCGACGACGACCGCCTCGGGCGTGAGGGCGCGGTGCGAGATGCCGCGCATGTGCGCGTAGCGCAGCTGCTCCCACGCGCGGTCCAGGACCTCGTCCGAGGCCTCCTCGCCCAGCTCCGTGAGTGGGGTCGTCGGCGGGAGGGCGGACAGGACCATGATGATGGAGTCGTTCGCCGATGCGATGGCGATGGGCTCCTGGGTGAACACTCCGGCGCGCAGGGCCTGCAGCGTCGTGAACGAGGAGCGTTCCGCCTGAGCCTTGAGAGAGGGCGACACCCAGCGGCTGATGCCGCGCAGGCGCAGGTTGTTCCACATCTCGAGGAGGGTCCCCGTCAGCTCCTGGCCGGGGTCCATGACGACGAGCTCGTAGGCCAGCCCGGTGTCGCTCCAGACCTGGTAGTGGCGGTTGTGGTCGGGGTCGGGGCGCCGCGTGACGGTGACGCCCATGTCGCCTAGGTCGGCGGGCATCTGGGTGAGGCGCCCGCGGGCGTTTTCCGCGACCGCCCACGTGGACAGGGGCTCGGTCGACGTGTCCAGGTCGGTGCGCACGATGCGCGAGGGGGTGATGCCGATCCCGAGGAGGGCCTCCACGAGGGAGGCGCCCTTGGCGCGCTGGTCGTCGAATCCCATGATCCAGCGCGACCCGGAGCCGAAGGCGCGGCCAATGAAAACGGAGATGAAGGCGACGGGCAGGGTCATCGAGGAACGTAGCACGCCCAGGATCAGGATGATCCACAGGCCCGTCCATCCCCAGCGAATAGCCTTCATCGACTGGGCTTCGCCGGCGGACGTGAAAAGGGCGCACAGGGCGACGATGACCAGGTTGATGGCGATGACGAAACCGCTCTTGTGGCCCTGCGTGGCGATGAGCCGGTCGACGCTCAGCGGAGCTGTGAGGTAGGTGGGTAGGAGCCCAGTCAGTATGGCGATGATCCAGCCGCCGAAAGCGGCGACGATGCTCGTGATGATGACCTGAATGATGGTGTGCAGGCGTCTTCTCAGCGCGAGGGAGACGATCACCAAGATCGGCGTGATCAGGATGATGAGGCCCTCGACCAGGCTGACGGGCAGGATCAGGATCTGGCGGATGAGCTGGAATTGCAGGACATCCATGGTGACGCCGTGTGTGGTGGCGCTGGCCACCGTGCCGATAGTCCAGATGACCAGGATCGCGAGGAGAGAGATGACGACGTCGACGACGTCCTCTCGCCGGCGCCTGATCGTGAGCATGCGGTCGGCGATGTAGGCGGGGCGGGGGAGTCGAAGCCTGCGGGCGGGGACGGGCAGGGCGACCTCGCCGCTCTTGGCGCGCACGACCGCGGTGGAGGGCTCGGATAAGTCGGCGGTGTCGGGCGTCTGTGCCGCCTGGCAATCCTGCCCCGTGCGGGGGGCTTCGCCCGCTTCGACGTCGGTGTGCGCCCCGTCGATCGGCGCGGGAGCATCGGCCGCTGCGATGGGGAGGTTCTCGTCAGCGGCGTCTACTGTGCGCTCCGGCTCGCTCGGCTCCGCGGTCGCGCTCGGCTCCGCGGTCGCGCTCGGAGCTTCGGGAGCGAGAGGGGAGCCGGCCTCGGGAGCGGTGGGAGGAAGCGGGGGCACGGTGATCGAAGCGGGTTCGGGTGCCGTGGGAGCGGGCGGGGGAGGGGGAACAAGGTCGCCCGGCGCGTTGGCGGTCGGCACTGACGAGGCCGGGTCAACGACGGGCTGAATCGGCGAGGCCGGGGCAGGGTTCGGCTGCGTGGCGAGGGCGGGGGGAATGCTGGGAGGCATCGTGACGGGTTGCGTCGTCGCCGAGGGGGTGACGACGGCGTCCATGACCTCGGTGCGGGCCTCTGACAAGGGAACTTCGGGCGGCGGCGCGGGGGTTGTCGCGGCCCCGGCCTCGTCGATCATGCCCATCAGACCCTCGACCCCCAACGCGGACGGATCCTCGGCCGAAGAGGGGACGAACAGGATGTTCGTATCGACGACCGGGGTGCCGTCGTGTGACTCCTTGCGCTTCCTCATGCGCACCATCCTATATTCGCGGTCAACAAAGGTAGGGTTAGGGAGATACATTCCCGGCAGAAAAGGGCCCTATCGTGACCTGGTCTACACTCGTGACCGCATCGGATCCGTCGACGCTGAGCACCGTTATCGAGTGGTTTAAGAATCCTGAGACTCTGCTTGTCGCCATGGGGCCGTGGGTCCTGTGGGGAACGATGCTCATCGTCCTCATCGAATCCGGCGTGCTTTTCCCCGTGCTGCCCGGCGAATCCCTGCTGTTTACGGCCGGCCTGCTGCACGATCGCCTCGGCCTGCACCTGCCGACCCTGATCACCCTGGTCGTCGTCGCCGCCTTCGTCGGCGCGCAGATCGGATACCTCCTGGGCGCGAAGTGGGGGCGCCGCTTCTTCAAGCCTGACGCCCGCATCCTCAAGACCGAGCACCTGGACAAGGCCGAGCACTACTTCACGAACTACGGCGGCCGTTCCCTCATCATCGGTCGCTTTATCCCCTTCGTGCGCACCTTCATCCCGATCGCCGCCGGTATGGCCCGCTACCCCTACCCGAAGTTCCTGGTGTTTAACACGCTCGGTGCGCTCATCTGGGGCGCGGGCTTTATCCTGGTCGGCTCGCTTCTGGGCAACGTGCCCTTCGTGCACGACAACCTGACGCTCATCCTGGCCGTCATCATCCTCGTCTCCGTCCTGCCCGTCATCATCGAGATGATCGGCAAGCGTCGCTCCGGCGCCGACAAGGAGTAAACCGTGCTGGCCTGGTGGATGCTGGTCCCGACCCTGCTGGCCATGATGGTCGCCCTGGTGCTGCCGGGCTTCATGTGGCTGCGGGCTGGCACGCGATCGTCGCTCGTCGCGATCGGTGCGGCACCGGCGTTTACCTTCGGCCTGATCACCGTACTCTCCGTCGTCTACCCGGCCTTTGACATCGAGTGGGAGCCTTCGACGGTCATGCCCGTCCTCGGCCTGAGCGCCCTCGGCGGCGCGCTCGCCTGGAGCCTGAGCTACTTTCGCCGGACGAACGGTGGCTTTGCCCTCAACGGCGTGCCGTTTCGCCAGGCGCTCGGCGTGCGTGCCCCCATCGGTGCCGCGCAGGCCGCGGTCCGTGCCGCGACGTGGAGCGCGGTCTTCGTCGGGTTCCTCCTGGCCGCCTGGCCGCTGATCAGGGGAGCGGATCCCGCCAACCCGGTTCAGCAGTGGGACCCGACCTTCCATCAGAACGGCGTCCACGCGATCCTCTACGGTAAGGACGCCAGCCCCTTTGGGGGGCTCCACGAGCTCTACGGGGGCCGCCGCGTCTACTATCCGACGGGCTGGCACGCCTTCGTTGCGCTCTTCGCCCGCTACGATTCGGTCGTCCAGGCCGCCAACGTCTCCTCCCTTGCCCTCATGGCCGTGTGGGTCATTGGCCTGGCCGCCCTCGTCTCCGTGCTGACCGCGTCGCGCAGCGCACTCCTCGCGGCCCCGGTCATCGCCGGCACGCTCCTGAACATGCCCGCCGACGCGCTAACCCTGTACAACCAGTGGCCTAACGCGACGGGCACGGTCCTCGTCCCCGGCCTCGCCGCCGTCGCCATCGTCGCTGGTCGGCGCCTCGCCTCAGACCTGAGCGACGGGGACGGCGTGCGCTCCTTCGCCCGGCGCATCCCGCAGGGCGTGTTCCTCCTCATCGGGTGCATCGGCCTCGTCGGAGCCCACCCGAGCGCCGCCTTTTCCCTTTTCGCCTTCCTCGTGGCACCACTCCTGGCGGCCATCGCCTCCTTCGCGCGCAGCGCCCTCGGGCGAGACGGACGTGGACAACTCCTCGCCATCGTCTGGGCAGCGGTCGGCCTCGCCGTCGTCACGATCCCCCTCATCGCCCTCGCATCCCCCAAGATTCAGGCGATGAGCAGGTATCCGCGAGCCGGAACCAGCTGGGGGGAGGCCTTCGCGCACGCCTTCCTGCCCTACCCTCCCTTCGTCAGCACCGCCGCCACCACCCAGTGGGCCCTCCTCCAGACGGTCCTCCTCATCGCGGGCATCGCGGTGACCGCGCGCCTGGGTACACTCCTGCGCCGACGCGATCCCCTCGAACGCGCGGCCGCCGAGGCCGGGCTCACGGATGACACCGACGAGGCCGAGGGCGCCGATGAAGCCGAAGCCACCCGGGCCTCGGCCGAGGAGAAAGCCGCCCCCATGCCCGCCTGGCCTCTCGTCTCCTACCTGATCCTCGCCGCCCTCACCGGACTCGCATACGCGCCCAACTCCGCGCTGCGAACCTTCCTGCTGGCCCCCTGGTACAAGGACGCCCGACGCATCATGGGCGTCGAAGACATCGCGCTGACCGTCCTCATGGCCGTCGGCTTCGCGGCCATCGTCCACGTCATCCACGCCTCCTGGACCTCCTCGCTGCGCCGCATCCTTCAAGACCGCGGCGCCGACACCAACGTCGAGGCGCCCCGCTGGCCCATCCAGGTGGGAGTCGGTGCCCTCATCCTCATCCTGTCCGGCTTCGGCGCGATCGACGCGCGCAACTCAGCTGTCGCCTCCGTCTACGACCCCACGCGCCTGGGTAAGCCCGGCATGGCCACCAAGGGCGAACTCGCCATGCTCAGGCGCATGAAGTACACGACCGTGCCCGACGCCCTCATCCTCGGAGACCCGATCGCGGGCGCCGCATACTCCGAGCTGCTCGGAGGCCGTAAGGCCGTCTTCCCGCAGCTCACTACAGCCAACGCGGACGTCGCCTCCCAGAGGATCCTCACCCAGCGCTTCCGCGACATCGCCACCGACCCCGAGGTGTGCGAGGTCGTGCGCGAGCTCGGCATCACCCACTTCTACGAGGAAGAAGACGGCGCCTACTACAACTTCATGCGCTCCTCGCGCCACCCCGGCCTGTACGGGGTCGACACGTCCACGGGCTTTGAACTGGTCGACGCAGGCGGCACCGCGAAGCTGTGGAAGATCACCGCCTGCGGCTACGTCACCCCCGGCGGCGGCCACGAGGCCTTCGCGAACGGGATCAAGTCCCGCCAGGAATAGCAGCGCGCCTGTCAAGACGAGCCGAGAGTGGGGCCATCGCCTCGTCCCCGTCCCCTCGCCCGCGCGATAGGCCACAATGCGCGGCTGGCGTGCCCGTGCGAATGCCCGGCCCCGGGGCGTGTCGATACCCTTGACACCATGACGACGAACATTCCCGGCCCCGCGCCCCTCGGTGACAAG
>ERZ773072.966-NODE-966-length-14932-cov-42.654500_pt1 | contig 14932 bp, 9 predicted proteins | sample MGYA00580617_ERZ773072 | MGnify/ENA primary metagenome ERZ773072 (study PRJEB29015, sample SAMEA2737970) | human oral metagenome | biome: human oral; feature: human-associated habitat; material: dental | place: China | collected 2122 ... | reverse complement strand
CAGGGACGAGGTGGCCGCACATGCGCGACGGGACACGAGAGAGGACATATTTTTCTCCTACTTTCAGACTGGTCAATCATATGCGACGAACGGGTCGCCGTGTCAATAAACGGTCAGATTGATACGGGTGGGGTGTTCACCAGCTGGGCGGCGACGACACCGAGCTCACGGTGGACGACCTGCGCGCGGCCCGGAACCGCTCGCTTGGGCTTGACACCGTTGATGATCGCGCCCTCGCTGGGGTTGCCGGACAGGAGGATGCCGGTGACCGCCAGGTCATTCATCATCTGCAGGACCTTCTCGTAGGCCGCGCGCGACGCGCCACCCATACGGCGGGTGATGATCACGTGCAGGCCGATGTCGGCCGCCTGCGGCAGCAGGTCGATGAGCTCCATGAGCGGGTTGCCCGACGTCGTCGCGACCAGGTCGTAGTCGTCGACCAGGATCCACGCCTCGGGACCCGACCACCAGCTGCGGTCGCGAATCTGCTCGGACGTCACGTCCGAACCGGGCAAGCGCGTGCGCAGGTACCCTGCGAGCTCGCGCATCTTCTTCATGGCCTCGGCGTGGTTCGTCAGGTACCCCAGCTGGTATTCCTTCGGAACCGCGCCCATGAGGGTGCGACGCATGTCGATCGTGAGGATCTTCGCCTCTCCCGGCGTGTACAGGCGCATGACCTCGGAAATGATCGAGCGCAGGAACGTCGTCTTGCCCGTCTTGCCGTCGCCGAACAGGTACAGGTGCGACTCCGCGCGCGTGTTGAACAGGAGCGGACCGAGTCGGGACTCCTCCACGCCCAGGATCATGTCGCCACCGCCGCGCGGCAGGATCTGCTGATCCGGCACCTGCGTGAGGATCTCGGGGACCGTGACATTCTCGGGCAGCAGGCGCAGCTTCGGACCGGGGCCGTGGACGAGTGACTCGCGGATCTTCGCCACCGTGCGCGCCACGCCCTGCGACACGGTCGACGGATCCGGATCGTCGTCGGCGCGGGGCAGACCGATCATCATCTCGTGGCCCACCATGTCGATGCCTCGACCCGGGCGGCCCTTCGGAATACGGGCGGCGCCCTCGCGGTTAACGATCGACTCCTTCGGGTTCGCCGTGTGCAGCTCCAGGCGCGAACCGAAGATGTCCTGCGCCTCCGAACGGATATCCATCCAACGGGCGGCCGACACGATGAGGTGAACGCCCAGCGACAGGCCTCGGCTCATCATCGTCGTCACCTGGCGGTCCAGGCCGTCGAACTCGCTGCGCAGCGCGCCCCAACCGTCGATGACCAGGAACACGTCGCCGTAGCCGTCGTCGTAGCGTCCTTCCAGGCGCCCGCGACGGTAGGTGTCCATCGAATCGATGCCGTTCTGACGGAAGTAGCGCTCACGGTCGTCCATGATCGCCGCGATCTCGGCGATCATACGCGTACGCACCTCCTCGGTGTCGCGCGTCGCGATACCCGCCACGTGCGGGGCGCCCGCAAAGCCGGCGAACGTGCCGCCACCGAAGTCCATGACGTAGAACTGGACTTCCTGCGGCGTGTAGGTCAGCGACAGGGCCTGCACGATCGTGCGCAGCGCCGTCGACTTACCCGTCTGCGGGCCACCCACCAGCGCGAAGTTACCGCCCGCGCCCGACAGGTCCAGAACGAGGGTCTCGCGACGCTGCTCGAGCGGCAGGTCGACCGTGCCCAGGGGCACGCGCAGGGTGCCGGACTCGCGCCACGCGCGCGAGACGAAGCCGAGCTCCGGGTCCGGGCGCAGGTCGGGCATGAGGGTCGCGAAGGTATCCGGGACCTCCAGCGGCGGCAGCCACACCTGGTGCGCCGGGTAACCCTTGCCCTTCATCTTCGCGACGGCGATGTCCATCTCGGACATGTCCGCCCAGACCTCGTCGCCAGCCAGAACGACTTCCTGGTTCTGGTCGATCTCTTCCTCCTCGCCCAGGTCCTCGCGAGTGATGACGGGAGCGACCGTGAACGGCAGGATCTCGATCGGCGCGGTCGGCGCACCGGCCGTCGAGGCCTCGGAAATCGACGCGAGCGTACGCGCCGGCGGGGGAGCGGCCACGTAGGACGCGCGGAAACGAACGAGGCCGTCGCCGCCCGCCTTCAGGAAGCCCGAACCGGGCAGCGGGGGCAGCTTCGCGGCGTCGGGAATACCCAGGACCTCACGAGAGTCGTTCTCCGTGAACGTCTTCAGCGCAATGCGGTACGACAGGTGCGACTCCAGGCCGCGCGCCTTACCCAGATCCATCTTCTGCGAGGCGAGCAGCAGGTGCACTGACAGGGATCGGCCCAGACGGCCGATCATGATGAAGACCTCGCCGAACTCCGGCTTGGCCATCAGCATTTCCGTGAACTCGTCCAGGACGATGAACAGGGCCGGCAGCGGCGGGAACTGATGCTTGCCCGCGAGGCGATCCGCCTCGTAGTCGGACACGTTCGCGTAGTTGCCCGCCTGACGCAGGACCTCCTGGCGGCGCACCATCTCGCCCTGCAGGGCGTCCTGCATACGGTCGACGAGGGAGAGCTCCGACTCCAGGTTCGAGATCATGGCCGACACGTGCGGCAGGTCCGACATGCCGGCGAAGGTCGCGCCACCCTTGAAGTCGACGAGAACCAGGTTCAGCTGCTCCGGAGAGTGGGTGAGCGCCAGGGCCAGCACGAGGGTACGCAACACCTCGGACTTACCGGAGCCGGTCGCGCCGATCAGCAGGCCGTGCGGACCCATACCCTGCTGGGCGGATTCCTTAATGTCGAGGACCACGGGGCGGCCCTCGGGCGTGACGGCGAAGGGGGCGGCGAGGCGTTCGCGTCCTTCGCGGCGCCGCCACTGCTTCTCCGGGTCGAAGTCTCGGATATCGCCGATGCCGACGAGCTCCATGAGGTCCATCTGGCGGGCCTCGTCCGAACGGCCCACGGGCGTCTCCGCCTCTTCCAGGTTCTGCTGCGTGGCGAAGGGCGTCATGCGGCGGGCCACGGCCTCGGCCTGAACGGCGGTGAGGCGGTCGGCGAACGCCTGCTCAGGCAGGGAGTCCATGGTGACCACGTCGACCACGTCCGCGCCCTTGTGATCCGGGTTGGGGTGGATGACGAGGCGCAACGCGGTGTGCGACTTCATGGCCGTCCACTCGCGGGCGCGGGACATGATCGTCACGCCGCGCACGCCCACCGCCGAACCGAAGGGGGAGTTGGGCGGGAACTCGGCCCCGTCCAACACGAGGAGGAGGTGGGGCCATTCGGGCATGTCATCACCCGGGCGGTACGCGCCGCGCATCGCGATGTCAGGGCCGATCATCTCGGCGAGCTCGCGCGGGTCAGTCGAGATCATGCGGCCCGGGCCCACCGCGTCGCGCACGATGGATGAGCGAGCCTGGGGCATCCACTTGACCCACTCCCAGTCGCCCAGTCGATCGGCCGAACACAGGACCGCGATCTTGAGCTTGGAGGGGTCGATGAAGCACGCCAGGTGCATCATGATGGCGCGCATTTCGTCGTAGGCGCTCTCGCCGTCGCCGACCACCTCGATGTGGCTGAAGTCGCCCAGGTAGAGGAACTTGCCGACGTTGTCCGTGTGGTCGTGGACGCCGATGAATCGGTCCATGGCGGACAGACACACGACGTCCATCTCCGTCATCGGGTCGATCGGGGGACGCTCGAAAATGAGGCCGAGGGGCTGGGTGCCCGAGCCGTAACGGAACGTCAGCAGGTTGTACGTGTTGCCCTCGCGCGACCACAGGCGCGAACCGTTGGCGGCCAGCGTCACGAGGGCGTCGGGGGAGGGGTAGACCCAGTTGTAGTAGGCGCGCTGCTTCTTTGCGACCTTGCGCACGGACTCGCGCGTCTCAGCCAGGTAGGAGAGGTACTCGCGGCGCTGGGTCTTCACGCGCGTGCGGTACTGGGAGAACTGCCGGTACATGTTGAAGCCGACCATGCCCAGCATGGCGACCAACATGCCGCCGCCCATGAGCATCGAGCGCGTATTGTCGGGGTTCTGCATGGCCATGAAGACCATGACGCCCGTCGAACCGAGCATCGGGACGACCATCATCAGGACGTTACCGATCGATGCGGGCTCGGCCTTCTCCGGTGGCATCTGGATCGCTAGGGTGCCGGAGGGCTGCTCCGGAACCGCGGCAGTCCGCCGTTTCTTGCGTGTAACCATCAGGTCTCCTCGCGCTGTGCGCGTACGTGTTCGATGCGACTGCACCCAGTGTAGCTGAGTGGACTTCCAAGTTTTAACCGGCGGTTAGCGTCGGTGCATTACACTGGGCACTGTTGTTTACCTGAGAACGGAGGTTACATGAGCGCCACCATGGTGTCAGTGACTGTTATCGACTCCGATGGCACCTCCGATTTCGCCGCTCCCGAAGGGACGACGGTCGCGGGCCTGTGCGCCATGCTGGAGATCGATCTGTCCCTTCCCTCCGTGCGCGTCTCCTACGCCGATGGGCGTCCCCTCGACGGCGCAGCTGTCCTCGGTCGTGACCTGCCCGCAGGCTCGACGATCGCTCTGTCCAGTCGCGTCCTGTCCGCTCAGCAGGTGAACGAGGCCTCGGAGCGCCAGGAGAACCAGTGGCTGTCCCCGGTCCTCGCCCTCCTCGGCTACTGCTTCATCGTGATAGGTGCGGTTAGCTCGCTGTGCCTCCTGCCGATGCTCGGAGATGCGGCCCTGATTGGCTTTGCTCACCCCGAGGATGGCCCGAAGTGGGCCGTCGAAGTCGCGAAGATCCCGCTGTGGGCGCGCGGCGCGTGTGCCGCCGTGTGCTGCGCTGCTTCCATCCTCCCGCTTTTCGCTTCGCGCATGGTCCGTTCGAGGCCTGCCCTGCTACTCCTGATGCCCGCGCTCGCCGGATATAGCGCGATCGGCTTCGTGTCAATGTCCGGCATCCACGCCCTGTCGGTCGCCCCTGTGATCGGCGTGTGGGTTGCCCTCGCGGTGTCGCTGGCGGTCGTGTCGCTGACGACGACCCCCACCGCGCTCAGCGCCCTCTTCGCGTGGATCGGCGCCACGGCTCTCGTCACGATTGGCGCCTACCCGATGTTCGGCCTCATCGACATCGCTCCGCTGGCTCTCCTCCTCGGGGTCTTCCTGTTCCTGATGGCGCCCCGTTTTGCGCTGCGTGTGCCCGACAGCCAGCTCATTGATTCCGCGTCGGTGCAGACGATCGCGTCGCGCATCCGTCAGCCTCCCGCGCAAAAGCCCAGCACGCTGACCGGCGGCCGTATGGCGGACGCCCTCGGGCACACCGACGCTCGGTACACCCTGCTGGTGGCCGCCTCGACGCTGTTCATCCTGGTCGGCGGCATTCCCCTGGCATATACGGTGACTCCCGCGATCACGTTGGGCCGAGGCCTCGGCGGCTTCATCTTCGTCATCATGTCCATCGTGACCCTATTGACGGCACCTCGGGGGATTCGCGCGCATGTCGGTCAGATCCTGCCTCGCGTCGCCGCTGTGGGCGTCGGGTGTGCGTTCCTGTTTGGCAAGTGGTCGCAGTCCTTGGCGGTGGGGACCAGCGAAGCAACGTACTCGCTGTTCCCCCTGCTCCCGTTGTCCATCCTGCTGATTATCGCGATCGCGACGGTCCTGTGGATGACGCTGCACGTTCCTAAGGGCGACGCCGCCCTTTCGGGGACGATCCTCGACTTCTTGCAGACTTTCTGCATCTTTACACTCCTTCCCGCGGCGGTTATCTCCTCGGGTCTCTTCGAGTTTGCTTGGAGGGCAGTCCTGTAATGGCTGATACGACGAAGACTCCTTTCGCCCACGCGCCCGCATCGCGGCTCGTCGGCGCGTATCTCATCGACCTGCTGATCCTCGGGGTCCTGCTTGGTGTGACGTGGTACGTGCACTTCACGGCGTGGACGATTGGAATGGTCACCGCCGAGGCCGTGGTTGCCTCCGCGCTCATGCTCGGCGCATCGGGCCGGACGCCGGGCATGGCCCTCATGCGTGTGTGCCTGATCCGCGACGAGGACGACGCGCAGACTCCGTCGCTCGGCGCGGCGCTGGGCTACACGGCCCTCGCCGTCCTCCTCCAAGTCACCGGCGTGGGCCTGCTTGCCTCGTATGCGATGGTCCACGACGGGCGCACCTGGCTGAGCGGCCCCACCCGCACCCGCTTCGTCGACCTGCGCAAGCACGCGGCGCTCGCGGCTGGCCCTGGCGAGGTTGAGCGCTCCGAGCGTCCGAGCCGGGCTCTCAGCGATTTCGATAGCGTTCGCGGGGAAGCCGATCAGTGGAGTGCCCCCGCTGCGCCGCTGACGCCCGTGCCTTCTTCGGCGCCGGACTACTCGGCACCCGGTCAGCGCGCGAACGACCCCTACGGGGAGGATTACAGCGCACCCGCAACGCCGGCGGTCTCCCCGCTGCCTGCTGCGCCCAGCGTTCCTGCTGCGCCCAGCGTTCCTGCTGCGCCCAGCGTTCCTGCTGCGCTCAGCGTGCCTGCTGCACCGGCTGCTCCCGCAGTGCGCGAGCCCAACGAGTTCGACACACTCCTCGCGCCGCCCCAGGGTGCGCCGGATACTCATCGCCCCGCGCCTCAGCGTCCCGCAGCGCCGTCCACGCCCGCCGCTCCCGCGGTGCCCGCTGTGCCTGCCGCGCCTGCCGCTCCTGCCGCGCCTGCCGCTCCCGCCCAGGTTCCCGCCCCGCCCAGCTGGGGAGCTCCCGCTCAGCAGGTGTCCCCTCAGCCCGCCCAAGCCTCGTACGGTGGGGGAGGGCAGTATGCGGCTCCCGCATCCGGTGTGCCTGGCCCTCCGCCGAGTCGCCGCGACGTGCAGACTGTGCAGCGCTCCGGCGCGTCCCAGTGGGGTGGTGCCGGCCAGTCTCAGTGGGGTGTGCCGGTGACGCCGCCGCGCACGCAGCTTCTGTGGCTTATCTTCGACTCTGGGCAGCGCGAGCTCATCGACATGCCGGTGACGCTTGGGCGTGCACCCGCAGCCGTCGAGGGATCGCGAGCGGTCGTCGTCCCTGATGCCACGATGTCGCTCTCGCGTACGCACATGCGCCTGGGCCCCACGGCCACCGGTGCCTGGATCGAAGACTCCTTCTCCGCGAACGGCACGCAGATTCGCACGCCCGACGGCCGCGTCATGGAACTGACGGGTGGACAGGCGGTCGAGGTGACCGCCGGTACCGAGGTCATCATGGGTGATCGGCGAGCCACGATCGTCTACGCCGACGCCGATTCGGTGCGCTGACACTGTTGGCGGGCGATCCCTCGCCGCGTTGATTCTCTCGTGCGTCGGTCGTGTCTCCGCGTTGATCGTCTCGCTGCGCCGATCCTTTGAATGGTCACCGCCGCCGTCCCGACACGGGACGGCGGCGGTTGTGTATGCGCTCGCGCCCGCCCCGATGTAACCGACTAGGAAATTCTTGTGGGTGGGGTCGGAAAATACCTAGCTGGTCGCTTGTATGCACGGAAATGGTCTGTCGTAGCGCGGAATCGGATGCTCGTGGCTACGGAAAAGGGCCGCCCCAAAGGGGCGACCCTTTTCCGTAGCGCTAGGCGCTCATGCTCTCAGAAGCGGGCAGCGTTGGACTGGTCCGTCTGCTGGTAGTTGGAGCGAGCCGAGTCAACGGCGGAGGAGGTGCGGCGCAGCACGTCCTTCAGGCCCTCGAGGCCCTGGTTCCACTGACGCTGAGCAACGTCGTAGGCTTCCTGCGTCTGGCCTTCCCACGACGAGCGCAGCTGGTTCAGCGTCTGCTCGAGATCGTCGAGGCAGTTCTGCAGGTTAGCGGCACCGGTGTTGATGTCAGCGGCAGCGGCGTCAAGAGCGCCGTAATTTACCTGGAAATCCATGTCAGTCTCCTAATCTAATCTCTCACAGGCCGCCGAGCAGCTGAGCGAACGAGTTCTCGGTCTCGGACTCGTTGGCTTCCATCGACGAATCGGTGGCGCGCAGGTTGTCAGCGAGATCCTGAAGAGCCTGGTTAACCTTTGCTGCGTTCTCCTGCCACTGAGCCATCAGCGAAGAGAACTGCACCGACGCAGCGCCCTGCCAGGAGCTGCCGATGGTCGACAGGTCGCCCTCAAGACGCTTGAGGTGGCTGTCGATGTCGGCCTTGGTGGACTCAACCGCCGCGAAACCCTGCTTTAGGGCGCCTTCTGCGGCCCTCTGGTCTGCCATGTGAACCTCCATTTGTATGAGTGGACTCTCTCGCCGGAATGCGTGAGAGCATGGGGACACATGAATACTAACCATGTTTTCATCGTTTTTTTCAATGTTACGGAAAAATCATGACAAAACCTGACCGAGAATCTAGACTTACAGGGTTGTGTCGTGTAGCCAAAAACCCCATCACGCGGCATTCGGGAGGACCCAATGGCATCGAAAACATCACGAGGAGTGGCGCTGATTCCGCTCACGATTACGTACGGCGTTGACCGTAGTGACGTGACGCTTCCGCAGTCGATTCCCCTGGTGGAGCTGCTCCCCGGAATGGTTGAAACGGTGGGCGCTTTCACTGATCAGCCAACGAATGATGGCTTCGCGGTGCGCACGGCCTCGGGCCGTCTGCTCGACCAATCCAAGTCTCTGTCCGCACAGGGAGTGCGCGCCGGTGCGGCCCTCACCCTCGAGCCGCTGGGTGAGGGCGCTTCCGATATGGTCTATGACGACCTCACCGAAGCGGTTGGTCAAGTCGTCGAAAGAGTGTCCACTCCTTGGACGCGTGAGGACGCTCGCACTCTTGCCGCGCTCTCCGCGGCGGGCCTCGTCTTCGTCGCAGCCCTCCTCCTGGCGACTACTCCTCCGGACGCCCTCACCGCCCTGGACCCCAAAGCCGTCACGAGGTACAACGTCATTGCCGGCGCAATCGGCATCGTCGCGGCCCTGCTCGTGACTGCGACGTCCGCCGTGATGACCCGGAAGCACCCGCAGGCAAGCGGCATCGCGCTCGCACACACCGTCCCCTTCCTGACTGCCGCCTCGGCTCTGCGCCTGAGTCAGAGCCACTGGGACACAGCCGGCTGGGGGTGGACCGGCCTCGGCCTCCTGATCGGCTCCCTCGCCGTTCTCGCGCTGCCCAAGCGGTCCCGTATCTCCATCGCGGCCCCTCTTGTCGTCGGTACGGTCTTGGCTGCCACCGGCCTCCTGGTACGACTCGGCCAGCTCTCTCAGGCCGGTATCTCCGCCATCCTCTTCGCCCTGGTGATCGTTCTTCTTCAGGTCGCGCCCTGGATCGCGCTGGCCCACATCCCCGTGCGCATCCTGGATGCCGACACAACTGAGCAGATTCCCGCGAAGGGCATCACCGACCAGATCAGCACCTCCTTCATGTTCGTCGTTGCCCTGCGCGCCGGCGGGGCAATCGCCGCTCTCTTCCTGGCCGTCGCCCTGATGACGGCACCCGAAACGCGCTCGGTCTCCCTGCCGCTGACTCTCATCGTGCTCGGCGCGGTCTCCCTTGTTCTCCAGACGCGTTCGATCCGCGCTCGCGTTGAGGTGCTTCTCGGTGCTCTCACCGGCCTCATCGTGATCCTCGTTGCCGCTGTGCTCGGCGCCTACGCGGACCCGAGGACCATGCCGTGGCTGACGCTGTCGGCGATCGCGACTGCCCTCGTCCTCGTCATCACGAACGTCGTCGGGCCTCGTGCTCGCCCGCACCTGACGCGCATTGCCGACACGATCTCGGTGCTGTCGCTGTTTGTCCTGCTTCCCCTGGCCGTCTACCTGTGGAGCTGAGTCATGCCGTCGAGTAAAGACATTCTCGAAGCCCAGCGCTTTAATCGAAACCGCCTGATCACGGCCTTCACCTCCGGCACGCCCGACGGGCGCGAAGTCGACACGCCCTCGCCCGTACGCCCCCTTATTTTCGGGCTCGTGGTCGCCGTTATTCTCAGCGTCGTTGGAATCGGCATGCGTGTTTTCGCGCCGAGTCCCCAGCTCGGGGAGGCACAGTACCAGCTGGTTGATGTCAAGGGGACGGGGGCCCGCTATTTCTGGGCAAACGGCGTTCTTCATCCCATTGCGAACGTGACCACCGCTAAGCTCCTCAGCCCCGAATCGAAGCTGCCCTACATCCAGGCCTCAGCGTCGTCACTCGAGAACATTCCGCGCGGTGCCCAGATCGGTCTGCCCGACGTCCCCGATGACGTTCCGCAGCCCGACATGCTGAGTAAGCAGTGGCTCTCCTGCGACATGGAGTCCGGATACCACACGTGGATCGCCAAGGAACTGCCTGCGGCGAATTTTCCGGTGAAGCAGGCGACATCCGCGCTCGTTCAGGCGACCGGCAGTGGAGATAAGTACTTCGTCGATCGGGAAAAAGGCAAGAAGTACTACATCGACTCCAGCGTGAGCCGCCTGGGTGACTGGGCGCTGTCCTTCCAGAACCTCACCAGCTATCCGATCACCGTCGAACCCGAGTGGCTCGACCTCTTCCCTTCGGGCACGCCTCTGCGTCCCTGGAGCTACAACGACATCGAAAACGCGGGGCAGCCTGCCACGAACCTGCCCGGCGACCTGAAGAACGAGGGCATCACCATCGGAATGGTCCTCGATCAGGTCGACTCCACCGGTCAGGTCAAGAACTCCTACCTGGTGATCGACGACTCGAATCTGGTGGTCTTCAACTCGACTGCGGCGCGCCTGTATCAGGACGCCCCGCCCTCGAAGAAGTTCCCCACCGAGATGTTCAAGTACGTCGAGCCCGTCCGGGCCGTCTTCGTTGGTGACGATTGGCCTGCCGTCGAGGACTTTGAATCGCCCGAGTGGTTCGACGAGAGCCGCGACGCGGCCAGCCGGACGGTCCTGTGCGCCCAGATGGACACCACTGATCGACTCAATCCGACGTTCGACCTGGTCACCATGCCTGAAAAGCGTGCGATCGAAGCGTCCTATGACGCGGAATCACTGCAGTCCCCGAAGGGGCCGTCCACGACGCGCAACGTCACTGTTGCGGGCGGATCTGGCGCCCTCCTCGCCCTCACGTCCGGCGGTGGCGGCGAGGCTGCGTCCTACGTCTTCATCTCCGATATGGGCTTCCGTCACTCCCTCGGAGATGTTCCGGCCGTCTCCATGAACGCCCTCGAGTGGCAGTCATCCGAGGCCGCGTCGGTCCCGCGCGCATGGGGCGAGCTCATCCCGCCGGGCTCTGAGATGTCTCCGAAGGCCGCCGCCACCTCAGTGGGGATCAAGTGAGCGCCCGCCGCGCGCGTTCCCGGTCTTTGGGCCGAGGCCTCGTCGGGGCCTCGCTGATCGCAGGACTCGCGCTCGTGCCTATCGCCGCGCCGGTCTTCTCGCCTGATGACTCCGGTGCGTTCGGCCCCGGCGTCGCCCACGCGGACCCGGTGCCGACCCCGAGCGTGCGTCCGACGCCGACGGCGACTCCCTCGTCGTCGGCGACGACACCCGCAAGCGATTCCGAGGGCGGCGAATGCTCGCAGAACTCGCCCTCGTACATCAAGCAAACGCCCGCCATCTTCGACGCTGTTGGAGTACGTCGTGCCTGGGAGGTCTCACGAGGCCGCGGCGTGACGGTCGCGATCATCGACTCGGGCGTAGCCGCCGGCAACCAGCACTTCCAGGGGTCGGACGGCCCCGTGGTACTCCCAGGCATCGACCTGAGCGGTGAAAACACCGACGGGCGCGTCGACGTCGGCGAACACGGTACCGCCATCGCGGGCGCGATCGCCGCGCAGGAGCTGCCCAAGGAGATGGGATCGGGCCTCGTCGGCGTCGCCCCCGAGGCGAAGATCCTCCCGGTGCGCGTCGAGACCGGTCTTCAGGAAAACCGCCCGCAGAAGGAAGGCGAAGAGACCTTCATGTCGAAGGTGGCCCGCGGGATCCAGTGGGCCGCCGACCAGGGCGCGCAGATCATCGTCGTCGCGCAGTCAGCCCCCGATGGCGACCCCCAGCTGGAGGCCGCGATTAACGCAGTGCGTGGCCGTTCCCTCGTCGTGGCTTCCACCGGCAACGTATACCAGGGCCAGGAAACGGATCACGTCGTCTACCCGGCCGCGTACCCGGGTGTGCTGGGAGTGACCGCCTCGAACGCCGATGGTTCGGCTTCGGAGCAGCAGGTGCACGGCGCGCACGTCAAGCTCGCTGTGCCTGCGGGCGTCATTCTCACGACCTGGTTCGACCAGGCCGACTGCCTCGTCGGTGGATACGAGGGGGACCAGCCCCTGCCGTCGTCGTCCTATGCGACCGCATATGCGGGCGGCTTCGCGGCCCTTGTGGCCTCGGCGTACCCCGATGAGGGGCCCGACATGTGGAAGTATCGCCTTGAAGTGACCGCCCTGCGCGGTACCGCCGATCAGCGCACTGACGCCCTTGGCTGGGGTGTTGTCGCTCCCTTCGATGCCCTCACCTTCACCGACATCGGCACAAGGTTCGGGCCCGAACATCCCAACGCTGCAGAGCATCCCGCTCCGGCTCGGCCCGCCGTGGCCTCGGCGGACTTGGCGTCCCGCGATAACAACCTGACGATTCGCACCTACATCGTGTCCGCGATTGCGGTCCTCGGGGCCTCGCTGCTCGGAGGCCTCGTGATCCTCTCTCACTTGCGCGGTAGGTCCGCCGTCGTCGAAGACTCCGAAGAGGACCTGTCATGACAACTCGGACAACGCGACGCTGGGGTAGGAGCGTGGGAGTTCTTGCCGGAACCCTCGCGCTCAGCCTCGGAGCGAGCCTTGCCCCCGTTGCGCCGGCTTACGCCGCCGACCCGCCGGTGACCGCTGACAAGCAGGACTACTACAAGTACTACAAGCTCAAGTCCATTCACGATCAGGGAATCACAGGCAAGGGCGTCACCATCGCGGTCCTGGACGGTGCCGTGAACCCGAACATCCCCGAACTTAAGGGTGCGAACATTCAGGATCGGACGCCCTGCGTCAAGGAGTCGGCGCCCGAGAATGCGGCACACGGCACCACTGTCGCGCAGATCCTGGTCTCGCCCGAGTTTGGTGTGGCGCCCGACGCGACGCTCTACACCTACACGATCCCCCTGTACGGCGATAAGTCGAACTGCACGCTCTCCGGCTGGACGGGTGAAGCAGAGAATGACACGCCGCTCCTTATTGAGCAGGCGATCAACGACGGCGCCGACATCATTACGATCTCCAGTAGCTTCCCGACCGATTCCATCGACCTTCGGTGGGCTATGGCCCGGGCGCTTGCCGAGGGCGTCATCGTCGTGGCCGCGATGGGCAACGAGACCACCGAGGACCCCGGCGATTCGCTCGCCCTGTGGAGGGGAATCTGCGGCATCGGAGCGACGACGCGTTACAACACTCTGACGGAGTACACGAACTGGGGCAACGGGTTGCTGACGACCGCCCTGGGAACAGTCGTGACGCGTGACACCTCGACCGGTCGTGTTGAGGAAGCGGAAGGAACGTCCTTCGCGACCCCGATTATCGCCGGCTTCTTGGCGCTCGGCTGGCAGCACTTCGACGAGGACGTCAGCGCAGATCAGATTCTGCAGGCACTGGCCGCAACGGGCAGAAGCGGAAACGAGTGGAACAAGTTTACCGGCTACGGCCCCGCCGACCCGATCGCGTTCCTCCGGTCAGACCCGTCGCAGTATACGGACGAGAATCCGTGCGTACCGCAGGCCAATAATTCGCTGCCCTCATGGGATGACGTTGCCGACTATGCGGACGGCGTCGTGAACCCCATTTTGATTCGTAATGATGATGTCTACGTCTACCGCGGCGTGAACGAAGAGGCTGCACTCAGCCGCGAACACGGCTACCCGACCCACATCGGCACCAGCCCTCGCTACCACAGTCAGTGACAGGCCTCGGCTTACCCGAGTGCCTGAGTGCCCGAACGAAAGGAACAGACACAATGATGCGATCGATTGGTCGGTCCCGAGGCCTGCGCGCCCTCTCCGTTCTGGCCTCGGCCTGCGCCCTGGCCCTGACGGCTGTGCTCTCGCCCGTCGCGCCCGCTGCCCCTGCGGAGGCGGTGGATCGCAAGGTCACAGCGGCGGATGAGGCGTACTATTCGCGCTACAACCTTGCGTCCTTGCATGCGCAGGGGAAGAGGGGGGATGGAGTCATCATCGCGCTCATTGATGGTCGCGTCGATACGTCGATTCCAGAGCTGCAAGGGGCTGATATTCAAGACAAGACCCCGTGTCAGGTCACGCCCGATGCGGAGTCGAACGATCATGCGACATTTCTCGCTCAGCTTCTGGTCGCCCCGGACTTCGGAGTCGCTCCCGGTGCGACACTCTACAGCTACGCCCAGGCGGGTTCGACGAGAGAAGCGGGCGGAGACTGCAACCTGGGGGCGCGTTCAACAGCCTATGCAGATCAATCCGTGCTTATTGAACAGGCCTTGAATGACGGCGTGGACATCATCTCGATCTCTTCCAACTATGCGTCCAGGGACAGCGAATCATTGAAATGGGCAGTTGCACGCGCTGCCGTCGACGGCGTGCCAATTGTTGGTTCGATGGGCAATGACGGAGAGCGTAATCGCACGGATCGCGTGGGGGCGTGGGGTGCGGTTGTTGGTGTTGGCGCACTTGAAACTGATGGGCGCTATGCGGACTACTCAAACTACGGTGATGGGGTCTCCATCGCCGCAGTGGGAGAGATGATTGCGCGTCAGGCCAGCACCAATAAAATCGTGACAACAGCGGGTACTTCGAACTCCGCACCTTTGGTTGCGGGAGTGCTAGCCCTGGCGTGGTCCGACTTTGATGACGGAGTGACGGGGTATCAGATTCTGCAGGCGCTGGTTGCGACCGCGAGCGGGTCGGGTGGCAAATGGAACGATCGGACCGGTTATGGTGAGGTCGATCCAGCGGCCCTGTTGGCGTCTGATCCGTCGCGGTATCCAGACGAGAACCCCTTCGAAGAGAAGCAAGGTGATTCCGTCGTGACTCCGGATGACATCGATGATTACTACGATGGGCTCGTGAACCCGAGCTCCGTTTATAACGACGACACGTATGTGTACCGGGGCCTCGATGAG
>ERZ773072.959-NODE-959-length-14996-cov-11.016197_pt1 | contig 14996 bp, 29 predicted proteins | sample MGYA00580617_ERZ773072 | MGnify/ENA primary metagenome ERZ773072 (study PRJEB29015, sample SAMEA2737970) | human oral metagenome | biome: human oral; feature: human-associated habitat; material: dental | place: China | collected 2122 ... | reverse complement strand
ATTATCAGCCTTATAGACGACAATCGGACGCTTTGCTTCTAGTTCTGCAATCCTGTTCGACTGCCAGATATTCAATCCAGCAGATAGCAGGATCCAGATTGCGATAAAACGTTTCATGTTGCACCCTTTCGCCTGTTATTTGATTTTTTAAAACCCTAAGTTTAAAGCAATCATTGTTGCTTGTATGAAACACTGTGATTTCTTCTTCCCACTGCCTTCGTGTGTAAGGGTATCTGTTTGGTCGTTTAATTTTCATCATCACAAAACACCACCATTCAATTTATTGAATTCTTCTTTGGTGAACCCTTGACTAATAGTTATTTCAAAGTTTCTAAAACCAAACCCACCAGCTGATAATTTACTTGCACTGATATTTCCAGAACAAATAATACCAGCACATGGTATATTTCCCATATCACTAAAAGTCTTACCGCCATCTGTACTAATTTTAATATCTATGGGATGACTATTAAACATTTTATGATACTTCTTAATCAATCGTTTTCTTGATTTATTTAGTGACATCACTCAACCTCATCTTTTAATTTAACCGAAATTTCTAAGTAAAATTTTTGTTCGGGTATATCCAGCACCATTGTGTCGTTTTTACCATCTGAACTGACGATAATTTCACCGATTGCCAAAACTAAGTCTCCAATTGTGCTGTTTAGCGTAAGATTCATTCTGTTACCTCCTCATCATCATTTTTGAAATCTTCTCCAAGTATCTCTAAGGCAAATTTTTGTCCATCTTTTATGAATTTTAACCACTCTTCATCTGATATTATCATTCCGTTACCTCCTCAATCTCAATCCCCTCACAATCAAACACCCAGCCAAAGTTGGCATCTTCTAATTCTTTTCGGGTGTGTTCCCTTCTTTGCATGTAAATAGTGCTATAAAAACGAAATCCGTTCGCTTTTGTATCCACCAAATAGTCAATTTCTTCTGAGTTACTTTTTAATTTAACCCGATACCGCTTTTCTTCCTCGACCTCGTAGCCGAACTGGTGCATGTTGACGAGGGTTTGAAATGGTTTTGTGCCAGCGGTTAGAAACCACCTTTCAAACTCATTAAGTTTAGCGCCATCAAAAACCGATGGAATGTTATAGGCACATCGATACAAATTCGCTTCAAAAACATCCTTATTCTCTTCATACCAATCAGCCACAAACTGCGGGACTTTGACTGGTTGCGGTTCGTCTAGTTGTTCAATTGATTCCAACATCCAATTTCTATTAATTGTGATTGTGTCTGCGATAGGCCCCTCTTTATAAGGCAAATCCTCGATACGTTTAATCAATTCCTGCTTATTCATCTTCCAACTCCTTCAATTGTGCTTTCATTTTCTTCAATTTTTTCTTCAAAAATTCACGGTGAGCAGTACGACCTTGTGCCACTCGTTTATCACATGGTTTCGAATACTCCTCGATTTCCTGCTCTGTGATTTCGATTGAGTGTTTCAATGCTTCAATCATTTGTTTCTTGATGCTCATCCAAACACCTCATTCAAATCCTTGACATATTCATTTTGGTTAAATGGTTCATCAGCGATTCTGTCTAAGTCATCCTTACTTGTCTTTCTTAAAAAGATAGACATCCCACAGAATCTACATCTAATCGATTTAGAACCTTCTCTAGCGTGCCTTTTATAACACGCTCCACAAAATGGACATTGTACTTCTACTTTTAATTGATTATTCATTTTTTCTCCATTTTTTTACAAAACAAATTTAATGCAACCGTGCAACCGATAGAAAACAAAATTTAAAAAATAAAATTTAAGAATCCTTATTTAATAGACTTTCTCTTTATATACTATTATTAAATATACTTTTTATAAAGTATAGGTTGTATCAGTTGCATTATATAAAAATAGTATAAAAAAATCAGTATTATCAAGGGTTTAACGGTGCAACCGTTCTTTCGATTTATCGGTTGCATATCGGTTGCATGCAACCGTTCTTCTCTCTAGATGCAACCGATGCAATTGATAGAACTTTAAAATGCAACCGATTTACTTTTGTATAATTCTCTTAAAACCTTTTGTATTTTTTCCACCAATTCGAAATTGCCCCTTTTGCCATTCAGGATGATTGTCCATGATCATGTTGATTTTAGTCGATAACTTTTTATCGTTTGAATTTCTCATGAACAAGTTATACATCATTTCACGAGTTGAGACTTTTTCCAATTTTTTAGAACCAGCTTCAAACTCACTACTATTATCAAAATACTTACTCGTATACTGATGTTGTTGTTGAATAGACCAACTTGACCAATTATCAGGAATAGGCATTTTCAGATATTCAAGTACTTGTAATTCAACTTCATCACGATACATAAATGTCTCGCGATAAATTTCTAGTTCTTCTTCAGTTTTCTTATCAAACATCAAATCAGCACCAGCACGATAGATTGTGACCGCCTCGCCCCAAATTTGCTCGATTGTTTCAGGCTCGATTTCCATAGGGTGTTTCTTTTGCTTTTCGATATTTGCGAGTACAGGCAAGAATCGACGTTCACCCGTCTTATCCTTGAGGTATTCTTTCTGATTTGTTGTTCGTGCTAAAACAAAGTTTTTAGCAAACTCTTCAGTACGCTTCATGTAAGGTTTGCGAAAACGTAAGCTAGTTTTTGAGATAAAAGCTTTCGTTTCTGCGAAACTCATTCGATTACTAGCAACCATTTCATCATCATTGACAATCAAAGATTTGAGCATGATGTCATAATTATCTTTGTTCGCAAAATCTGTCACAGCATCGGTATACCAAGCACCACCCAGTTTTTGAAGGAGTGAGGTTTTCCCAACACCTTGACCACCGACCAAATCCAGAACATAGTCAAACTTAACAAATGAATCATACACTTTAGCAACTGCACCGACTAACCACATTTCAGCTATTTTAGAAACCAAAGGGTTATCATCAGCACCGAGATAGACTTGAAGCATTTGATTGATGCGCTTACGACCATCCCAATTACTTGCTGCACGTTCCATGTATTCCATAACTGGATTGTATGACCTTTCTGAGAAGAAGGTTTCCATGCCATCCAGCATAGCTTGGTTTGAGAAAGCAACACCTAATACACTTTCAAAATAAACTTTTACAACTGAATCAAAATTAGAGGGTAACTCTCCTTTTTTAAAAAAAGTATTTCCAATTCTGATATCTTTAGTCAGTTCGTGCTCTTGTGAAAATTCATTATGTTTTAGGTAAATACTTAATTGATCATCAGCTTTAAAAGAAAGAAGTACATTATTTGGACTATTTGATTTGATTCCTCCTTTGTCATTCAGTATCATTGTATCTTGTGAATTTATGCTAACTACATTACCAATCGTTCTCACCTCCTATCTTTTTTAATCATACTTTCAACAGTACGCATCACTTCCTTTTCAGTTAAAGGGTTTGGGCTATTTGCATTTGCCAATCTTGCAAGTTGAACAACTACACCATCGTCGACTGCCCGATATAAGAGACCACCTACAAACTTTGCTAGTTTATCATTTCGTCCACCCTCATCACCAAAACCAAGGGCAATTGTTTCAAAGAGATCTGTAGTCTGTGTTCGGTCTCTAGTATGCAAACGTCTAGCTAAGTCCCTAAGACCGTCCTTACCATCATACTTATAGCCGTGAGTTTCGCCATACTGTTTTTTAATAGCATGTATTAATTCTTTGGAAGGAGTAACCATCGTACCACCTTCCTTGGATTTTTCCAGATCCCACTCATACTGCCCTTTTTCTGTTGCTGATGGAGCAACCAAAACATAATTGTTTTCATGGGCCTTGATGTCCACACCAGGTAAAAAACCAATCATCTGCGTTATGGGAGTGTCATCCCTTTTGAAGTAGAAAAGGTGTTTTCCGCCGCTGGCCGTTTTGGCTTGCAACGTTGGTTCAATCAATCCCAGATATTTCCATTTTTTCAAGGACTCAAAACCATTTGACTTACCATGTTTGTCGATATCAATGACAAAGAAGTTAGTTGTTTTTAAAGCGATGTTGGCATTAGGAAAGCCATCCCAAAAACTTTCAATTTCACTTGCAGTCATGGCAGGTTTATCAGCAAATTCAATCAAAGGCATCTTGTTTTTAGGATTGATTGGAATGACTGAAAAGCCTAATTTTTGATACTGCAAGGCATAGTCTTTCATAGATGGCATATCTTAACTCCTTAATTTTTAGAATGGCAAATCATCGTCTGAAATTTCAAGTCCTGCCGTTGTTTGCATTGTGTCTTCTTCAAGGTCATAGTTACGGTAAGTTTTACCTTTACTTTCTGTTTCAGTGATCACTAGGTTGTAGTAAGAACCAACTGCTTTACGTTGTAGCGCTTCTTCCAAAGCTTTACCATCTTCTTCATCCCCTTGCATATTGTCACCAGCAAGGACTAAAGCCTTGATAAAGAATTTCATTGTACGTTCAACAGACCATTTAATATCTTTACCTTTCCATTCAGTCAATGTTCCGAATGTAACGTATTCAGAGCGACCGTCATAGTTACCACCGCGGATTTCAAATTGATAAGCTAAACTTTCCCAACCACTTTCTGCGATATTGAAAGTTGCTTTTTTTAAGATAACTGGATAAGTTCCAGCAGGGATTGGTGCAGGTCCATTTGTACTATCTTTACGTGGGTCAAAGCCTTCTTTTTTGATTGATTTTGCGATATCTAATAAACTCATGTGTTTTCTCCTTTAATTCTTAAAATAATTCTTTAACTGCTGCATCTTCTTTTTTCTCTACTGCTGCAGTCGGTTCATTGTTTGTTGTTTCAGTTTTTTCAACTTTTTTAGTTTTAGCGGGTGTCAATGCACCTCGGATTGTTGTTAAGATTTTCAAAATCTTCTTATCATCAACCTGGTCAGCGTAGTAAGATTTACGCTTGCGGTCAACTTCACGATTGTAGTTACTTCCAATCTTTTCGGTATGGATCATTAAGTCGGAGTTCCCATTAATAAGGTTCACATACTTATCTTTCAAACTTGGTTTGTCCTTGGTTGCATTTCCGTTATCGTCATATTCAGAGATTTGACGACTGATATAGATAACATTCATTGGTAAGGCTTTAAGGTCAATAACCAATTCGGTAACTGCTTGATTGAAGAAATCATATCCTTTACCGTATGGAATTTCTGACAATGATTTCAAACGAGGTTTACCAGCTGGTGTTAATTCGTCACAAACTGCAATCTTAATCATTTCAATAACATCATCGATTACATCGACTACAACTGTTTCATAAGAATGTTTTTGTGTTTGAAGTGCCAATAGGATTTCACCTAACTGTTTGATGACCGAGTTGGTAATTCGTCCAGAGGTGTCTTTTTCATTCAATAACTGAATACTTGGCACACTATTAGCTTCTGCATTCCCATCTGTGTTTAATACAATAGGGTTTGGAAATTCGTTTGCTAGATAAGACTTACCACTCATGGTTTCACCATAAATGAAATAGTTACGAGGGGTGTCTTTTGGAATTTGTGGTTTGTTTTCTGGTAATTTAAACAAGATTTATTCTCCTTTATAATAAAATTCAATTACATTTACATCGTGTTGCTGTCGACTTCCTGTTATGCGCCAAAGCAACTGTCGATAATCATCATATTCTCCAGAACCTTCTTCTACAGGATCCAGAACAACGATGGTTTGGTATTTGTGTTGCAGGCCATCCACTCCAACACCTAAGACTTGACTGGTAGCAACCACTATTTGATTATCTAGACCGTCCTTTATGTCTCCAGTCCAGATCCCAATGTTTGGATGTCTTTCACGGATAACATTTACAATCTGTTTAGACTTGCTGACAATCAGCATATCGTGTGGTGCTCGTTCAATTAGTCCATCAAGTTCTAACATCAAAGGTGTATCAGCATTAACTGGTTTCAACTTTGGAAAATCAACATCTACACCAGTTTGGTTTAGATAGCGCTCAAAGGTATTTCTCCCAAAAGATTGTTTAGCCATGGCAGTCTTACCATTTACTGTGACTAAGTTTAACTTCCTGAACTCAGCAAGTTTTTCTGGATTTCCAGGAGCAACTCTCTTTGGATAGAATTTAATCTCAAAACCGTTATTCTCAACTGCGTTTTCAATTTCTTCGATTTCCTCCCACCTGAAGAAGTTTGGTAGGTTTGAGACATAACTTTCATAATCTCTAAAATCTTCCCACTTCTCTTTTGAATAACTGAATGGATCATAGACCATTTTTCCGTGAGCCTTTTGCCAGTCAAACTTATTATTAGGTGTTGCCCATCCAAAGATGATTTTTTCAAGTGGGTAGAAGTTTTGGCCTTTCTTTCTGATTGGAGTTGCTGAAAGACCTATCGTGTATTTTCGCTTTATTTTGCGATATAAGGCCACTTGTTTATCGCTTGACATATTCTGCCACTCATCCACAATCAGCACGTCACAGTCTAATTTATGCCCTTTTTTGACTAGATTTTGAAGATATCTATCTGTTTGAATGATGACCTCAACATCTTTATCAAAATTCATAAACTTGACTGCATCAATCCAACCATTCAGAATGGCTAGCCGATTGTTTGTGATGATGATTTTCTTAGCATTTTTATGTTTAGCGATGGCTAGAGCGCATATAGTTTTACCCCTGCCTTAACCTCCCAAAGCTTCAAGAAAAATTCCATTTGTTAATCTTGAACTTCGGGATACTGCCTCCTTTTGCCATTTTCTTAAAATTACATTCGTCAAATTTTATACCTCCATTTATATCCTCCAGCAAAAACTCTATTCTTGTGAGCTAAACAACTTTTAATATTCATGATATGAATACCTGTGGCCAAACTTGCTTCTCTAACACTTTCAAAACTTGATATTTTATTTCCGTTTTTATCTAATTGTTCAATAGGTTTACTCAAGGTTTTTGAAACTCTTTCGTTATGTCCACCATGATCGTTGTTTTCTTTGTAAGTGGCCCATTCTAAATTTTTAACACGGTTATCATTTCTGATTTCGTTTAGGTGATTTACCGTAGGTTTATTTTCTGGATTAGATATAAAAGCTTCAGCGACAAGTCTATGCACTTTATGCTTTTTAACTTTTCCGTCTTTGCTGAGTGAAACCATGTGATAACCATGATTATCGTTGTATGGTTTTATAATTCTTGATTTTATAGTTCTGTCAGCGTTTCCTAACCCATGTTTGACTATTCGTTTACAACTTTTGACATTTCCAAAGTTAGAAATTTTATAATAACCTTCATATCCAACTATATCTGCCCATATTTCGTTACTGTTCTTGATACTCGCTCACCACCTTTCCGATATCTTGAATAACTTCTTCAACATCATTTCTCATTGCCCAGAACAGTCCGAGTCTTGCTGCTGCTCGTATATCTTGGTGGTGACTTTTCTCAAATTTCCAAAGACCTAAGATTTTTAAAAGATCATCGGGAATATCTGACTTGTACCCACCGTTATATTGAAGAACGGCATCTGGATAACATAACTGGATATAAGCAATAGTTTCTAACACGCTATTGTCTTTTGACCTGTCGTTATCCCTAGAGCGAAACTCTTCGACAACCACTACATCAAAATCAAGTATTTTTCCAATGTCATGAAACCACTTAGCAAATCCCTTCATGCCATAAGACACCACCCAGCTATCGACTAACCTCGCATTATCAAGTAAGACAATCCCTGTTGTTGAAGTTTCAATTTTGTTAGATGACGGATCAATCGCTAGAATTTTCATAACTCTACTTAATCCTCAAACTTCTACTTTCTTGCAAGGTAGCACCCTTGACTTTCTTACCTGCATTCAGCAATTCCTTGATAGCGTTTTTGTCAGGTTTTTTTGCAATTACAAAATATTTCTTAGGTAGCAATTCCTCATCAATAACTACAGCTGGTTGATTTTTGGCCATGTAAACAGTAAAAAGTAAACCCTTAACTTTTTCATGCCCTGTAATTTCAAATGCTTCTTGCATGCTTTTTTTAAGCCATACAACATCATTATCTAATGATTTATAACGAGCAGATAGACGATCAATTTCTTCTTTGATTAGCTTTTTGCTAGCTTCTTTATTTTTGATAACTTTAGCAGTATTTTCTACCTTTTCTTCAAATTCGTTCGACCAATCTATCGATTCTAAAGTGTCAGCTTTTGTTTCTTCATCTAACCCTTCCATGTCATTGATTCTTTTAAAAGTTCCTGTCAATTCGTAAAGTGTAGCCATTATTTCGTCACCTCTTTCATCAATTTATTTGCTTCTTTAATTAGCAATCGCATAACGTTGCTATCTGTTTCTTTCTCTGCTGCTCTTGTCAGCATTTCCACCCACTCACGTCTGGTGTCGTTTTTCCAATCAACCAACTCTGTGAGCTCTTTTGTGTGATTAAAGTAAGGTGAGTAATCTAAAGACTTATCTTCCAAGCGGATACATTTTCCTACCTTGATGTCTTTGGCTAAATTTGCCCTCACATTGCTATTTGTTGTTCCGACAACCTCAGCTACTTCATCATATGAGGCAGTAGGGTGGTCTCTATAATATTCCCTAATTCGTTCCGCTTGTGTCATTTTTCCTCTCCTTACACGTTCATATTCACATTTGAACTTACATCTTCAACCAACACTTTTAAATCCTTTTTGTATTTTTCAATTAGTTGTCTATTGTTATTAACAAAATTTGCAGCTACTTGTCCAAGTAATTCTTGTGTTGTTATACCTTTGATGTCAGATAATAACTTGATAGCTTCTTTCTGTTCTTCAGTCACTTCTGCTCTAAGAAACATTTTTCCTTTATGGTGCAAATCCATCAGTCATACTCCCTTCCTTTAAATTCATTAACTAAATCCACACTTCCACACTTAGGACATTCAATGATTGGATAACTATCGACATACTCGAATGTATTCCCACAATCACGACATCCACACTTCCAGATATATAGGTTCATGCAATCACCCCTTTGGTTGCGGTAGCGCGAGCAATTCAGGCTTCAAACCTTCTGGTCGCTCGTTGTCAAATGTGAATCCTGGAAATGGTCTGCGGATGTTCTCACGGATTTTTCTGCGTTCTGCGGTTCGTCCTAAAGCATAAGCCTCTTGACTCGCTCGGATGATGTCTGCATCACGTAGCAACTGCGCTTCCTTTTCCTTCAACATTCTCTCTTCTCGATTGTGAACGTGGATTCCTGCTCCGAGAAATCCGATAAACAATGCGCCAACACCCAAAAGTTGGCTGGTCAATGATGGTTCAAACATTCTCTTTCTCCTTGTAAATTTTAATAATCTTATCTTGATCAGCAATGCGCTGATTGGCATTTTGAAGTTTTTCCTGTGATTCAATCAACGATTGGTTGGGATCCAAAGCGATTACCTTCCAGTCCAGATTCGTTTCTTCGACCTCTTCCGAAAAATAGTTTTTAATTCTTGCTAGTAGGTTCATCCGACTGACCTCATTTTCTTGCTTTTCACCATTTCTTTTTTCCAAGCTTGAGTCCCGCGATATTGCAGATATTCGTCAAAACCTTTAATCGTGACAAGTTGGCCATCATTCCTAAGATGCTTCTGTTGGCTAGGTAGCTTTTTCATCTCTCGTCTCATGTCTCCCGCTTGTCGCTTTGAGCATCCAAAGATGTGTTCCAATTCTTCATCGTTTGCAGAAATCTTCTCGATGATCACATCTTTAATTCTCACAATTTCAACTGTTTCCATTTTTGCTCCTTTCGTGGTATAATTTTCTTGAATAATTTTGTCATGCGCCTGATTGCCGTCAGGTGCTTTTTTGTTTATACAATATTACTTTCCAGCGCCCTGAGTTCAATCTCATGGCTAACTTGTTTTAACAGCTTCTCACACGCTATCTTTGCTTCTCTGTACGTTGTAGATTTGCTGATGAAGTAATCAGCTAGTTCAATAATTTTATCTTCCATTTAAGCCTCTATATCAGTCTCAAGACTGATGAAATGTTTTCCTAATTTGCTATAATAACCTTGACTAGGACCTCTCACCGTTTTAGTCAAAATTTCAATAGAAAGGAGGGAAGGCTATGAGTAACAACTTAGAAAAATATGACATTCTACTAACACATGCTGTTATCGCTAAAAATACAGGACACAAGTTGATAGTCCATACAGCTGCAGGACAATACATTGGCGAACCTTATAATCCTGATAGCGCTGATTATCCTGACGTATCTGCAATTACTCAAGCGATAAAAGATCTTCGAGTTTCTGAATACGATGAAAAAAATCCAACAGCAATCTTTTTAGTAGATGTTGAAGTTCGCACCAATTCAATCGGCGGACCATTCAAAATGCCATACGTTTGTCTATTTTTAGATCAGATATTGGGTGTTTCGATTGGGAAATTTGAAAAGCCAACTGAAAAATAGCATCTTTGTCTATCGTAAAGTCTATCGGTTGACAGATAGGCTTTTTTCTTTTCCCTCTATACGGATATCGGTTCGGTTTCATGTTTGCTCCTTTCTATTTCTAATCTCCACTTCTGCTATAATATAGTCAGAAAGGAGGTAATGTTATGACTGAAATTCACGCATGTCTTTGCGGGAATTGGGTGAACCTATCAGCCGACGACGATTGTGTATAGGAATTCGTTTAGTTTTTCTTCCATTCCGTCTTCCTTTCTAACTTCATTCTCTTTCGTTATGAATTAAGCTACATCTTGTTGCTCAATCAATGGCAAAATTCCTTTTTTATTTTTGAGTAAATCGTAAAGGAACAAGCGTCCTTTTTGAGTCCAGTAAGTATGCATCTTGCTATAATCTGCATCAATTGTGTGAGTTTTTGATTGAGTATAACCTTTACCTGCGTATTTTTGATACAAGAGCCAAGTGCTACCTTGCTTATACTGCACTTTAAGTTCGTGCAAGATTTTATTCAACTTTGTAGCGCTCATCCCGTAATCTTTAGCGATTACTGAAATCGGTACAAGTGTTTTATTTTGCAAGACCAAGTCGTAGTATGTTGCTTTGGGTTGTAGTTCTTGGATAATTTGATTCTTTTGAGCCACTTCTTCTTGTGCTTGTAAACGCAATCTACGTTCTTCTTTTAATTTTTGAAGTGCAGCGATTGCCATATCTGGGTTATTAAGCAGATCATCAATAGCATACAAACCATGTTTACGAATAGATTTCAAGATTTCTTTTACTTTTTTCTTGAACTCTTTTGCCAGTGGTTTGCGAGATTGCATAAGAACTTCGTAGAGACCGTTCTCTGTTAAAAACCATACTTCTCTATTTTGACCTGAACGGAACAATGTTCCGACCAGCTTTTCGTCTTCATCGATTTTATCTAGCATTTTATTCACACTAGATACATCGTACTCAATCCATTCGGCTACATCCTTTGCGATAAATAGCGGTTCATCTGTTGTACCGTATACTGTGAAGTGTTTTCCGAGAACTTCTTGCTCAGTGATTATTTGTAATTCCATGTTATTCCTCCAACAATTGTTCAAGACGAACATTTAAATAATTTGCAATCGAGTTTAGAGTAATAGCAGATGGTGAACTGATATTCCATTTGCTGATTGCTCCATTGCCTAAATCAAGATCCTTCTCGATTTTATAAATCGAAATCCCCTTCTCTGAAGCAATTTCTTTTATTTTGTCATAAATCACTTCTGATACCTCCTTTCAATAGAAAATTTTATAAGAAAATAAGCGTTATTTGTTGACAAATAATAGAAAATAGTCTATTATGAGGGTATAAGAAATACAGCTATATCATAAAAACAGATACAACAAAAATCTTGGCGGATTATTCTATTTGTATTTTATGTTAGCCGGTCAACTAGCTTACAAAATAAGTATAAAGGAAAATTTTCTATTTGTCAACAGTTCTGATAGAAAATTTTACATTATTTTGTAAAGCCTTATTTTTGGAGGTTTTTACACATGACTATTTTAGATAGAATACGTTCGTTAGCTAACGATAGAAAGGTTACTCTCGCAGAATTGGAAAGAAATTTAGATTTTAGCAATGGTAGTCTTAGAAAATGGGGAACTTCAACCCCTAGTGGTGATAAAATTGAAAAGGTTGCTGATTACTTTAATGTATCAGTAGATTATTTACTAGGCAGAACACAAAATCCTTACACATCGAACGACAATTTAATGAACACTCAAGAACTTGAAACTCTAATAATGTTTCGAAAAGAAACTGAGGATATGTCAGATGATGAAAAAGAGCGCTTTAATAAGGCTCTCATTAACATGATGAAAAATGCTCGTGATCTTGTCAAAGATGATTCTTTCTGGAAGTAGGTACCTGTTTGAAACGATATAAAAGACCCTCAAAAGAAACTTACTTACAATATCACGAAAATGCAAATAGACTACTTATGAATATATCTGACCATTTCGATATTCATATTTCTCAAATTACTTTCGACCTAATCATTGATTTTTTCGAAACTAAATTTAATATTCTATTTGTCTATTTCGAAGCGAATTTAATGTACAATTGGTTTCCGAGTAAGAAACAAGAACTTAAATATCATTTGACTTCAAATAATTCTCTATTATTGGTTGATTTCAGTTTTTGCAATGTTTGCTCTGGAATGACAATTCCGGATTTCGAAAAGAATCGCTTTGTTGTTTACATCAATCAAGACGTAATTAAAGGAAGAGTTATGTTTACAATTCTTCATGAATTAGCCCATATATACTGTCATCTTATGAGTTCTGTTTATGATAAAGTTCTAGTTTCTAAGACCTCGTCAAACTATAGCGATTCCTATCCAACTGAGATTGTCCCATTAGAGGACGAAGCAAATACCATTGCATCAATTTTGTTTCTCAATGATTATAAGTTACTTGAGTACATAAAATCTGGCTTGACATTCAAACAACTTATTGAACGTAGTCAAATGTCAAAGCCTGCATTGCATAATCGTTTGATGAACTTTCTAATGTATAATTGTAATTGTCAAGAATATTATGCTCTCAATATCGTTCAAGGATACAAAAAAGACGAGGGCTGGACCATTATGGCTTTACAACAATTTCAAAGAGAATTGCAAGAAATCGCTTAAAATACAAGAGGTAAAAAGAACATGACGACACAATCGGAGAGGTCGTCGACATTTATAAGGTTTAAAAAATTTAGCAGAATTAGGAAAGGAATATCAAATAATGGCTAAAATTATCAAAGTAACTGGAGCAGAGGTTACTATTGCACATAATGAAGAATACATCAAAGTAAATCCATCTGAATTAAACTTTGTTCCACAATTAGGGGATGAGGTTGAAATCCACAAAGTTGACGATGAAATGATTGTTATTAAAACAGAACAGAAGAAAGATGATAAAATCAACATCAATATCGTCAACGAAAATAACGCTGTCCAAAATCAGTCGCAAGTCGTTAATACTCAGCAGACCGCTTACGGATTGCATTATGTAAATAAATGGGTCTATGTCTTGCTAGCTATATTCTTCGGCGGATTAGGTGCGCACCATTTTTATGCTGGATATAATAGTAAAGGGATTTTTTACTTGCTTCTATTCGTAACTGGTATTTCTATCATTCTTGGATTCTTCCAAGGAGTTCTGGCTTTGTTTAAGACACCTGACGCAAACGGAAAAATTATGGTTTAATTAAAAAATCCCCACACTCGCCATCGCCAAACTTTGAGTGTGAGGAAATCCTGTATAAGAAACAACCATTCAAAAAGGTCGTTTTCTTATACCCATTTTACCAAAAAGTGAGGTTAAAATCAATGTGGATGGAAGAATTGCCAAACGGCAAATATAAATTTTTTGAGCGATACAAAGATCCATATACTGAGAAATTAAAAAAAGTTTCAGTGACCATGGAGAAGAAAACACCTCAAGCACGAAATCAAGCTGCCATCTTACTGCAGGAGAAGATAAATCAAAAATTAGGAGAAAAACAACATTCTGTTTCTAATATAACTTTTGAAAAACTATATGAGGAATTTGAGGAAAATTGGAAACACGGTGTTAAAAACTCAACCGTCTACGCTTCAAAGAATGTTAAAAAAGAGATTTTAAAGCAGATAGAGGGCGACTATCTAGTTAGAAATATTGATAGACGTTTATTACAAAAAGTGATAGATCAGCTATTACAAGATGGGAGATCTCATAACTATGTTTCTAAAATCAAGTTCAAGCTCAATCAGATAATGAAATTCGCTGTCAGAATGAATTACATCGATACAAATGAAATGCTATTTGTTGAAATGCCTAGAAAGGTAATTACAACTGATGATCTTAGAAAGAAAAATACAAAATATCTAGATCAGAAAGAGTTTAAGTTGTTCATCCAAAATTTAAAAGAAGAGGCCCTATGTGATTATCGAATTACAAAGTATATCCGAATAGCCAAAGTTCTTTTTCTTACTGGCATGCGATATGGAGAGCTTGCAGCCTTAAATTACAAGGAGGATATAGATTTTTCTAAAAAGACCATTCACATCAAGCATACATACGATTTCAGACAAAAAGAGAGAACTACACCAAAGACAATCAAGTCTGATAGGGTTATAACAGCACCTCAAAAAGTGTTAGACATCATCAAAGAGCAAATAATAGAGAATGCGACAAATGGATTTGATACAGATTTTATTTTTATAAACACTTTAGGAGAACCAATAACAAATGCCAGGGTTATTTCTGCATTGAAAAGACATGGTCAGAAAATCGGCATAGATAAGAACATCACTACACATATGTTCAGACACTCTCATATATCCCTACTTGCTGAATTAGGTATCCCCTTGACTGCTATCATGGACAGAGTAGGGCATAGCGACTCAAAGACCACACTAGAGATTTATTCTCACGTTACCCAAAAAATGGTATCAGACATATCTAGCAAGTTAGACAAGATAAAATTTTAAATTGTGCCCCTCGTCTGCCCCTTTTTCTTATACAAGACAAACAAAAACCCCTTAAAGTGTTGATTTTAAAGGGTTTTTAAAGCGCACGAAAAAAGAGCACACAATTCACATCGCTTAGGGCTGCTGGATTCCTCCCCT
>ERZ773072.958-NODE-958-length-15000-cov-5.749950_pt1 | contig 15000 bp, 12 predicted proteins | sample MGYA00580617_ERZ773072 | MGnify/ENA primary metagenome ERZ773072 (study PRJEB29015, sample SAMEA2737970) | human oral metagenome | biome: human oral; feature: human-associated habitat; material: dental | place: China | collected 2122 ... | reverse complement strand
ATTGCCTTGGGTTGTTTGGCCATGCCGTCTCAAGTTGTCATGGGGGCATGTTCCGCTGTTGCATACATTGGAGGAGCCAGCGTCTTCAAGAAAAGCAAGAACAAGATCACCCTATTCAAGGCCACCAACACAAAAGAGATAACGAAGACGGTCGGCATCATGTTGATAACGGGAGCAGCGCTGGCGATTATTAACATCCTCTTGGCAAAATCCGCCATGGAATTTAATTTTTCGATCGAGCCCGAGTGGTTCCTGCGCGCAATCAAAGCCGGCGTGTCAGAAGAGGTTATTTTTCGCTTCTTTTTCTTTGCAGTGAGCGTTTACTGCATCAAGGATGGAGCGTTATCAAAATTCGATAATTTTTTGTGCTATGTCATCATGATACTGCCACACGTCTTGATACATTTTGACGCAACAACTTTCACGCTGAGCAGTGTCGTGGTGTTGGCTCTGTTATTTGGATTGCCATTTGCCATCATGCAACGAAAACGTGATCTGAGCTCTGCAATCGGAGCTCATACGTTGGTCGATGCAGTACGATTCTGCACATTTGGGGCATAGAGGCTTATTCACAGCCCCTCTCAAACCGGCCCTGACTAGGGGTTTTGTCGGCGGATACGCCGCCTGTGAGTAAGTCTCCTCTGTTGTTCCCTTACATCTGCAACTCGACGGATGACTTTCTCATCTTTCACACCTCAAGAGGGTGGCGCCAGTTTCGAGACACGCTATGAGGATGAGGCAATCTGGTCGGCGCAGCGACTAATGACCGAGCTGTTCGACGTCGATGTGCGCGTCATCAGCAAGCACCTTAGGACCGTCTACAGTTCCACCAGGCTGGGGCAACCATACGGAAATTCCGGATAGTTCGTTCCGAGGGCTCACGTCAAGTGACTCGTAGAATCGACCACTACAACCTCGACGTCATCATACCGGTGGGCTACCGCGTCGACTCGGTGCATGCCATCCAGTTCCACCGGTAGGCGATCCAGCGTGGCTGCGTGACTTCGCCACCCGCGGCTACAGCATTGACCGCCAGCACATGGAGAACAGCCCCTTCCTTGGCGAGGAGTACTTCGAGGTCGGTGAACGTGGCCTACCTGGTCTCATGGAGGGTTCTGCACACCACGAAGCCCTCCAGGGATAGTGGTGTAATGGAGGGCGGCCTCGTCCGAGGCGAGGCACACGTGTTTCACAGGCAGCCCCCAGTGTTTCCTGAGCCGGATCCGGTTCGCTTTGTCGGCGGCGGAGAACTTCACCGCGAACAGGCTGCAAGCCCATCACGAGAGGAGCCAGCGTGCTGCTGGAGACCACCACAGCGGAATCGCTCACAGGAATCGCGGCCTGGGCCGTGGGGATCATGACCACCCTGGGCGGCCCGGGTGCTGCTTTCCTGATTGCCCTCGAGAACCTCTTCCCTCCCCTGCCCTCCGAGGTGATCCTTCCCCTGGCCGGTTTCTCAGCCGGCACCGGCACCTCGAGTATGACCATTCTCACAGCGATCCTGTGGTGCACCTTCGGTTCCGTCGCTGGTGCATGGGCCCTGTACGGGGTGGGTGCCTGGCTGGGACCGGACCGAACCCGCCGGATCCTGGCCAGGGTTCCTTTGGTCAAGACCTCTGACATCGACCGCACCGAGGCGTTCTTCCACCGCCGGGGAGGTTGGACCGTCTTCACGGGACGTATGGTGCCGGTTTTCCGGTCGCTGATTTCCATCCCCGCTGGGGTGACCCGCATGAACCCGCTGCGGTTCACTCTTCTGACCATGGCCGGGGCCGCGATCTGGAACACCATCCTGGTGAGCGCCGGATACGCGCTGGGGGCGAACTGGAGCGTGGTCGAGGACTACGTGGGGATTTTTTCGAAAGTGGTCATCGCCGCCTGCGTGGTCGCCCTGGCGTGGTTCATCGCCGTCCGGTTGCGCGCCTCGCGACGCGTCACCACCGACTGACCGCCCAGCCCTTCCCGGAACGGCCGCAATGGCGGCCTCCCGCTTGACGCGGCCTCTAAACTCAGGAGGGTTATCCCCTACCCGGTTCGGAAAATGAACTCGACGCACCAGTCCGACACCCACTCTCGACGGCCATCCATCCCGCAGGCCCCTCAGGATCGCCGGCAGGTGATCGCCGAGCACGTCATCGCCCGGGGAAGCGTCCGGGTCGAGAACCTGGCGCGGGCCGTCGGCGTCTCGGCCATGACCATCTACCGGGACGTGGCGAACCTCGAGCAGGCGGGCATCGTCCACCTCGACCGGGGCCTGGTACGTGCGGTGGCAACCAGCCTGAGCGAGGCCGACGCCGAGTTCCGCCTCCAGCAGAGTCCACGGCTCAAACAGGCCATGGCCGAGGCGCTGGCCCCCCGGATCGCCCAGGGAAGCTCCGTGATGCTGGACGACTCGACCTCCGCCATGTGGGTGCTACGCGCCCTGCGGGACGTCCACCCCCTGACCGTGATCACCACCTCCCTGCTGGTGGCCAACGAGGCGAAGCAGATGGACGGCGTGCGCCTGCTGATGGCGGGTGGCGAGTACGAACCCTGGGCCCACGCGATGATGGGCCCGACCGCCGCAGCGAACCTGCGGGCCTGGCAGGCCGATCACTGCGTCATGTCGGCCTCCGGGATCGTAGGGAAACGCTGCCAGCACCCCTACGAGAACGCGGTCCAGGTCAAGCAGGCCATGATCGCCTCCTCCACGAATCGATACCTGCTGCTGGATCACACCAAGTTCGCACGCAAGGCGCTCTACACCTTCGCCGAGATCACCGACTTCGATGCCGTCGTGGTGGACGCCGCCACCCCCCGGGAGATCCGCGACGAGCTTGCCGGGCACGGGGTCGAGGTCATCGTCTCCGAGTAACCCAACCGCTCCTATACAACAGCGCGACACGCCGTGCTGACTAGGTGCGATGTCATTCTTCACCAGGAACTATGGTGTTTTTCACAACATCGCTGTTACTCTTCAGGTCATCCCCGGAACAAGGAAGTTGAGGAGATATGGGACTGACCATAGTTGTCGGCGCCGACATCGCCGGAGTGAACTACAAGGAGACCCTGAAGGCCGATCTGGAGGCCGACGAGCGCGTGGCGGAGGTCATCGACGTGGGCGTCCGTCCGGGCGAGGACGTCGACTACCCGCACGTTGCGGTGGAGGCGGCGCGGAAGGTCGCCGCCGGTGAGGCCGACCGGGCCCTGCTGGTGTGCGGCACGGGAATGGGCATGGCGATAGCGGCAAACAAGGTTCCAGGCATCCGTGCCTCGGTGGCCCACGACAGCTTCTCCGTGGAGCGCCTGGTGCTGTCCAACGACGCCCAGATCCTGACCCTGGGTGAGCGCGTGATCGGCCTCCAGCTGGCCCGTCGGCTGGTGCGCGAATGGCTCGGGTACACCTTCGATCCCGAATCCTCCTCCGGCCCCAAGGTGGCCGCCATCCGTTCCTACGAATCCGACCCCCACTGATCCCACGAACCGCGAGGAACAACGATGTTCGATCCTGCAACTGCCAGCTACCTTCTCGGCCTCGTGGTCGCCGTCGCAGGCGGCTTCTTCGGCGCCGCTATCGGTGGCAACTTCGCCTTCGCCATCACCGGCATCACGGTGCTGACCTCGTTCGGCATCTATCTCGGAACCGACTCGACGGCAGGTTTCACCTACCTGGCCTTCGGACCGTTCGTCGGCCCCCACGTCGCCTTCGCGGGCGGGGTCGGCGCGGCGGCATACGCGGGTCGCCGCGGATACGCCGACAGCAAGGACGCCACCAGTCCCCTGGCGCGCTTGGGCAAACCCGACGTGCTCTGGGTGGGTGCCGCCTTCGGGGTCTTCGGATACGTCGTCCAGAACCTCATCACCAAGATCCCGTGGTTCGGCACCCACACCGACTCCGTCGCCCTGACCGTCGTGCTGTCGGCCGTGGTGGCGCGCCTCGTCGCCAAGGGATCATTCCTCAACCCGGAGAAGTACAACGACTCCCCGTCCTTCTTCGGCAAGATCGCCCCCACCGAGGACGCCGCTTGGCTGCGTTACCAGGAGAAGGCGGGCCAGTACCTCTCGCTCGGCGCCATGTTCGGTCTCCTGGCCGGTGGTGCGACGCTGTTCATCGCGCTGGCCTTCCCCGGCCTGGCCGCCACCGGCAATGCACAGACCTTCACCTTCGCGGTCTCCGCGGTCTGCGTCATGTTCCTGATCCTCGGCGCGCAGATGCCGGTGACCCATCACATCACAATCAGCGCCGGCCTGGCGGCGGTGGCCTTCCTCCCGGTTCTCGCCGACAACCTGGTCGAAGGGCTGTCCGGGACGGATTTCTGGGACAAACTGAGTTCCAACAAGATCTCGCTGGCCTCGTTGTTCGACCCAGGTCACGCCTCCTACGGGATGCTGGGCGAGAACGCCAAGGGTCAGCTCATGATGATGGCCATCGTCGCGCTACTGGTCTCGGTGGGGGTCGGCATGTTGGCGGCCTGGCTGGCGGAGTTCCAGGCGCGCCTGTTCTACAACAGGGGCAACACGCACTTCGATCCCCCGGCGGCAGCCATCTGGATCGCCAACACCATCATCGTCTCCCTGGCCAACATCGCCGCGCCACTGTTCTAGGAGGAACCCCCGATGCTCCCGACCGAGCTGCACCAGGCCTACGTCTTCGACCTGGACGGAACCATCTATCTGGGTGATCACCTGCTGCCCGGTGCGGCCCGGTTGATCGGGGAACTGCGTCGCCGCGGAATCCCGGTGCGTTTCCTGTCGAACAACCCGACGAAGGATCCGCGGCAGTACGTCGAGAAACTGGCCCGGCTGGGGCTGCCCACCGACATCTCGGACATCGCGAACACGGTGGTCACCACCACCCGCTGGCTGCAGGAACACCACCCGGACGCCACGCTGTTCGTGGTGGGTGAGGAACCGCTGAAACGGGCCCTGACCGAGGCCGGGTTCCAGTTGAGCGACGACCCCGAGCGGATCGACATCGTCATCGCCTCCTACGACCGCACCTTCGACTACTCCAAGCTCCAGATCGCCTTCGACGCGATCTGGTTCCACCGGCGCGCCATCCTCATCCAGACCAACCCGGACCGGTTCTGCCCGTTCCCGGGTGGCCGCGGAGAACCGGACTGCGCAGCGATCACCGCAGCCATCGAGGCCTGCACCGGCGTGAAATCGGTGGCGAACCTGGGCAAACCCTCCCCCATCATGCTGGAGGAGGCCCTCCAGGGACTCGACGTGAATCCCACCGCCTGCGTCATGGTCGGCGACCGCCTCCACACCGACATCCAGATGGCCCTCGACACCGGCATGGCCTCCTGCCTGGTGCTCACGGGCGAAACGACCCCCGACGACGTCGCAGCCCTCGACGAGAACCACCAACCCACCTATGTACTCGACCGCGTCGACCGGCTCATCCCCCAGCGCCTGTGGGACGAGCTCGGTTGGACCGAAACGAACTGGAAGGACCACTGATGACCGACAACACCTACCTCCTCGGCATCGACTTCGGCACCGAGAGCGTGCGGGCCGCCATCTTCGACCTGGCCGGCCGACCGGTCTCCTTCGCCGCCACCGCGTACCGCACCACCCACCCCCACCCCGGCTGGGCCGAACAGGACCCGGAGGAGTGGTGGGAGGCGCTGCAGGCCTCGTGCCGCAAGGTGATCGCCGCCTCCGGCGTCTCCCCCGCCGCCATCAAGGGCATCTCCTACGACGCCACCACCATGACCGTCGTTGCCATGGACAAACGCGGCGAGGCCCTCCGCCCCGCCATCATGTGGATGGACGTGCGCGCCACCGAGCAGGCCGCCCGCGCGGAGAAGTCGGATTCGGTGGCGCGCCTCTACAACGGTCGCGGCACCGCCCCGGCCACCGCCGAGTGGTACCCGTTCAAGGCCGCCTGGCTGCGGGAGAACGAGCGCGAAACCTACGACGCGGCCTTCCGGCTGGTCGACGCCCCCGACTGGGTGACCTACAAGCTGACCGGCGAGTGGACCACCAACATCAACTCGGCCGCGCTGCGCATGTACTACAACCGCGACCACGGCGGCTGGCCCGTCGACTTCTACGAAACCATCGGATGCAGCGACGTCTTCGACAAGATCCCGGAGAAGGTGGTCGATCTCGGCACCCCGGTCGGTGAGCTGTCGGTGATCGCGGCGCAGCTCCTCGGCCTGCACCCCGGCACCCCCGTCGCCCAGGGACCGGCCGACGCCTGGGCCGGGCAGATCGGGCTGGGTGTCGTCGACCCGGGGGTGATGGCGTTGATCACCGGTTCCTCCCACGTCCTGACGGGACAGACCGACAAACCGATCCACGGCAAAGGATTCTTCGGCGCCTACACCGACGGCGTGGTCAAGGGTCAGTACACCGTCGAGGGCGGTCAGGTCTCCACCGGTTCGGTCCTGAAATGGTTCAAGGACAACTTCGCCCGCGACCTGATCCAGGCGGCGGAGGTCACCGGACTCAACGTCTACGACATCCTCAACAAGCAGTCGAAGGACCTGCCGCCCGGCTCCGACGGCCTCATCATCAACGAGTACTTCCAGGGCAACCGCACCCCGTACACCGACTCGAAGGCCCGCGGGGTGATCTGGGGTCTGTCCCTGCACCACGGCCCCGCCCACATCTACCGCGCCATCCAGGAGTCGGTGTGCTACGGCACCGCACACAACCTGCGGGCCATGTCGGCGGCGGGTTTCGAGGTGAAGAAGATCGTCGCCGCGGGTGGCGCCACCAAGAGCCGCGACTGGATGCAGATGCACGCCGACGTCACCGGCGTGCCGATCGCCCTGACCGAGGTCGGCGACGCCGTGGTGCTGGGTTCCTGCATGCTGGCGGCGGTCGGCGCGGGCCTCCACCCCGATCTCGGGACCGCGGCGAGGGAGATGGTCCACGAGATCGACCTGCTGGAACCCAATCAGCGGCGGCACGAGGAGTACCAGTACTTCGTCGACGCCTACGCCAACACCTACCCGCAGCTCCAGCCCATGATCCACGACATGGTGGATCGCGAGAACGCGAAACGGGGTTGACATGACGGATCTCATCACCCGGGCGTTGCGCAACGCCACTGATACCAGGGCCGTGGTGATCGGCGAGGGAGCCGTGGAGCGGACCGGAGAGGTCTTCACGGAGCTTTTCGGGACGACACGGGCGGTCGTGGTCGCGGACGAACGCACTTTCGCGCTGGCCGGGAAACGGGTCTCCGAAAGCCTGGCAGCAGCCGGAGTGGAGCTCGCGGATCCGCACGTCTTCCCGGGGGAACCCGAGCTGTACGCGAAATACGAGAACTGCGAGGCCCTGCGGGATGCCCTGGCACCGGTGGATGCGATCGCCGTGGCCGTCGGCTCCGGCACGCTCAACGACATCACGAAACGGGCCTCCGGGGAACTCGGCAGACCCTACATGGTGGTCGGTACGGCGGCCTCCATGGACGGCTACACCGCTTTCGGTTCCTCGATCGCCCTCGACGGGTTCAAACAGACGCTGAGCTGCCCGGCCCCGTGTGGCTGCGTCGCCGACCTGACCGTGATGGCCGCCGCGCCGCAGGTGATGACGGCCTCCGGTTACGGCGACCTGCTGGGCAAGATCCCGGCCGGGGCCGACTGGATCCTTTCCGACGTGCTGGGGATCGAGGCCATCGACCAGGGGGTGTGGGAGCTCGTCCAGGGTCCGCTGCGCGGTGCTGTCTCGCGGCCCGCGGAACTCGCCGTCGGTGACGTCTCGGCGACGGGTGAGCTGGTGGAGGGGCTCCTGATGAGCGGGCTGGCCATGCAGGCCCACCAGTCGAGCCGCCCCGCTTCCGGGGCGGAGCACCAGTTCAGCCATCTGTGGGAGATGGAGGGACACGGCGTGGACATCACCCCCAGGCGCCTGTCCCACGGCTTCAAGGTCGGCATCGGCACGGTGGCGATCGCGGCCCTCTACGAACGGCTGCTGGCGCGGGACCTCACCGGTTTGGACATCGACGCGGCCGTCGCGGCCTGGCCCACCCGGGAAGGGTTGGAAGCCGGGGTTCGTGAGCTGCATCCCGATCCCCGGCTGGTCGAGGAAACCGTCGTGCAGGCGCTCGCCAAGTGGCTTCCGCCCGAACGGTTGCGGGTCCGCCTGGAGTTGCTGGTGGCGGTGTGGCCGGAGCTGTCGGTGAGGCTTCGGGAACAGCTGCTGCCCGCCGCCGAGCTGCAGGGGATGCTGCGGGCGGTGGGCGCCCCGGCCCATCCGCAGGACATCGGGCTGGGCTGGGGCCGGTTCCGCGAGACCTATGTCCGCGCCCAGATGATCCGCAAACGCTACACCGTTCTCGATCTCGCCCTGGAGACCAATCTCCTGGGTGAGCTGGTGGAGGAATTGTTCGCACCCGATGGCTTCTGGGGTCGCCAGGCCCCGGGACACTGAGCAGGAAACACGGAGGAGAGGCCATGAGCAGGACAGTTGTAGGAATCGACTTCGGCACTCTTTCGGGACGGGCAGTCGTGGTGTCCGTGGCCGACGGAAAGATCCTCGCAAGCGCCGAGCACACCTACCCGCACGGGGTGATCGACCGCGAACTCGCAGGCCGGCCACTTCCCCCCGACTGGGCGCTGCAGGTGCCGGCAGACTACGCGGAGGTTCTGGGAAGGGTGGTTCCGGAGGCCCTGGAGGCCTCCGGGGTGAAGGCCGCGGATGTCGTCGGCCTGGCCGTCGACTTCACCTCCTGCACGGTCTTCCCCACCGACGAGGCCTACCGGCCGCTGTGCGAACGACCGGAGTTCGAGAAACGCCCCCACGCCTACGCGAAGCTGTGGAAACACCACGCATCCCAGCGGCAGGGAAAGGTCGTGAACGAGGTCCTGGCCGAGCTGGCCCCGGAAACCCTCGCCCGTTACGGCGGCGAGGTCTCGGCGGACTGGCAGCTGGCAAAAGCCCTTGCACTGTTCGAGGAGGACCGGGAGGTCTGGGACGCGGCCAGTCACTTCGTCGAGGCGGGAGACTGGATAGTCCAGCTCCTCACGGGCAAGATGACGGCCTCCATGTCGCTTGCGGGCTACAAGGGCAACTTCGTCGACGGTTCGTACCCGTCCGCGAAGGTCCTCGACGCGATGGCCCCGGGATTCTCCCGCCTGCTGGAACTGGTGCCGCACCCGGTGGCGCGTCCCGGCGAGCGGGTCGGCTCGTTGACTGCGGAGGCCGCGGCGTTGACGGGTCTGCCGGAGGGCATCGCCGTAGCAGCGGCGAACATCGACGCCCACGCGACGGTGCCCGCCGCGAACGCCTGCGAACCCGGGCAGCTCACCTTGATCATGGGCACCTCGACGTGCCACATGATGACCTCGGAGAGCTTCGGTGAGGTCCCGGGGATCGGTGGCATCGTGCCGGACGGGATCGTCAAGGGCCTGTGGGGTTACGAGGCCGGGCAGGCCGGGACGGGCGACATCTTCGGCTGGTTCGTCGACAACTGTGTCCCGCCGTCGCACGTCGAGGCGGCCGCGGCCCGGGGGGTCGGGGTGCACGAATACCTCACCGAACTCGCCGCGAGGCAACGGGTGGGCGAGCACGGTTTGCTGGCGCTCGACTGGCACTCCGGGAACCGCTCGATCCTGGACGACACGGAGCTGACGGGACTCATGCTCGGCACGACGCTGACCACCACCCCAGAGGACCAGTACCGGGCGCTGCTGGAGTCGACGGCCTTCGGCACCCGGGTGATCATCGAGGCGTTCCGGGACGCGGGCATCGAGGTGAAGGATCTGGTGGTCGCAGGCGGGCTGGTGAAGAACCCGCTGCTCATGCAGATCTACGCGGACGTGACCAACCTGCCGTTGGCGATCTGCCCCTCGGTGGCCTCGGGAGCCCACGGATCGGCGATCTACGCGGCGGTCGCGGCAGGCGAGTACGCCGATGTGCGGGAGGCCGCACCGGCCATGGCGCATCGCGAGGCCACCCCGGAGACCGTCTTCACCCCGATCCCGGAGAACGTCGCGGCCTACGACAACCTGTACCGGGAATACCGCAGGCTGCACGACCACTTCGGCACGGGCGGAAACGACGTGATGCACCGCCTCAAGGCCCGCCGCAGGGAAATCCTGGTGGCGAAATCAGCTGGATAAGAATGGGGGTGCCCCGAGGGGCACCCCCACTTCCCCTACTTTTCGCAGGCGATCCCGTCACCATCGCGGTCCAGCCCTGAGCGATATCCGGGATCACCCACACGAAGCGGAGCGACTCCGGCCTTTTTGGCCTCCTTGCACGAGCTGTAATAAACGCTTTCTTGACGATTCGCGTTCCCAACACTGCCCGTTGATTTCGCCTGATCTTCGGTGGCGGGAACGGAGGCGGGTTGCGCGGTTTCCGTCACCGCCATCGTCTCCGTTGCAGTGACGGTGGCTGTTTCCGTCGCGACAGCAGTCTCCGTGACAGTTGCCATGACGGTCTCAACCACGGGTGCCGGGGTCACTGAGACGGTCGTGTAGGAAGCCGGCACCGCCGCGTGCTCCTTGTTGTTTCCCGCAATCCCGTTCCCAAGGCCGATGCCCACGACACCTGCCAATGCAGCAACTCCCCAACGCGTCTTGTACCAAGCGGTTTTCACGTCGGTCATCTCCCCCTCTTGAATTCTCAAGTGAACGACCTTCGTCGACAATTTATGCCTTGCTTCGTTGGGTCGACACCTTTCGCGCATTCGGTTCGTCCATTCAGCCCCGGGGCGGGTTCAGGATCCGAGGAGAATTTTCCGGGGCACCGCGCCCCTTGGATCTCTTGTGTATTTTTCCGGGCCTCACCAGATTTCCCGGACAGGGTGGAAACTGGTGTTCGCGTCATCACGTTCTTTCCTCCCCGATCCGGAAGCCTGTTCACGGCCGTTCCCGGGTTCGCTCCGGCTAGGACGGGCTGCCTGCGAGTGAGCCCCGCAGTTGCCGCGCACAGGCATGCGAGCCACCAGCGATTCCCACAGGAAATGCACAGGATTTCGTCACGGCGCCCACAGGGCCTGTTGGTTGTGTTCTTCATACAACCTCACCTCAGGAGCCAGTCATGGAACTCAGTCGTCGTTCCCTGTTCACGTCGACCAGCGCCTTCAGTCTCTTCGGTGGCCTCGGGTTGGCCGCCTGCACCAGCGGCGCCTCCGGCAGCGGAACCTCTTCCGCCGGTGGTTCAGGGACAGCGGCGACGGGAGTCCTGGCGCTGAACAATGCCGGGTGGAGTCACGATGCCGAGAATGACGTCTACTACCAGATCGGTTTGAGCTACGTCGCTTCCCCGGCCGCACCCGATTACGAGACCCTCGGGATCTACGTGCCGGGCACATACTTCACCGGCACCGACAACGGCGACGGCACCCACAAGGTGACCATCAACACCTCGGGCAGCGTCAACGGGTTCACCCCGGCCACCGCACCCGTCGTGCTGCCGGTCAACACGCCCGGTTACGCCTCCCAGAAACCACCCAGCCAGTACTCCTACGATTCGATCTCGGACTACATGGCGGCCGGTTTCATCTACGTTCACGCGGGCCTGCGCGGCAAGGACTCGAACTCCGATTCCTACGTCGGCAACGCTCCCTGGGGGGTCACCGATCTCAAGGCGGCGGTGCGTTACCTGCGTTACAACTCGGCCTCGCTGCCGGGCGCGATGGACAGGATGTTCGTGTTCGGGCACAGCGGCGGCGGCGCGCAGAGCTCCGTGATGGGCGCCTCTGGCGACTCGCCGCTCTACACCAGATACCTGGAACACCTCGGTGCGGCCATGACCTCCAGCGACGGCACCACCATCAGCGACGCGATCGCGGGCGTGATGGCTTGGTGTCCCATCACCAGCCTGAACGTCGGCAACGCCGCCTACGAGTGGAACATGGGTCAGTTCGCCAGCAACGGGACCCGCGCCGAGGGCACCTGGACCGCCGCCTACGGCAAGGACCTGGCGGCGGCGTTCGCGGAGACCGTCAACGGGCTCGGCCTGACCGACTCGAAGGGCACCGCGTTGAAGCTGGAAAGAAGCGGCGAAGGCGTGTACCTGGCGGGCAGCTACTACGACCACGTGGTGGCCGAGATCACCACCTCCCTGAACAACTTCCTGGCCGACACCACCTTCCCCTACACCCCCAGCTCCCGTCAGATGGCGGGCATGGAGCCCGGCGGAGGCGGTGGTCCTTCCGGGCAGGGCGGTACTCCCCCATCCGGCGAAGCCCCCGGAGGGCAGAATCCGGGTGGCGGCCAGCCCCCGGGCGGTGAATCGTCCGGCTCGTCGACCACCTACACCACGGTGGAGGAGTACATCGCCTACCTGAACGGCGAAAACCCGTGGGTCACCTACGATTCGGCCAGCAACACCGCGACCATCACCGGTCTGCAGGGTTTCGTCACCAGTCAGAAGAATCCCAGCAAGGACGTCGGTGCTTTCGACGCACCGGATCGCAGTGCCACCGAGAACATCGTGATGGGCAAGGGCACGCAGGGACTTCATTTCTCAAAGCTGTCTCGCGATGTGCTGGCGGCCAACGAGTCCACCTATTCGTCGCTGACCGGCTGGTCCGGTGACCATGCGGCCTCCACGTGGGAAACCGATTTCGCCACCACCGACGAGGTCGGGGGCGACGCGGCCTCCCGCGAGCAGATGTACGAGCCCCTCTACTACCTGCTGAAATCGCAGGGCGGGCAGGGCAGTTCGCGGGTGGCCCCGAACTGGCGCATCCGGACCGGCATCACCCAGGGGGATGCGGCCAGCACCGTCGAGATCAACCTGGCGCTGGCCCTCCAGGCACTCGGGGACACGAAGGTGGACTTCGCGACGGTGTGGGGGCAGGGTCACACGATGGCCGAACGCACCGGCGACGGCACCGACAACTTCATCGCCTGGGTGAAGGAGGCATCGGCCTGATCACCGGGACCGCGCCCGTGGGGGACGCGTGATGCTCCCCACGGGCCGAGTCAATCAGTTTCCAGGAAAACCCTGCCGGCCCGACGACCCGTCAAAAGGTTCCGAACATCACGGCTCCGACCACGGCCGCCGACCAGATACACACGAACAGCGTCAGAGGCATGAACCGGGTGGCGAACTTCGCCCCGAATGCCCCGGACTGCATGGCGAACAGTTTCACGTCCACCATCGGCCCGACCACGAGGAACACCAGCTGGGCGGTCGGGGAAACCCCCGGCAGGGATGCGGCGACGAAGGCGTCGGCCTCGGAACACAGCGACAGCAGCACCGCCAGCAACGCCATGACCGCGATCCCGAGCCACAGGTTCTCGGTCAGGAAGGTCAGGAAACCGGCGGGCACCGCCGCCTTCATGAGCGCCGCCACGGCGGCCCCGACCACCAGGAAGCCGCCCGCCTGCTGCAGGTCGTGCATCGCGGTCTCGCGGAAGACCGCCGCCTTGGACTGGTGGTCGTGGTCGTGTCCTTCCTGGGGTTTCATCCATTCGGCCTTGCCGACCCCGACCCACAGCCAGCACACCGCGATCACCGCCACCAGGGAGGCGATCAACCGGGCCCAGACCATCATCGGGTTGCTGCTGGCGAAGGCGACGGCCGTGGCGACGAGCACCACCGGGTTGACGGCTGGTGCAGCGAGCAGAAAGGCAAGGGCGGCGCCCTGAGGAAGTCCCCTGCGCATCAAAGACTGTGACACCGGCACCGACGCGCACTCGCAGCCCGGCAGCACCATACCCGCGACACTCGCGGCGGGCACCGCGAGCAGCGGGGATTTCGGCGTGATCCTGGACAGCAGGTCCTTCGGGACGAAGGCGGCGATGAGCCCCGACACCAACACTCCGAGCACCAGGAACGGTAGGGCCTGGACGACGATACCCATGGTGAGCGTGCCCCAGGTGGCCGCGCTGCCGTCCAGGGGCAGGAGCGGACCACGGATGGTGGTCACCCAGAGAAGGGCGATGACGACGGCGACACCGGTGAACGGTAGCGCCCAGATCCTGACGATGGCGTTTCTCACAGGTAGGGGTCCTCCGGCTGCTGGATCACCTTGACCTTGGACGCGGTCAGCACGGGATGTTCCTTGCTGGCGTCGAGGTTGATGACTCCTTCCACCTCGACCCAGACGTCGTCCCCCTCGGGTCTTGCGATGCCCTCGATGGGGACGGTGAACAGTGACGCGTCGGCGACGCAGCAGTAGATGCGGAACCGGTTCACGCTCCACTGCCCTTCCGGGAGGGCCGACTGTTTGGCGACGAAACCGAGCAGCCGCACGGGCCGTCCGACGAGCAGTTTCGGATCCCCGAAGGCGTAGCGGTCCTCGAAGTCCTGCACGGACATCTCGGTGACGGAGTCCGTCGGCAGCGGGGGAAACTCGATCGTGTCGGATGCGGTCGACTTGGGTTTCGCCGCAGTGCTGCCGGCCGCGTCCGCCCCCAGCGAGGCGGGGGCCGAGACCGCGAACAGCAGGGCGGGCAGCAACAGCAGCGCCGCGACCTTCGGGGAACCGTGTCCGTGGGTGTCGCGTTTCAACCCGGCGAGCTTGTCGGTGGCGTCCAGCAGGGTCCACAGCGACAACGCACCCATGGCGACCGCCGATGCCAACAGCCAAGGACCCAGCCACTCCTGCAGGTAGTTCCGGAAGCTGCCGGAGATCGCCATGATGAAAACCACCGTGGCGAGCAGCAGAACCAGAGTCGCTCCCACGACCTGTCCCAGCGTGCGCAGGGGCTGGTCGGCATCTCGCGAGGTGTCCATGTCCATTCAGCCTAGCGGGGAACCCAACAACAGCCACGCGACGGCCTCGGAGTCGGGATCGGTGGACAGGGCGCAACGCAGCCTGGCCCCGGCGCCCCGCAGCCCGTGCTCAAGTTCCTGCTGGGCCGGGGATTCGGGTTTCCCATCGAGCCGGAACCGGGTCAGTGTCACGTCCCGGGCAGTGAAATCGATCCGGGCGGAACTGGGATGCGAGGTCAGTGCAGCGCCGCCGATCAATCCCTCCGCGGTCAGCGCCTCCTCCACGCTGAACCCGCTGGCGGCTGCCTCCACCTCGCCCCGGATCGGTAGGTCGGTGATCTGGGCGGCGCGCAAACCGGCCAGCACGCCCCACAGGCCCGGAGT
>ERZ773072.956-NODE-956-length-15027-cov-3.933275_pt1 | contig 15027 bp, 12 predicted proteins | sample MGYA00580617_ERZ773072 | MGnify/ENA primary metagenome ERZ773072 (study PRJEB29015, sample SAMEA2737970) | human oral metagenome | biome: human oral; feature: human-associated habitat; material: dental | place: China | collected 2122 ... | reverse complement strand
TCAAGGGCAAGTGGAGCATCCTCTTCTTCTACCCTGGTGACTTCACCTTCGTTTGTCCTACGGAGCTTGCTGACCTGCAGGATCACTACGCAGAGCTTCAGCAGCTAGGTGTCGAAGTATTCTCTGTAAGCACGGACTCTCACTTCGTTCACAAGGCTTGGGCTGATGCTACCGACACGATCGCTAAGATCGAGTACACGATGCTCGCTGACATGACCTTCGACCTCGCTCGTGCTCACGGTGTGATGATCGAGGAGGCTGGTCAGGCTTACCGCGGTACTTTCCTCTACAACCCTGACGGTGTACTCAAGGTCGCTGAGATCCATGACAATGGTATCGGTCGTGACGCTAGCGAGCTCCTCCGTAAGGTGAAGGCTGCTAAGTTCGTCTACGAACACCCAGGACAGGTTTGCCCTGCTAAGTGGAAGGAAGGTGACGCTACCCTCACTCCTAGCATCGACCTCGTCGGTAAGATCTAAGCCCTAGGCTCGATCTAGACTCAGACGTATCTCAGCGAGGGAGGAGAGGCTCACTGGAGACCCCTTCTCCCTCGCTTCTTGTATCCCAACCTATCTGACTTACCTTCCTATGCAACTTGATCAGAACATACTCTCTCAGCTCCGTGGCCTCTTCGCAGGGCTCAAGAGCAACTTTACCCTCCGTGTAGACCATGCAGGGCATCCCAAGGCTGAGGAACTCCTCACCATGGTACGTGACTTCGTCTCTACGAGCGAACATCTATCTCTCGAAGAAGGCAATGCAGAAGCTCTTCGCCTAAGCCTCCTCAAGGAAGGTCGTCCTACGGGCATTTCCTTCCGCGCGATCCCTGGTGGACACGAGTTCACCTCACTGATCCTAGCTGTCCTCAACGCTGATGGACAGGGTAAGAACCTCCCCGAAGAAGTCTTCATCCGCCGTATCCAAGCGCTCAAGACGCCACTTCGCCTCACCACCTACGCTTCGCTAAGCTGTACCAACTGCCCCGAAGTCGTGCAGGCTCTCAACCTCTTCTCCCTCTACAACGAAGGGATCGAGCACGAAATGGTCGATGGAGCTCTCTTCCAGGAAGAAGTAGACGCTCGTAGCATCGCATCTGTCCCTGCCGTCTATGCAGGCGACGAGCTAATTCATGTCGGGAAGGCTTCCCTCGGTGAGCTTCTCGTAGCTCTTGAGCAGAAGGTCGGAGCACAGCCCCTATCAGACGAACCTATCCGTCGTAGCTATGACCTCATCGTCGTCGGAGGTGGCCCTGCAGGAATCGCTTCAGCGATCTATTCCGCTCGTAAGGGACTGAAGGTCGCCGTCGTCGCTGAGCGCATCGGAGGACAAGTCAATGAAACTACGGGCATCGAGAACATCCCCTCAGTAGCTAAGACGACCGGTACCCAGCTCGCAGCAGACCTGCGCAAGCATGCCGAGGACTACAACATCGACCTCCTCGACAGCCGTCAGGTATCCGAGGTCATCAACGGCGAAGACGGAGATAAGACCGTCAAGACCAACCTAGGCGAAGAGCTCACAGCTCCACAGGTGATCCTCGCTACGGGGGCTTCCTGGCGCAAGCTCAACGTGCCAGGCGAAGCGGAGCATATCGGTCGTGGGGTAGCCTTCTGCCCTCACTGTGATGGACCTTTCTTCAAGGGCAAGGACATCGCTGTCATCGGTGGCGGGAACTCCGGTATCGAAGCAGCTATCGACCTAGCAGGCATCTGTCGCTCAGTCGTTGTCCTCGAGTTCGCAGATACCCTGCGTGCTGACACCGTCCTCCAGGAGAAGGCAGCTAGCCTCCCCAATGTCACCATCCGCAAGGCCGTAGCGACGAAGGAAGTCCTCGGAGATGGCACCAAGGTCACCGGTCTACGTATCGCCCCTCGTGATGGTGGAGCAGAAGAAGTCCTCACGCTCGATGGCCTCTTCGTCCAGATCGGCCTTGCTGCCAACACGAAGCCCTTCGAAGGTCTCGTAGAGCTCCAGCGTGGTGAGATCGTCATCGACGAGCGTTGCCGCACCTCCGTCCCAGGTATCTACGCAGCAGGGGACTGCTCGACTGTCCCCTACAAGCAGATCGTCATCGCTATGGGCGAAGGAGCTAAGGCAGCCCTCACGGCCTTCGATGACCGCATCCGCTCAGGCAAGTAAGAGCACCTTCTCATACATATAATATAGAAGCGCCTGTCCGCTCCCTAGGGAGTAGACAGGCGCTTCTACTTCGATCCACCAGATCGGATAAGGACACAGCCCATCAGCATTCAGGCAGAGCGGAAGCTTGGCACGATTAAACCTCATCCTTTGCACACGCTCTAAGCTGTATAACGACGACTGACTTAACAGCTAGATACGATTATGACTTTATCACTTAGATCCATCGGCTGGCGCCTGGGCTTGCTCCTCCTACTCCTCGGGAGCTACCTCCCTGCTCATGCCACGACCGATAGCCTTTTCACTCTCAAGGGAAAGGTAGTTACCCAAAAGAATGAAGGCCTCCTAGGAGCTAACGTGAGTCTATTGAAGGCTGACGGCAAGCTCCAGACTGGAGCGATCACAAGCCAAGATGGCTCTTACCTGCTACGTGCGATCCCACGAGGTAGCTACACGCTACGCATCTCCTTCGTTGGCTACAAGACGCACAGCCAGACCATACAGCTGACGAATAAGAGCCTTACCCTCCCCTCCCTCATCCTCGAAGAGGAGGGCAAGGAGCTCTCTGCCGTACAGGTCGTCGGGAAGGCTAACGAAGTCACCATCAAAGGCGATACCCTCGAGTACAATGCGGGGAGCTTCACGGTAAACCAAGGGGCTGTCGTAGCTGACCTCGTCAAGAAACTCCCTGGAGCAACAATCGACGAAAATGGGCAAATCACGATCAACGGTAAGGTCATCAAGCAGATCATGGTCGATGGGAAGCGCTTCTTCGAAGGCGATCCAAAGGTAGCACTCAACAACCTCCCCGCAGAGGTCGTACAGAAGGTACAGGTCGTAGACCGAGAGAGCGAGACCTCCCGACTATCAGGCTTCTCTGATGGCAACGAAGAGACCGTCATCAACCTCACCATCAAACCTGGGAAGAAGAGGGGGCTCTTCGGCACGGCCTACGTCGGCGGAGGTACCGACAAGCGCTACGAAGGGAACTTAACCCTAAGCCGTTTCGCTGACGACAATCAGTTCACCATCCTCGGAAGCTTGAACAATACCAACAATGCCGGCTTCTCAGACATCTCCCAGGATCTCAGTAGCACGAGCTTCATGATGGGACTGCAGGGACGAGGGGGAAAACGACGCGCTGGCGGTGGAATGCCTCGCTTCGATGCCAACGGGATCCTAACCTCCAAGGTACTAGGAGGCAATCTCAATCACACCTTCTCTCCGAAGTTCTCTCTCAACGGCAACGCCCTCGTCGGAAATAGCAAGACCGACAAACAGCTCGCTCGTACACAGCAGAACTTCCTCTCCACGGGCTCTACCTCCGAGACGGGTAGGAGTAGTGAGCTGAATGATAAGGACGCCTATGCTGCCAACCTACGCTTGGAGTGGAAGCCCGATAGCCTAACCGAGCTGAACTTCATGCCTCAGATCCGTATCGGTCATGGTCGTGGCACCTATAGCTCGACCAATGAGACGCTCGAGGATGCCACGGGTGCTCGGATCAACTCCTCTACGCTCCTTCAGTCTACCCTCCAAGATCAGCTAAACGCTAGCCTACGTATGGAGCTGAGCCGACGTCTCAATGATCGAGGACGTACACTCACCCTCTCGGGCAACTTCGGTCTAGATCGCGAGACGGGCGATGGCACCTACCAGTCCAACACTTACAACCGCTCTTCCTCTCTCTCCTCAGTCATCGACCAGCGTATCGAGAGCAAGAGCCGTACGGGATCTTATCGTGCTAGACTAGGCTATGTCGAGCCTCTAGGCAAGGGCTACTTCACCCAGCTTACCTATCAGATCAATGGATCCAGTGCCCACAGTCAGCGTGATGCCTTCGATGCTGATGCTACGGGGGGCTATACGAGCCGAAATGCTACCTATAGTAACGAGTTCGAGTCTTCCTTCCTCTCTCATCAGGTCGGTCTATCTCTGAAGAAGAAGGGTAAGGTCTATGACCTCACAGCGGGGATCAATGTCACCTCCTCCCAGCTCAAGAGCCACTCTATCGTAGGTGGCAGTGCGACACCAGATATCTCTCGCACGACACTCAACTACTCTCCTACCCTACGCCTCAGCTACAAGCCCCAGCGAGGCACTGAGCTACGCATCGACTACTCTGGTCGTAGCTTCCAGCCGACTAACGAACAGCTCTCTCCCGTGCAGGACGTCACAAATCCGCTGGTATCCTATATCGGAAATCCCGACCTAGCTCCAGGCTTCCAGCACAATCTCTTCGGGCGATTCAACAAGTTCTTCTCCGCCTCGAAGACGATGCTTGCCCTCTTCGGGCATGCCCAGTTCGTGCAGAATGACATCATCTCTCGCTCCCGCTATGATCTGACGACAGGAGCACGGACGATCGACTACACGAATGTGGACGGCAATGGTTTCGCTGGCTTCGGTGGCTTCGTCACGCAGTCGCTCGGAAGTAAGTTCTCTCTTCGTCTAAGCTCTTTCAACAGCTTCATCCGCTCCAACAGCTTCATCAACGGAGAAAAGAACCGCTCTCACGCCCTTCGCCTACGAGAAGACCTGTCACTGACCTATCGTCACCAAGGCATCGACATGAGCCTGCGTGGTGTCCTCGGCTACTACAACGCATCGAACACGCTCCCCTCAGCTACGACACCTGCCACCAAGGACTATAGTCTCGGCTACACGAGCAATATCCAGCTACCTCTAGGCTTCACCTTCGAGGGAGAAGCGACCTACACCACCTCCCGGGGCTACGCTTCCGGATTCGATCAAGACCAATGGTTGCTGAACGCAGGGCTCTCCTACAGCTTCCTTGCTAATAAGAAAGCTACAGTTCGCCTCAAGGGTTACGACCTCCTCGACTCCCGTCGTAGCATCTATCGTGAGATCACGGCGCTCAATAGCATCACCGAAGAGTCTAACACGCTAGGTCGCTACGTCATGCTCCACTTCATCTACCGCTTCGATAGCTTCAGCGCTGGAGCTTCGAAGTCGGACATGAAGCAGCACGGACGTGGTCCTATGGGGCCTCCTCCCTTCTAGGTCACTCCTCGGCCCAAGCGTCCACACCTCCTTCGGGCACATCGCTTGTCTCCCCCAAGGTAGGTCATCAACTAAAGAAGATCGCCCCCACACTCCGCTCGGAGCGTGGGGGCGATCTTTTATTGTACTAGCCAATGTGAGGCTTTAGCGGAAGCCTAGGATCCGACGCGCCTTACGCTTCCCGCTGTCGAAAGTAAAGAGCTCGACGAGACGATAGGACTCATAGGCGTTAACCAAGCGAGGTGCTACCGCCTGAAGCACCTGAAGCTTCTCATCATCCCAAGAGAAAAGACGGAGAAGGCGCTCGGCCTGCTGGACAGTGAAGTAGTTTCGCTGAGCCGCATCATAGATGTAGCGGAGCTTATCATCCTTGAATGACTGGCGCTGGACATCGTAAATAAATCGCTGAAACGCATTGTCCGACATACAGCGGCGTGAGTCTTCGTAGCGAGGGTAGTCTCCTCGCTCGGGATAACTGGGGTAAGAGGGATAGGAATCCTCCCGTCTTCTCTCGCCAGCACGGTAGGTATTCATCCGAGCGACACGCCCACGGTAGAACGTGATCTCGGTGATCCGTCCCGTATCGAATAGGTCATTGGAGCGATACACCCAGATTTCCTCCCCGTCGTAGCCTAGACTTCGGGACTCAGGTCGACCTAAGATGCGCTGCACCTCCTCTCTACTCATGCCTCGCTCAATGCGATCGGTATTGGACTCTACTCCTAGGATCGAAGAAATCCCACAAGAGCTAAGACTAACAGCGGTCACTAGGCTGTATAAGACGATCTGTGGCTTCATTTGTTCTATTGTTAGAAGTTGAATAACTCTAGGTAGTGCCCTTCGGTGAAGGCTCTCAGCGAACCGCTACCTCCACGCTTCTTTGGTATAAAAACGCTCTCAGGCTCTACTTTAGCACACCCTCCGCCTATCTTACTCACAGCTCCACTCTAGACGAAGGATGCCACCCTCGGAGCTAAGGTAGACCTTGGAGTAGACAAAGGTAGACCTTGCCTAGAGTAACCCTCTACCTTCGTCCTCATAAAGGTAAGCATTTCGTCGAAGAGCCTTCATCCTGGGCAGGAGAGAAAAAGCACACTCGACTCCAGCTCTCCCAGCCCTCTGAAGACAAGCCCCCTAGGGAGCAAGACCAGCCGATAGATCACTGCTGCCGGAGAGGCTTATTCTCAGTCGGGGAGCGAGCTAGGTCAGCGCACTCGACCACGTAGAAAAGATGTATCTTTGTGGCAATAAATTAGCCTAAGAAGACGTGTTCAAGATCATAGATAGATACATCCTTCGGAAATTCATCCCGCTCTTCGTGATGAGCTTTGTGGTGTGTCTGTTCTTCGTCGTGATGCAGTTCTTCTGGCGCTACGCAGAGGAATTTATCGGCAAAGGGCTAAGTACGCTAGTGCTACTTGAGGTGATCTTCCATGCTTGCCTTGCCTTTACGCCCATGGCTCTCCCGCTGGCGATCCTGCTATCCACCGTGATGACGATGGGGAACCTCGGGGAAAGCCTGGAGCTCCTTGCCGTTAAGGCCTCCGGAGTACGCCTTTACCGCATCATACGCTCGCTGATGCTGCTGATTACAGCGATGGCTGTCGGGCTCTTCGTCTTCTCTAATACGCTCATGATCCAGTCCCAGCTGCGCATGTGGACGGTGGTCATCACGGCGAAGTTCGCTTCCCCCGAGATGGAGCTCACACCTGGGGTCTTCTATACAGGTATCCCTGGATACAGCCTCTATACACGGGATCGAAGACCCGACGGGATGCTTCTCAACCTGATGGTCTACGATATGAGCCGTGGCTATCTCAGTCCCCGCATCATACGTGCGGACTCTGGACGCCTCGTGATGGACGAGAGTAAGACCTTCCTTATCCTCAAGCTCTACGACGGGCAGAACTTCGAGAACCTGCGCGCCCCAGATTACAATACCTCCACCGAGCCTACCCCATACATGCTACCTCGCTTTAAGTACAGCGAGATCGTGATCAACTTCGATGCGAACATCAAAGAGCAGGACGAAGGCGAGCTTCGCTCCATGTATGTCGGGAAGAACCTCAGCCAGCTACAGCACTCGATCGACTCATCGACTCGCATCATCGATAGCTCGCGCCTAGTCCAGGCGCAGGTCATCAATACCCAGATACAGACGAACCACTATGGCTACCGTAGCTATGCCTACGAGGACAGCCTCGCACAGCTGGCTCACCGACAGCGGATCCAGGAGCTAGAGAAGCGCTACACAGGGAAGCGGGTCAGCCAAGTAGCGCAAGAGCTGCTCCCATCCCTCTCGGCACAGGATAGTCTCACAGCTCTCCAGATCGCCCTAGATCGAGCGAATCAGACGAAGAGTCAGATGCAAATCTACGTGGACTATGATGATCGTGCCTTCTATGAGTATCGCACCTTCCGCCAAGAGTGGCACCGCAAGTGGACGGCCCCAGTAGCTTGTATCATCTTTGCACTGATCGGGGCGTCTCTCGGAGCGATCGTTCGTCGTGGGGGGATAGGTATGCCTATCATCATCTCGGTATTCTTCTTCATCATCTACTTCATCATTGACTCCCTCGGGGTCAATCTCGTCCGAAGCGGAGATATCGCTGTATGGCTAGGGATGTGGCTCAGCAACCTCATCCTCGCACCCGTCGGCATCTTCCTACTCTATAAGGCGAACCAAGACTCCTCTGCGCTAAACATCGAAGCCTACGTAGCTTTCTTCCGCAAACTTCTAGGCTTCCGAGGAGTACGCCGTGTCGACTACCAAGAGATCCTCTTCGAGGAAGCAGACTATGTCCAAGGAGCCGAAGCCGTCAGTCACGTACTCCATCAGACCGAGGCTCTCCAGCAAGGGGCTCTCTTCACGACTCCGCTCTGGAAGATGTGGATATTAGGCCAGACACAGCATCAGCTTGCCGAGCTCTCCGACGCCCTTGACCGGCTCACAGAGCAGCTACGTCACTCTTCCTCACGGCTCTTGGTGGGCAAGCTCTGTGACCTTCCCTTGCTTCCCACCCAGCTCTCGCCCCTACTTCCATCAGACCGACGCCTAGGGATGGTGCTCTGTGCCGTCCTCCCCGTCTCTCTTCCCCTCCTCTTCTTCCTAGGAAGAGTGCGCTCACATCTACGTGCTGACCTGAAGACGACACACAGCACGCTCACACAGATCGCCGAAGAAGTAGAGAAACTACGTGCGAACAACCCTAGCCATAAGGCTGTTACTTTCCCATCACCCGAAGACAATCCCTCGGAGGACAGGCTCTCCTGACTCCTAGGCAAGACAAATACATATAAACACTATGAGTGAGATTAAGCTGAACACGATCGAGGAAGCCCTCGAAGACTTCCGTGAGGGGAAGTTCCTCATCGTCGTCGATGATGAAGACAGAGAGAATGAAGGTGACTTCATCATCGCTGCCGAAAAGGTGACTCCCGAGAAGATCAACTTCATGATGCGCTACGGCCGAGGAGTCCTCTGTGCTCCCATCACCGAAGATCGAGCTCGGGAGCTTGAACTCGAGATGCAGGTACCGAACAACACCTCTGTCCATGAAACCCCCTTCACAGTCACCGTCGACCGACTAGGTAATGGCTGCACCACGGGGGTATCCATGTATGACAGAGCTCAGACGATCCTTGCCCTAGCAGACCCCAGCATTACTCCTGGTGATCTCGCACGTCCCGGCCATATCTGTCCGCTCAGAGCCCGCAATAAGGGCGTCCTTCGTCGTGCAGGGCATACCGAAGCGGCTGTCGATCTCGCTCGTCTCTCCGGCCTCCAGCCCGTAGCTGCCCTCATCGAGATCATCAACGAAGATGGCACGATGGCTCGCCTACCACAGCTCTGGGAGGTAGCTCAGCGCTTCGGACTAAAGATCATCACCATCAAGGATCTTATCGCCTATCGCCTACGCACCGAGAGCACTGTCGAGCGTGGCGAAGAGGTCTCGATGCCCACACAGTGGGGAGACTTCCGACTTATCCCCTTCCGACAGAAGAGCAATGGCCTAGAGCACGTCGCCCTATTCAAGGGTGATCTATCCACCACCGACCCCATCCTAGTACGCGTCCACTCAAGTTGTGCTACGGGAGACATCTTTGGCTCCCAGCGCTGCGAATGTGGCGAACAGCTTCACAAGGCTATGGAGCTCATCGAGCAGGAAGGACGTGGCGTAGTCATCTACCTCAATCAGGAAGGACGTGGCATCGGCCTCATGGAGAAAATCCGTGCCTATAAGCTCCAAGAGCAGGGTCTCGACACCGTCGATGCTAACCTCCACCTTGGTCATCAGGCAGACGAACGAGACTATGGCGTAGGTGCACAAATCCTCCGTCAGCTCGGTGTCGGGAAGATGCGCCTCATGTCCAATAATCCCATCAAGCGTGTAGGTCTCGAGGCCTATGGGCTTGAGGTCGTCGAGTCTGTGCCTCTGGAGGTACAGCCCAACGAACACAACGCCTTCTACATGAAGACAAAGAAGGAGCGTATGGGACATGTCTTGCATAATGTCAAGTAATTCCCTCACTTCTCTACCTTCAACGTACACCATTACTTCATCCCCCTTGCACTATGGCTATTTTTGTCAATGAAGTTTCCCGCACCTTTGGCGAGTATCTCCTGATCCCTGGACTCACGACTCGCCAATGTACCCCTCAGAATGTCTCTCTGACGACCCCCCTAGTACGTTTCGCTCGTGGTGAGCAGGCACGTATTAGCCTCAACATACCCTTCGTCTCTGCGATCATGCAGTCGGTATCCAATGATACTCTAGCTATCGAGCTAGCTCGCAATGGAGGACTCTCCTTTATCTTCGGATCTCAGCCCATCGCTGAGCAAGCAGAGATGGTACGTCGTGTGAAGAAGTTCAAGGCTGGCTTTGTCTCAAGCGACTCGAATATCCGCCCTGATGCTACCCTTCGTGATGTCCTAGCTCTACGTCGTCAAACGGGGCACTCGACAATCGGTGTCACTGAAGATGGTAGCCCCAATGGTCGACTTCTCGGGATCGTCACCAGTCGTGACTATCGCCTAGGCACTACCCCAGAGGATGCACAGGTCAAGGACTTCATGACCCCCTTCTCTCGTCTCAAGGTCGGTCGTCTAGGCATTACGCTCAAGGAGGCAAACAATATCATCTGGGAGCATAAGCTGAATACCCTGCCTATCATCGACGAGAATGACAACCTAGTCTACCTCGTCTTCCGCAAGGACTACGATGCGCACAAGGATAATCCCATCGAGCTATCTAATAAGGAGACGAAGGAGCTCCTTGTGGGAGCAGGGATCAATACTCGAGACTTCGCTGAGCGTGTCCCCGCACTAGTCGAAGCAGGAGCCGATGTCCTCTGTATCGACTCTTCCGATGGCTATTCAGAGTGGCAGTACGATACCCTTCGCTGGATCAGGGAGCGCTATGGCGACAAGGTCCTCGTCGGCGCAGGGAACGTAGTAGATGAAGAAGGCTTCCGCTACCTCGCAGATGCAGGTGCCGACTTCGTCAAGGTGGGGATCGGTGGTGGATCCATCTGTATTACTCGTGAGCAAAAGGGGATCGGTCGTGGTCAAGCAACGGCTATCATCGATGTAGCGCAGGCTCGTGATCGCTACTTCGAGGAGAAGGGTGTCTACGTCCCCATCTGTAGCGATGGTGGTCTAGTGCACGACTATCACATGACCCTTGCTCTAGCTATGGGAGCAGACTTCCTCATGATGGGGCGCTACTTCGCACGCTTTGACGAATCTCCTACTCGCAAACTCAAGATCGGGAACAATATCGTCAAGGAGTACTGGGGTGAAGGCTCTAACCGTGCTCAGAACTGGCAGCGCTATGATAGTGGTGGCACCGAGGGTATGAAGTTCGAAGAAGGTGTCGATAGCTACGTCCCCTATGCAGGTAAGCTCAAGGACAACCTAGCTCAAACACTCGGGAAGATGAAGGCGACCATGTGTAGCTGTGGTGCCATTACCCTCCCAGAGCTTCAGGAGAAGGCGAAGATCACCCTCGTCTCTAGCACCTCCATCGTCGAGGGGGGGGCTCATGATGTGATCCTGAAGGATCGCGGATGATCACACTCCTAGGCCCTACCGCCTCAGGCAAAACTGCCTTAGGCGTCCTACTCGCTGATCGACTTGGTGCGGAGCTACTCAGTGCAGACTCCCGCCAAGTCTATCAGGGGATGGACATCGGTACGGGCAAGGATATCCGAGAGTATCAGGTCGAGGGGCGTGATATCCCCTATCACCTCATTGATATCGTACCAGCTGGAACGAAATACAGCCTCTTCGCTTGGCAGCGTGCCTTCCATACGGCCTATGCAGACATCATAGGACGAGGTAAGCTACCCCTACTCTGTGGAGGGACGGGGCTCTATGCTGAAGCTGTTCTCAAAGGCTATCAGCTACCAGACGTCCCCCCCAACACCAAGCTACGTGAAGAGCTTGCTGGGAAGACGATCACCGAGCTACGGGATCGACTTGCCAGCTATGGCGCACTTCACAATACGACTGACCTCGATAGTCCCGCACGTGCTATCCGTGCCATCGAGATAGCAGACTACCAAGCTCAGCTTAGTCGTGATGGCATTGACCATACCGAGTATCCTCCTATCCCAAGTCTCATCCTTTGCCTTGATCTCCCGAGAGAGGAGCGTCGCCGTCGTATCACCCAGCGTCTACGTATCCGTCTGGAGCAGGAAGATATGCTGGAGGAAGTTCGCACACTCCTAAGCTCTGGCATTGCACCCGAAGATTTGATCTATTACGGCTTAGAGTACAAGTTCCTCACACTACACCTTCTTGGCGAGCTATCCTATACGGAGATGTTCTCAGCACTAGAGACTGCCATACATCAGTTCGCCAAGCGTCAGATGACTTGGTTCCGAGGTATGGAGCGACGAGGTTTTACCCTACACTATATAGATGCACTACTCCCTAGGGAGGAACAGCTAGCCATCGCACTGGAGCTCTCCGAGAATTGGCTCCAAGCACACCCTTAACACCGCTTACCCTATGATTCAGTATAAAGACCTCACAGCTACGCCAAACTTCTTCCTCATGGCCGGTCCATGTGCTATCGAGGATGAGACGACTCCGCTACTCATCGCTGAGCGCATCGTAGAGATCACCCAGCGTCTAAGCATCCCCTATATCTTCAAGGGCTCTTATCGCAAGGCGAACCGCTCACGTGTCGATAGCTTCACCGGCATTGGGGACGAAAAGGCACTGAAGATCCTTCGCAAGGTACGTGAGACCTTCGACATCCCTGTCGTGACGGATATTCATGAGACACAGGAGGCCGCTATGGCTGCCGAATACGTCGATGTCCTACAGATCCCCGCCTTCCTCTGTCGTCAGACGGATCTCATCGCTGCAGCGGCACGTACCGGCAAGATCGTCAACATCAAGAAGGGACAATTCCTCTCGGCCTCGGGGATGGAACATGCGGCCAATAAGGTCACGGAGTGTGGGAATGACCAAGTTATCCTCACCGAGCGTGGGAATAGCTTCGGCTACTTTGACCTAGTCGTGGACTTCACGAACATCCCTGCTATGCGCTCTACAGGCTTTCCCGTCGTCATGGATGTGACGCACTCGCTACAGCGTCCGAACCAGGCCTCGGGAGTCACAGGAGGAAAACCTGCTCTCATAGAGAGCATCGCCAAAGCAGCTATTGCTGTCGGTGCAGATGGTCTATTCTTCGAGACCCACCCCAATCCTAGCGTAGCCAAGAGCGATGGTGCCAATATGCTGCCTCTAGATCTATTCGAAGGGCTCCTTGAGCGTCTCGTTCGTCTACGTGCAGCTACGCTCTAAGCCTCCTATTCTCTTGATGAAATTCTTCCGTCAGCTTACCTGCCTAGCGCTCTTCCTGGGGAGTACGAACCTAGCCTCGGCACAGTCATCGAAGCTCGCTCCCCTACGTGAAGCCTTCGCTGTATGTGATGTACTCGATGCCGAGCTCCGAGGCAAGATCCTCCATCATCTAGAGCAAGACTCTACCCAAGCCCCCCTTGAGCTGGATCTAGGGATCAAGCTCCTGAGCTTCTCTCCGCAGGGACTTACCCTACAGACCAGTGAGGTAGGGCGCTGGGAGCTCCGTCTGCTACCACTACTCGGAGGGAATAGTTTATCAGCTGTCATCGAGACGGTATCAGCCCCCCAGACAGATGCTCGTCTATCCTTCTTTGATAAGGATGGGCGACCTCTCCAAACAAGGAGTCCGCTACTCACTCTCCCCGAGGCTAAGGACTTCATCGGCTCGATGAAGCTCTCCTCTACCTGGGCATGTGGACGCCTTCGAGAGCTACTCTATCCCCTCCACTACGAGATGAGCTGGCAGATGGGAGATGAACCGATCCTACTCGTCCGTCCCTCCGTGCTACTCTCCGAAGAAGACCGCCAGAGCACAGAGCTGATGCAGCTCCTTACCTTACTACCGACCCTGACCTATCGCTGGACGGGTTCGGCTTTCTCACTCACCGCTATCAAGTAAACTGCCTCTATCATCTATGAAAGTCAAGCATGTCATCCTGGCTGCTATAGCCATCATCGTGGCACTTATCATCGGGTTCTACTACGTCCTCAACAACGAGCGTGCTCAGCTCCAGGAGGAGAAAGAGATCTTCACGAACCAGCAGAAGGAGCTCATGCAGGAGGAGCTCGAGAAGCTCGCCTCCGAGTATGACATCCAGTATCAGAAGCTCGCTGGTGGTCTCGGAGAGCAGAAGGTATCGCTAGCGACCGACTCGCTGATCTCTCAGCTCCTCGCCGAGCGATCCAAAGTCGAGCAACTACAGAAGGAGCTCAAGCAGAGCAAAGCAACCAGTGCCCAGCGTATCAGTCAGCTGACCAAGGAAGTCTCGACCCTGCGCTCCGTGCTCAAGAGCTATGTCGGGCAGATCGACTCCCTCCAGCGCACCAATGCCCAGCTACGTCAAGAGAACTCGGAAGTACGTGCTAACTATGAGCGTGCCTCGAATGAAGCCCAACAGCTCTCCACAGAGAAGGCGCACCTCACCGACCGAGTGAAGCTAGCTGCCAAGCTCGATGCGACACGCATCGTGATCACCCCACTTGACAAGCGAGGCAAGCCAAGTAAGAAGCTCGAGAAGACGGTCAATATCCAGATTCACTTCTTCATCGCTAAGAACGTCACGGCCAGTGTAGGCGAGAAGACCTTCTACATCCGTATCACGCAGCCCAACGATGAGCTACTCACCAAGGCCTCTTCGGGTACCTTCGCCTTTGAGGGCAAACAGATCCCCTACTCCATCCGCCGGGAGATCGAGTACAACGGAGAGGATACCCCTGTGACCATGTACTGGCCTGTCGAAGAGAGCCTACAGAGTGGTACCTACCGAGTGAAGATATTCGCAGACGGCAACCAGATCGGGTCAGCCTCCTTCGCACTCTAAAAACCAACTCCTCTAGCGCTCCAGCCCCAACCGGGCTCCGCACGACCTAGCACACTAAGGATCATGGCTTACCCATCGGAGGATGGGTAAGCCATGATCCTTTTATACAGATGACAGAGGGAGCATCTCTCGATGGCCTCCTAATCCTGCCCTATCATCCCTCATCGGAGGCCATTGCGCAAGCCCACCTCTTTACAGCTTCCACCTTCTTGCCTTGAAAATCGGAGTCTTAGGCTGAGAAGTGAGATGCCTGTCTCTCCCCCTTGCCCCCTCTCGGGAGGATCATCCTTCCGAGAGGGGGCTTTTCTGGGCTATTTGGTGGTCTGGAGCTGGAAGACCCATATCCAAGAGGAGGAATTCGCTGAAGAGGAAGGAGTCGTTGATCCGTCCTTCGACTTCGTAATCACTCAGGCCGTACCAGGTCTGAAGCAGTAGGATCTTGAA
>ERZ773072.948-NODE-948-length-15085-cov-3.763872_pt1 | contig 15085 bp, 14 predicted proteins | sample MGYA00580617_ERZ773072 | MGnify/ENA primary metagenome ERZ773072 (study PRJEB29015, sample SAMEA2737970) | human oral metagenome | biome: human oral; feature: human-associated habitat; material: dental | place: China | collected 2122 ... | reverse complement strand
TGCCAAGCCAGAGGATCATCGGGCGCTGGAAGATATTCGCGGTAGTATTATGGAGTTAAAATATTATTTGAAAAAGGTGAAGAGCTAGGTCTACCAGCTGGCATATTCATGGTCGCTGAGTTATTTGACAAGAGTGTACTTATCTGATAATCTCCTGATAAAAGGAGTTGACGAAAATGTGTGCGATGAATTCTGAATTACAGCAATGTGTGCTTAAATTAACGAATGAGATTTCGCGTGGTAATTTTGATAAGGCTGTGCAGTTTGGCGAGACGGTGCTAATGATGAAGGAGTTATATAGCGAAGGTAATGAATTGCTATTAGGAGGGGTATATCGCAACATGGCCGCCGCAAGTGATCGTTTGGGTCAAAATGATACGGCGCTTAAATATATCGATCAGGCATATGATATTCATGATGCGGCAGCTAACGAGAATCCAGAGTTTGAGACGCTGCGAGAGCGGTCAGCCACGGCATCTTATGTTGGCATATTTGCGTTGAAGTCGTATCTATTGGCAGATAGTGGTGATGAAGCGTTGGCAGACAAGGCGCGGTTCATGACGCGACAAGCTGAACTGGACATGGTAAAAGTAGATCAGCTTTCTAAAAAGAAGAATGCTGACCAGTATAAGATAAATATGGCATCTCGCTGGGGTATGATTGAAAGTCTGGTAGGCGACAAGCGGCGAGGTTTGGTGTTGGCGGGCCGGGCAATTCGGTTGGCGTGGCAATCAGAGCGGAATCAGCAAAAGGGCTTGACTGGGCGAGATATTCTCAGGGCGCGAACGCGAGCGGCGCTTCGCGGTATGGCGGCCGCGGCGGTAAATGCCGCAAGTCGATTTGGCGCGACGCGGGGTATTGCTGAGAAAATTGCTCTTAAGACATTGTGATTGTATACTTAGAACATGACCCATAAACAATTTGAAGAGTTTATCCTCAGTTTGCCCGGTGTGTGGCTGGATTATCCGTTTGGCGAGGATGTTGCGGTGTATAAATTTGGCAAGAGCAATAACGGCGCGGGGAAAATGGTGGCACTAGTGACGGAGGGCTCAAAGCCGCTCAGGGTCAGTCTGAAGTGTGACCCGCTATTGGCTGAGAATCTCCGCGAGAAGTACGAGACGGTGCTACCGGGCTATCATTTGAACAAAAAACACTGGAACACTATTATCTGCTCGGGGCAATTGAGCGATGAGGAGATTTTTGACTTGGCGCGGCTGAGCTATCGGCTGGTGGCGGAAAATACTAATTAGTTTTTAAAAACTCTTCTAGTTGTTTCTGAATATTTTTTAGATCAGCGATTGTTTTTACGAGGTATTCCTTGGTTGATTTGGATCTGGTGTTTTTTTGCAGTTTTTGCATCATCACAAGTGTATCGGCAATTTGTACATTCATTTCGTGTGCGTATATGGAATCAAGCTGTGCATTTAAGGAGGCATCTTCAAGTTTTTTATCCATTTTTTCCGAAGGTTCCATTTTCAAAATTTCTTTTTTCTGCTTTTTATAGTCGATACCGGAATTTTGGAGCGGTTCGGTCAGTCCAGCTTCGGCGCTAGTTAAAACAGAGACGAACGAAATATTGATAGCCTGCATGGTGCTGGTTTGTAATTTTTTATCGTATTTCTGAGATATAGTTAGAAGCTTATTTACGCGGGCAGCAACTTGAATTGGTGAGGCGCCAGATGAGTTTTGCGACATTATAAAAATGGCTACCAGGCTAATAATGCCGAATAAGCCGATAATAGCAAGAATAAGCTTGGTTTTTTGATCAAAACCTTGGGCTGGCGGCGGGGTGGCTATTTGATTAAGGTAATCTATCCCCGATGGTTGGGGGCTAACAGAATTGTTCAAATTATCTGGATACATGTATCTATTTAAGCACAAACGGTAACAGAGGTAAAGAGTGATATAATAAAAACCATGCAAGATGCCAAGGAAGAAGTGCGGGCGCGGCTGAATATTGAGGATGTGATTAGTGAATATGTTCAGCTGAAGCGGGCGGGTCGTAATCTTAAAGGGCTGAGTCCGTTTACCGATGAGCGGACGCCGAGTTTTATGGTCAGTCCGGAAAAACAGATTTGGCATGATTTTTCTTCGGGCAAGGGCGGCGATATTTTTACGTTTGTGATGCTGGTGGAGGGGATGGATTTTCGCCAGGCGTTGGAGCATTTGGCGCGCAAGGCGGGCGTGGATTTAAGTTTGTTTTCTCATGGTGATGGACGGACGGCCAAACGGCGGGCGCGGGCTAGGGAGGCGCTGAAATTGGCCGCGAATTTTTATCAGCAAAATTTGGTGAAAAATTCGGCGGCACTGGAATACGTGGTGAAAAAACGGCGGCTGAATCGGCAGACGATCGGCGATTTTATTATCGGCTATGCGCCGGATCAGGGCGATGCACTGACGAAAGCGCTGGAGAAGCGGGGGTTTTCGCGCCGGGAACTGGCTGATGCGGGGCTGGTGAATCGGTTTGGCGGCGACTTGTTTCGGGGGCGGATGATGGTGGCCTTGAGCGACGGCAGCGGCGAGGTGGTTGGCTTTACGGGGCGAATTATTCGCGACGATCCGCGTGCGCCGAAATATTTGAATACGCCACAGACATTGCTATTTGATAAATCGCGCCATATTTTTGGGCTGTATCAGGCGAAAGAGGCGATTCGTAAGAGCGATGCCGCGGTGATTGTCGAGGGTAATCTGGACGTGGTTAGCAGCCATCAAGCCGGCGTCAAAAATGTGGTGGCGACGGCAGGAACGGCGATGACCCTGCAGCATTTGAAGGCACTGAGCCGGCTGGCAGGGCGAATTCGTGTGGCGTTTGACGGCGACCGGGCGGGTGTGAGCGCAACGGAGCGGGCGATCAATTTGGCGCAGGAAATTGGCGTGGAACTAGAGGTAGTGAGTCTGCCGGATGGCGTGAAAGATCCGGATGAATTGATCCAAAAAGACCCGGCCCTGTGGCAGGCGGCGGTTGAGCGGGCGCAGCCGGCGGTTGACTGGGTGATCGCTCGGCATGCCGAGATGGAAGACTTGGCGGCGGCCGAAGGGAAGCGGCGGTTTTCAACAACTGCGCTGAGAATTGTGCGCGGCCTGAAAGACCCGGTGGAACAAGAGCATTACTTGGCGGTGATTTCTAAAAAAACTGGCGCCTCGATTACTGCCTTGAAGGCGAAGCTGGCGGGCGAAAAAACAGCAAATCAACAGCTAAGAAAAACTAAAATTGACAAGAAAAAATCGCACCCCGTTCAAGATGAAACCGAAGACATGCTGGCAGGGCTGGCGGCAAGCGAAAAAACAGTGCGGCGCTGGCTGGCAGCGATTTCCGGCGAGATGCTTGAGAATGACAATGCGCGGCAATTAATTGGCTATTTACGGGAAAATTTGGACATTGACCTAAGTAATATTCCTCAAGGCTTGCAAAAAATTGAGCAGTATGTGAAAATAGTACAGTTAAAAAGTGAAAGTCGTTATGCCAATTGGGAGCAGAAAAGCTTGGATGAAGAAATGGCTCGGCTAGTCAGGCAAATAACAATAAAACATCGCGAAAACCAAAAGAATCAATTATTAACCCAGCTGCGGGAAGCTGAGGCGGCGGGCGACGAGGTTTTGTCCCAGCGTTTGCGCCAGAATCTGAACCAGCTGATTAAGGAGAAAATGTGAGCGACGATACGACTACCAAGCCGGCAAATTTGAACGACGATGCGGATTTTGATCCGGCAGCTATAGACGAGGAAGAATCGGAAGATTTAACCTCGCTTTCGACTGGTCAATATTTGGATGATGTGTCGGACGATTCGGTACGGCTGTATCTAAGGGAAATTGGTAAAATTCCACTACTAAGCGCCGAAGAAGAGATGGAGCTGGCGCGCCGGATTATTGAAGGCGATAAGAAGGCTAAGGATAAGATGGCCGAGGCGAACATGCGGTTGGTGGTGTCAATTGCCAAGCGGTATTCGGGGCGCGGTTTGGACTTTTTGGATTTAATTCAGGAAGGAAATACTGGTCTTTTGCGGGCGGTCGAGAAGTTTGATCCGGATAAAGGGTTTAAGTTTTCAACATACGCGACGTGGTGGATCCGCCAGGCAATTACCCGGGCGATTGCCGATCAGGCGCGGACGATTCGTATTCCAGTTCATATGGTGGAAACCATTAATAAATTGCTGCGTACGCAGCGGCGAATGACGCAGGAGTTGAACCGCGAACCGACGATTGAGGAATTGTCCAAAGAATTGGACATGGAGCCGGAGAAGATTGAATATGTCATTAAAATCAAGCAAGACATTTCTTCCTTGGATGCCAGCGTGGGGCGCGACGGCGAAGATGACGAGTCGGCTCTTCAAGATTTTATCGTTGACGAGGATACAGTTTCGCCGGAAGATTCTGCTACAAGCCAGTTGTTGAAAGAACAGGTTCAGGATATGTTATCCAGTTTAAGCGACCGCGAGCAAAAAATTGTGCGCATGCGGTTTGGACTAGATAATGGCAAGAATCACACGCTGGAAGAAGTTGGCCAGGAATTTGCAGTGACGCGCGAGCGGATCCGACAAATTGAAGCCAAGGCTTTGGCGAAGCTCAGGAAGCATAAAGATGCTAAAAAGCTTTACGAATACTTGGACTAATTAGCACTGTTCGGGTGATTTACAAAAATGGGCGTCGCGAGTAACGGCGTCTATTTTTTGGTGTAGTTGGGTCAAATCGCTGTCGTTAATGATGAAATAATCGGCGATGGCAATTGGTCCGCCTTTTTCCAGATTTTCAATTTCCGACCAATCGCGTTGGTCAACTTCGCGCGGCTGCATCGGCCGCTCCGGGCGTTTTATCATTCGCTGATAACGGAGATGTTTCGGCGTGACGATGGCGATGACAACGACTTGTCCGGGAAATTCGTGCTTGAGGATTTTATACTCGCTCCAAGTGTATAAGCCGTCCAGGACAATTTTATTTTGCCCGGCATTGATCAAATCATGAATATTCTTAATTACACGCTTGATAACGAAATCTTTGCCTTCGCGCTGGCGGATTTCTTCGCGGAATTTTTGTTGATTGTCCCAGGTTGGCTCAATGCCAGCCTCGTCCATGGCTTTGTAAATAACACCGCCAAAATAAACTTTTGGGAAGCCCTTTTTTGTTAAATATTCGACGGCCGAACTTTTGCCGCTACCAGCCAGGCCAACTAGGGCGATAATCTTTGCATGGGGTTGTGTCATGTTGCTAGTATAGCAAATTTGATATACTGAGTATATGAAGCGTTTGGCAGTTATCGACGGAAAATCAGTGTTCTACCGAGGGTATTATGCCATGCCAGGGCTCAGTACGGCGGACGGTACGCCGACCGGCGGAGTGTATGGGTTTGTGAGTTTGGCGATTGAGCTGATCAAGAAATTGGAGCCGGATTATGTGGCGGTGGCGTGGGATAAGCGCGGTACCAATATTCGCAAGCGGCGGGAATTATATCCAGAGTACAAGGCGGGCCGCAAGCCAGCGCCTGATGATTTTTATCAGCAAATTCCGATTTTGATGGAACTGCTGGACGCGTTTGGCTGGCCGCTGTATGAACTGGATGATTATGAGGCGGACGATATCATGGGCGCGTTTGCTAGGCAAGCGGAGGCGCGCGGCGTGCAGACGTGTCTGCTGACGTCAGATCTGGATGCGTTGCAATTAGTGACGCCGCTGACTAAAGTCTACGCCATGAAAAACGGCCTGAGGAACATAGAGGAATTTACGGCGGAATATTTTGAACAAAAATATGGTATTCGGACGGACCAGTTTTTGGATTTGAAGGCGCTGAAAGGCGATTCCAGCGACAATTTGCCAGGTGTGCCGGGCGTTGGTGAAAAGACCGCGGTGAAATTATTACAAGCATATGACACGTTGGATGGTGTGTATGCTCACTTGGATGAGCAAACAGGCGCTCTACGGACAAAGTTAGAGAGCGGTCGCGACTCGGCATATTTGACCAAGCAAGTGGCAGAAATCTGGACGGACGCGCCGGTGGAGCTGGACTGGGGCGTAGCGGATGTTAACGACTGTGACTTCGCGCGGGTGGCGGAGATTTTGCGGAAACTGGAGTTTCATTCGCTGATTGGGCGGCTGCCAAAGACGATGCAGGCGGTGGATGAGGCAGTGGAGACGGCGGAGCTGGATTTACCGCGTGTTGAAAATTTACCGGCTGATCCGCTGTTTGAGGCGGAAAATATTATCTATATTGACCCCTTAGAGCCGGACATAGTCTATATTAATTCCAAGCCTGGCGTGGCGTGGCGGGCCAAGATCAGTGAAATTGGTCAACATCTTTGGCAGCTGTTGGCGCAGGGCGTGGTGATCGCGGCGGACGTCAAGGTGCTATATCACGCGCTGGATGCTCACGGTGTGACGGTGCGGTTTCATGAGGTGTGGGATGTTGGGCAGGCGGCGTTTCTGATTGATCCGCTGAGGCGTGACCGTAGTGTGGCGGCGCTGGCGGGAGATTTTTCTGAGGATAATTCCGCGTCGCGGCAGCTGGCGCGACTACGCCAGATTTACCGCCAGCAGCAGGATTATATGGCGACGCATCAGCAGATTGCTCGGGTGCTGCGCGAGTTTGATTTTCCGGTAATTTGGACGCTGTTTCAGATGGAAAAGCGCGGCATGAAACTGGACACGGCGCTGCTTGAGCGGATGGGCGAGGAGCTGAGGGCGGAGGTGAGCCAGCTTGAACAACAAATGTATGCGATGGCCGGGCGTGAGTTCAATGCCGCCAGCCCGGCGCAGCTGTCTGAGGTGTTATTTACCAAGTTGCAGCTGCCGACGACTGGCATTAAAAAAGGCAAAACTGGCTATTCGACGGGACAGAAAGAGCTGGATAAACTGCGTGGGCGACACCCAATCATTGAGCTGATTGAGCGGTACCGGGAGCTGACTAAATTGATCAGCACCTACATTGAAGCGCTGCCAAAGTTGGTGGCCGAGGACGGGCGGATTCACACTACGTTTAATCAAGACGTCACCAGCACTGGGCGGCTGAGCAGCACAAACCCCAACTTGCAGAATATTCCGGTACGGACGGAATTGGGTCGGAAAATTCGCCAGGCGTTTGTGCCGAGTGAAGGCAAGGTATTTGTTGGTGCGGATTATTCACAATTTGAGCTGCGACTGGCGGCGGTGCTGGCGGGTGATGAGCAGTTGATTAACGATTTTAATAGCGATGTGGATATTCATACCAAGACGGCGGCTGAGACCTACGGCGTGCCGATGGCCGAGGTGACAAAATTACAGCGCCGCGCGGCCAAGGTGATCAACTTTGGCGTGCTGTACGGTATGAGTCCGCATGGCTTGGCGGCGGCCACCGGTATGACGTTTACTGAGGCGAAGCGGTTTATTGAACACTATTTTGCGGTGCGCCAGCCAATCCGCCAGTATCTGGATACAATTTTAGTTCAAGCGCGTGAACAAGGTTTTGTTGAGACCTATTTTGGCCGGCGGCGACCAACGCCTGACGTCAAGTCGAGTAATTTTATGGTGCGTTCGGCGGCCGAGCGGGCAGCGATGAATATGCCGATTCAGGGAACGGAAGCGGATTTGATGAAACTGGCGATGATCCGGCTGGAGGATAAATTAGCTGGGCTGGCTGAGCCAGTCTTGCAGGTTCATGATTCGATTTTGGTGGAATGCGCGCCGGAAGACGCCAAGCGAGTTGGTGACATCATGCGTGCGGAGATGGAAGGCGTTTGTCCGGAGTTGCCGATTCGATTGAAGGTTGATATAAAAGTAGGTAAGGATTGGGAGGAGACATAATATGACAGAGCAGTTATTTCAAATCGGAATAAAAGCCATTATCCGAAATGATGAAAATCAAATTTTGCTGCTCAAAAATAAGGACTATTGGGATATTCCAGGTGGTAGGATGGATCAAGGCGAGGATATAGAAGCTGCACTTTTGCGTGAACTAAACGAAGAGATTGGCGTTGATCGCATTGTCGGAAAGCAGCTTTGGAATGTGGCAAGAGCGGTCAAGCAGCTACCGTATGGTAATATGATGACGAGCCTGATGTTGATTGTCTACCGCGTGCAGCTGCCAGCAGACCAAATCCCTCATTCATGCGAGTCGGGTACTACACTTCATTGGGTGAACTCTGAAGAAGCGGCCGATCGTTTGAAAAATAAGTATCCTGGTTCGTTTTGCCAAGCAATAGCACAGCTTTCCTAGGTCAAGTCAGGTAACTAGCGCAAAAAATCTAATATTATGGTATAATCACCCCATGAAATATGCTCAACCACGAAACTCAATCTCTCGCTTCATCCCGATTCTACTAGTTATTATCATTACTATTGTGGCGGTCGCGGCGGTTATCGCTATCGGCCGGGCGCTGTTTGGCGATGGCGGATCGCCTAATAGTCCTCAGCCAAATCCAAATATTGAGGATGCAAAAACCGCTTTATTGTCGACTGATGTTGACCGATCGGTGCGCTTGACGGTACGCGGTCCAATTGTGGCGAACGAGAATTTTCGTTCGTATAGTATTACTATCACGCCGGATTCGCGCGAAATGATAACGTATGAGGGCTATTTGGATAATCAAATTGACCGGAAAAGGTTAGATAATAATACGAAAGCTTATACGGAACTGGTTTATGCGCTGGATAAACGTAAAATGATGGACGGTAAGGATTTGACTGACGAGCAAAATGATTTGCGCGGTATCTGTGCCAGCGGTAAAATTTATAAATTTGAAACTATAAAAAATAATTCGGTTGTCAAGAGCTTATGGACGTCAGATTGCAGCGGATCCAAGGGCTCGGCGCAGGCAAATGTTAATGAAATTTTGGACATGTTTCTGAAGCAAATCCCTGATGGTAAAAAAATGGCAAGCGGCATTGGTTTAGGTCAAGACGAATCGCCGTTTAGACTTTAATAGCTATGCCGGAACTTCCTGAAGTCGAGACAGTCCGCCGCGGGTTGGCGGAGCTGCTGCCAGGCCGAGTGGTGGCGCGAGTGGCAGTGTTTGACTCGCCGAAGAGTTTTCCGAATGCGCCGGCTGATGTCGAACAATTTTTGTATGGCGCGCGCGTGACGGCGGTGCGGCGGCGAGCAAAGGTGCTGATGATTGATTTGGATACTAGCTACTCGCTGGTGGTACATTTGAAGATGACGGGGCAGTTGGTATTTCGCCGAGGCTCTAGTCATAGTGCTCGGATATCCCCAGAAAAATCTCGGGACCCACGTAAAGTTGCCCAAGATTTTTCTGCGGATACCGCTCGCGAGATCGACGACTTTGCTGGCGGCCATCCGAACGATAGCTTAATCGGCGAGCTGCCGGATCGGTCGACGCGGGTGCAGATTGATTTTGTGGACAGGTCGCGGCTGTTTTTTAACGATCAGCGCAAATTTGGCTGGGTGAAGTTGCTGCCGACTGATGAGGTGAAAAATTTGCCGTTCATGCAAAAAGTAGGGCCGGAGCCGCTTGATCCTCAGACGCGCGCCGAGGATTTCATTCAGCAGATTCGTCGCCGTCAAAACTCGATGATCAAGCCAGCTTTCCTTGACCAAGCGGTGATCGCTGGGGTTGGTAATATTTATGCGGACGAGGCGCTGTGGGCGGCACGGATTCATCCGCAAACGCGCGTCAAGCATGTCGCCGACCAGCAATTGAACACATTATTTACGGAACTTAGAAAAATTTTGCAACTCAGTATCGATCAGGGCGGTTCGACGGATAAAAATTATGTTGATGCCGAGGGTCGAAAAGGAAATTATCTGATATTTGCTCATGTGTTTCGGCGTGAAGGCCAAGCCTGCCATCGCCACCCCGATCAAGAAATCATCAAGCTAAAAGTCGGCGGCCGCGGCACGCATATTTGCCCAATCTGTCAAAAACCGCCAAAATTTGACAAATAGCTATTTATTGTATATATTTTGACAAATAGAATTTATGAATATGTGTTAAAACGTAGATAGGTAGGAGAGATGAGCGATTATAATCGAGAAATTGTTGTAGGCGAAGCCGACGATTCAACTGGTGGGTGTAGTGATAATCCGTGGGATGGTTTGTTAGACCAGCTTAATGAAGGGGATAGAGAACGAGACTTGTACGATGATATTTTTTCTGATTTTCAACAGCAATTAGAAAAGCGTGAGACATACATAAAAGAGGAGCTTCTTGCTCATCTTAAAGTGGCGAAGCGTGAGATAATATGCCTTGGCTGGCAAGAAGATCCAAACCAACTTATCCTTTATCCGGGCAGCAATTCTGATAGGACGATGACTGAGGTGTTTGGCAATCAAGTTGTCCATATTGATCCGGATGGTAATGCCTTGGTGTTGCTAAAAAATAAGGGGTTTCCTACAGAACAAATGACAATTGAAGACTATATTGCTAACATGTCTGACGGGGAGAAAATTGGCATGATACTTTCGTACAATGCAGGTCTGGTGCCTGATTCGGCTCTGGAACGCCTGCAGGAGGGTGGTATTATACTGGCAAATAACTGGCATGGTTCAGCGGATAATCTGCACAATAAGAAAGGACTTGAGTTAATCGGCGCAGTTGTACAAGATACCGAAGATTTCGTTACCGTACAGGCAGCGGAAAGCTTGCTGGGTAAGGTGCAATGTTTATCTAGATAGTGGCCCGAATGGTTATGTTAATTACGATCCGACAGAAGAGCAATTAGAACAAGCTCGTGTGGGTGCGGGCATTGTCTTTGAGGAGTATAGAAGCCCTGATTCGTTGTGGATATTTCGTAAGAGCTCTATTAAATCCGAATAAAATAAGAGACTATTGATTGCCAAGAGCCATGTTGTAAAAATGTAGGAGTAAGACAAAAATACTTGACAAATGAAGAGGAAAAGAGTATAATGGGAGGTATTGTTAAATATTAACTAATTAAGAGAAAGTAGAAATAAAAAATGACAAACAATGAAAGCGTAGTCGGACCAGATCGAAAAAGATTGCCGCAAGGCGGCTGGAAGCTATTGGAGTCTGGTTTGAGTTCAGACGCCGAGTCTGGTGCGGCTAATCGTCATAGTACCGTAGGCGCAGGAGCAATGAGGGCTGACGACTTGATGGCTCGGTCGGCGTCATCGGCGGATGAATCAGAAAGCGCAAAGCTGCCTATGGGGTCTTTATCAGAGGTTGAGAGGCGTAGTCTGTTTACTAAAATGACTGATGAGCTGCTGAGCCGTGAGAGCGGTGTAGATGGAGATCAGGTTAGTTTTGCTGCGGAGATGCTGGACAGCATGATGTCTGAAGGTATTGTTGCAATCAGAGCTGTGCAAGAAGTATTTGATCCAGAGAAATCTCCTGCAGAAAATATGCGTGCAGCCGAGGTAGCTTTAACGGCGCAATTTAAGAACGGTTTGAGTGAACGCGAGTCTGATGGTCAGTGGTATCCGATGAAAGGTGTATGGTCTGATATTCCTAAAAACCTGAATGTGGTTGTGCTTGCTAATTGTCTTCTCTCTGTGTCGGAGGATGGAAAGTGTGCTAACAGGATGAGAGAGGTTATTAAAAACGGTATGACAGAAGAAGAAGTAGATAATTTTCTGTCGCTTCGCCCAGAGTTTAGAGTATTTACAGACGAAAATGGTCAAGAACAGATTGAATATAGGGTTGTCGGGGATGGTGAAGTGCGCGGAATGATGGAGGACCGTACTACATATGATAAAGTAGCCGAAAAGCCATCCGGCGTTCTGAATCCTCAGCCTGAAAGCAATCAGCCGGCAGCTAATCACGAGGCGGAGGGTTCGCAGGAATCGTCGTTGCCTCTTGGTGATGGTGAGCTGAGGAGGCTGTTTAGAGGTATTAGTGATGATCTAGATAGCAATAAAACTGCAGATCGGCATCAGGCATTAGGATGGTCAAAAAAGTTCCCATGCCGCGAGGAGCTTGGGGGTGCGGCGCGGATGCTGGATGGTCTGGTTGTTACTATGCAATTTGGAGATGAAAAATCAACTGAACCGCTGTTACAAGAGACGTTTGATCCAGATCTATCTCTTGAAGGCAACCTGCAGAGAGCGGTAGACTATCGGACGGAAGAATTGAAAAGACATTTGGACGGTAGAAATTACGACGGTAGGCGATATCCGGTGTCTGTGGTAAATTATCCTGGTCTGACTACGGCGCTCTTTGCTCAAAAGCTTTATGAAACTTGCACTGAAAATCCTGACGGAGCAAGGAATATGATAAAGAATATCGTGGATAACCCCAATGAGGATGGCGAGCGTATTATAGATGCTTTATCGGCGATGCGTCCGGTTTACTCGATAGACGCAGAAGGCAATGTAAAGTGGGAGTTTTTTGATTCAGATACGGTGAATAAGGTGATGGCAGGCCGTGAAGCCAGAAAGAAAAAGAGTAAAGCCGAAAAACCATCCAGTACTAGTGTTCCAAATTCCGAACCTGAGATCAGCCAGCCGACAGAAGCAGCTAATCATGAGGTAGAGGGTTTGCGGGAACCGTTATCTCACGAAGAGCAGGCCAAGTTAATTGAGAGAATAAATGATGATGTGATTTATAATCCCGACAGACAGGCCGTACGGGCGCGTAATAAAGATAAGTATCCGCACGCGTTTGCTGTTGAGACTGCTGTAGAAGTGTTGGAATTTGCAGTCGCTGACGGGCAAGGTGTAGGTTTTTTGCGGGGCATTTATGACCCAGAGAAACCTATACAAGAAAATATCGAAGGAGCCGTTCTTCAATTGACGGATGAGTTTGTAAAAGACGGTATCAATGATCGAACCGATGGCAGGTGGTATGCTTTGGAGGGTCGCGTTCCGGATGGCTTGGAGGAGGCGGTTGTCGCTGAAAGGTTGAGTGCTTATTTGTGCGACCCGGAAAAGGCAGCTGAAGCCAGGAGAATGGTTGCCGAAGGTATTTCAGACGATCAGGAAGATGAGGTAATGCTAAAAGGTAAACATCTAGGGTTTGTGTACAGGCATGGAAAAGTACGTTGGAGTTTTATGGGAGAAGAAAAATTCCAGGAAGGGGTTAAACCGTTTTCCCTCGAAGAGAGGCTTGATTTCGTCGAATGGCTTCAGGACGACTTGCAGGGCCAAAAGGACGTAAGGGGTGAGGACTCCGATGTTAGAGAAAGAAAAGAAAAACTGGCTACTGCGCTCGAATATTTACAGGAAGAAATTTCCGCAGCGATGGAGCCAGGCTATTTACCAGATGAAGAAAGGGAGAGTCTTGAGGCACGGTTTTCTAAGACTGCTGGACGGCGAGTAGAGATTACTCCTGAGCTGTATCTGTTAACTGTCCTAAACCGAAAAGTTAGGAATGCTGATGATCAGAATGATTATAGGATGAAAGTGCTTGCACGTAATATTTATCGTGAGTTTGGAGACGAGAGTGTCGGTGGTGCAGACAAAGTTGAGTATGTTTATAATCAAAATATTAGACTTAGAAAAATTGCTGAAAATGGTAACGTACAAGAGTTGCTTAAGCTGGTTGATTAGTGTTAAACAGTCCTAACCATCAAAAACCAGACAAAACCCGTCTCCTATCACGAGGCGGGTTTTATTAATATGCGGTATAATTACTGATAAATGTTATACGTATTATGCGGTGAAAATGAGTTTGATAAGCGTCAAAAGCTGGCGGCATTGATTGCTGGCGGCGCTGTGCCGGAACGTTATGACGGCGAGCAGTTGGACGCGGCAAGTTTGCGCGATATTATGCAAGGGCAATCTTTGTTTACACTGGAGCGTACAGTAATTATTTCGCAGTTGAGCGATAACTCCGCGCTGTGGGCGGAATTGCCCGAAATTGCTGTTAGCGGCAGCACTGAGGTGATTTTGCTGGAGAATAAGTTGGATAAGCGCACGAAAACATACAAATGGCTGCGGAAAAATGCTGAAATTTACGAATTTACACCGCTAAACGACCGGCAAAAACCGCAGCTGGCGAAGTGGTGCGTCGACGAGGCGAGGAAACGAGGCTATACACTGAGTGTAATGCAGGCGGAAATATTGATTGACCGGCTGGGTTATGATCAGCTGCGTCTGAGTAATTTTATTGAACAATTGTCTTTTGCCAGGGAAATTACCGATGATTTGCTTGATAAACTAGTACCTTTGGCGAAAACGGAAAGTGCTTTTGAACTGTTTACAGCAGCGCTAGCTGGAAATTCTAGCCGTATTCATGAAATTATCGCGTATTTGGAGGCTGAGGGAGGTGTAGAAAGCGCATACCAAACAATGGGACTATTAGCGTCGCAGACGGTCAATTTGAATGCTTTGGTATTGTCTGGCAATGATACTGGATCTGTTGCAGCGGATTTTTCAACCAATCCGTATGTTTTACAGAAATTATCTTCTTACGCTAATAAGATTGATTCCAGCCAGTTGGCGGTGATAAACAAAGCGTTGTTCTACGCGGATTTACAAATGAAAACAACCAGCGCTTCGCCGTGGCTATTGATAGAGGCGGCGCTGATTGAGGTTATTTTGGCGAGAAAAACGAGTAAAACTTAACGAAACTATTTATTATTTAGCCGCTTCCAGCTTTACGCCGGCGTTTTTGGCGATTTTACTTAAGGCGCTTTTACGGCGGGCGACAGTATTTTTCTTAAGCAAACCCTTTTTTACAGCGGTATCAAGCTCGCTTTGAGCGCTGGCCAGCGTTTTGGCGCTTGGGCTGGCATGGAAAGCTTTAACGGCAGTTTTAATATCTTTTTTAATGCCTATATTACGTTCGCGGCGTTTGACGGTTTGTTTAGCGCGTTTTATGGCGGATTTTATGATTGGCATGGTACTCCTTAAAAGTTAATTTAATCTCTAATTTTTTATTGCTAATCAGGAGGAATTATACAGAAAATAGCCAAAATTGTAAAGAGGCGGTAAAACTATTGACTTTATGGTAATGCTTATGGTATAGTGGAGGCAAGTCGTAATTAGATAAAAAAACAAAAAATAGGAAAAAATATGCAGTTTTCAAAAATGCACGGTTTGGGTAACGATTTTATGGTTGTCGACGGCATCAGCCAGCATTTTGATCCGGCTGCCGCGCCGATTGCCGAATGGGCAGACCGCCACTGGGGCATCGGTTTCGACCAGCTGTTGCTGGTGGAGGCGCCGCCGCTGCCGGAGGCTGAGTTTGGCTACCGCATTTTC
>ERZ773072.945-NODE-945-length-15103-cov-12.768275_pt1 | contig 15103 bp, 13 predicted proteins | sample MGYA00580617_ERZ773072 | MGnify/ENA primary metagenome ERZ773072 (study PRJEB29015, sample SAMEA2737970) | human oral metagenome | biome: human oral; feature: human-associated habitat; material: dental | place: China | collected 2122 ... | reverse complement strand
AAAAGTAATATATGTCTTTACAGAAGAAGACAAGGAAAAACTCGTTATGATGGAAACAAAGAAAAGGAAAGACCTCAAAATCACTATCTGAGGGGAATCCCAAGGATTACAAGCAACAGCTAGCACTTTCTGACTTAAAGAGGAAAACCCCACAGACAACCAAGAGGATCGAGTAAAACTGCTCTCTGAAATCATCTGAGAAAAGATTAAATCTAAAAAAGAGATCTTCAAAACAAAGTTCATAGAACGTCTCGAAAGTAAATTCGGAAAGGATATAGAATCCTTCACAGATGAAGACTTAGAAAAGCTCGTTATGATGACAATAGAGGAAAGAAAAGAATCTTTCGAAATCACCGTCTGAGGGGAGTCTCAAAGTCTAAACAAAATAGCTACAGCTTGTTGAGTAGAAGGGCTGCCTGCCCAAATCCAAGAAGATCGAGAAAAATTGCTCTCTGAAATCATCTGAGAAAAGATTAAATCTAAAAAAGAACTCTTCAAAAAATACTTCATAAAAGACTTCCCTACCGCTAAAGAAGCCAAAGAAAAACTAGCCGCTATGAGAGAATACAAAAGGAGAGAGTACAAAATTTTCATCCAAGGAAAGAAGGTAAAACTAAAAGGAATAGCAGAAGCCTTTTGAGTTAAGGGGGATCCTATCAAAAATATAGAAGTCCTAAAAAAACTTATCGATACGATCTGGACCTATGAACCTCCAAAAGAAAAATCTCTCTCATTAGCAAAGGATAGCCTTCAAGCTCATCACTGTGAACTCAATGAAGAAGCTCTCATAGAAGAAGTTAACAGCACAAATACCGATGAAGGAGCTAAAGCCTTAGAATAGAATATGCTCTGTCCAGTATTATAAACGATAGCAAAACAATCAAAAAAACCATAACAAAAAAGAGAAGAAATCAGAATTCTTCTCTTTTATTCATCCAATAAATCATGCACCTCTCTCAAAAAACGATCATCCACATGCGTATAGATCTGCGTCGTCTGAATCGATGAATGCCCGAGCAAAGTCTGCACCGACCTAATATCAGCCCCCTTTTTTATCAACATTGTCGCAAACGAATGTCTCAAGGTATGAGGCGTCACTTTTTTATCAATACCAGCTAATTTCGCATATTTTCTGACCAGCTCCTCGATTGAATTTCTCGAAATTTTCTGTCCGTAGCTATTCCTTGAAAGGCTAATAAAGACCGGATCATAGGTATCAGTCCTCATCATCAAATACTCTTCCAAATACTGCAATGCAGTACTAGTAAAAAAAACTGACCTCACCTTTGATCATTTTCCACGAATAGAAAACTGTTTTTCTCCAAGGATAAGATTCTCTCTCATCAGTGAAGTTAATTCCGAGACTCTGAGCCCAGTCCCATATAAAACTTGCAGAATAAGTTGATCACGAGCTTGTTTGAGTGGATTCTTCTCGTAAAATAGTGGAGCATTGAGTATCGCCTCAATTTCATTTTCCTGCAGATAACTTACCTCTCTTTGTGGGATCTTGGCGAGTTCAAGCTTCTCAGGGCTGATACAGTCAATCTCATTTTTAAGTAGAAACTTCAAAAACGACCTCATCGCAATAATATGATAGTTAATCGTCTTTTTATCAAGTCCTGTTTTCGCAAGCTCCATTCTGAAATTTTGGATATTCATAGGTCTGAGTTCACTAATCAACGGATCACCTAAATAGTCTACAAGCCTCTGAATCCAGAGTTTATAATTACTTACCGTTCTTGGACTACTATTTTTAGTATGCTGAAGATAATCAACGAAGGCTCAAAGCAAGACCGACATTTTGAGTGAATTCTGATTTTTTTGCGGTAAAGAAAAAGAAGAAAGCTGGTTCTTCTTCCTCTGTTCTAATCAATTCCAAGATTTAGCTCAAGAAAAATAATTATTCATTCGTTGCCTTTGCTAAAGAAATATCAAGTTCAGCTTTTTTCTGATTCCACTCAGATATAGTCATATTTCCTCCATTTGCAAGTTCTTGTTGAATCTTTTCTACTTGTTTAGCAACTGCAGTTCCCCACTTGACCATCATTCTCACATTTTGAGCTCTTCCAGTATCTGCAATTTGTTGTGCTTTTTGCCTATAAAGTTCGATCTCTTGCCCTAAAACATCATTTGAATTCACAGGTCCCACCAAATCTTCTACCGAGTTAAGCGCATCAGGTGCAGAGTCACCAGACAAAGTAGTATTCTCAGTTTTTTTCTGTTGCTCTGAAACAGTATTCAAGCCAGAAATTGAGTTTTCTCCACTTGCTGAAGAAGCTTCTTCATCTCCACCAAGCACAACATCTTCAACTTCTTCTTCCTGAACTGGAGTATTAACCTCGACCTCAGTTCCTGCGTTATCTGTAGTCTGATTAGAAACTACATCTCAAGAAACTAAAGAATTCTGATCTGTATTTTCTCCCTCTTGTCCTGCTGCAAAATGGTCTGCTTGATCTCCAGAGGTATTAAGTGCAAGTTGTGGTTGTAAAGTTCCTGACTGAGTAGTAGGTTGCTGAGGAGTATCTCCACCACTTCCAAACATAAGTGGATACTTGATATATACCATCACACCAGCCAAAGCTACAAGGACAATCCCTCCAACTCCAGCCAAAACTTTTTTCATCAGACCATCATTTCTAGTAGCTTGAACAGTTGGATAAGTAGTCGGATTTGTCAATGGATTAGTAGTATCTTGAGCACCTACAGTCAAACTTGTTAAATCCATCACAGGAGCTGTCTGCTGAGGAACTTGTGCTGCAGGCTGGGCTAACATCTCATCTAAAGATAGCATTTGAGGAGTGGATTCCTGCTGAGTAGGTGCTGACTGTGCATTTTCTGAAACTGTCTGAGGAAGCTCTGAGGACACCTCTGCTTGAGCTACTGGAGCCGATGCCACCATACTATCTAAATCTACTCCCTGAGCTACAGAAGGAATGCTTTGACTTTTCTCTGTCTGAGCAACAGATTCCTGAGAAGCTACTGGAGTTTCCATCGGCTGACTCACAAACATTCCACTCTGCGATACCGGAATCTCTTCTGAAAAGGTTGAAGAAAGCTGAGAAGTTTCTGTATTCTGCATTTCAGGCTGCTGAGTTTCAAACTGCTGTGGTGCATCTCCCGATACATCCCCCTTTACATTAAGCGAATCATCACTAATAGTATCAACTGAACTCTCTGCATCAAGAGTATCTGTATCATCTTGTTCAGAGCTTGAAGTTTCATCAAACGACTCATACTCTGAAGAAAGGTCAGGAGTTTCATCTTGCTGCAAAGTATCATCATCTAGATCCTCATCATCAATCATCTCGTCCTCATAATCAGGCAACGAATCACCATCAGTCTCCTCTGCATCAAACTCCACCTCATGCTCTCCGTCATTAAGTGTCTCGCTAGATTCCTCCCCAGCTTCAGCAATTGGCTCTGAAACCATTCTAGAATCGCTCTCAGCACTTTCAGGAGGCATTTCATCGGACATAGAAGAAGCAAGCATCTCACCGTCAAAAGCCTCTTTTTCACCTTCAGAATCCTCCTTTTGATCAGGAGAAAAAATCTGATGTTGTTCCGACTCTGGCACTGCATCAACTTCCATCTCAGAAGCACCTTCTTGAGCTACAGGAACATTTGAAGTCTCAGATTCAAACGTCTGATCTTCTGCCTCCTGAGCCACAACTTGATGGACATCTTCTGAAGTTTTCGGACTCTCCAAATCAGAAGAAGTTTCCTTACTCTCCTCATTGAGAAGAGAACCAAAATCTGGCTGCGGAGCAACCTGTTGAGCTTCTGGCATAGACACTTCTACTGGGACATCTCCAGAAATGGATTGAGTTGTTTCAGTATTTTCAGCTGAAGAACTAGTATAGCTATCAGGCAAATCCAAAGAAAAATCCAAGTCTGAAGCTACCTCTGGAGCTTGAACCTCCTCAGAGGCCTGAGCATTTACAGATTCCTCAACAGGAACCTCTACATCTACATCAGAAGGCTGTGACACTGGAGCTGGTGTAGTATCCGAAAAATCCAAATCAAAGTCAAAATCCGCAGTTTGAGAAGACTGCTGCGAAGTAGAAGCTTGCCCAGCACCTGTAGCTACACTAGGGGTAACTGGATTTGAAGCATCAGTAGTTGGCATGGTTTTTCAATAAGAGTATAAAATTCTTTCCTCTCAAGTATATTCACAAATCAAAAAAAATGCAAATTTTCACGCACTTTTATACAAAAAGCATTAAAAACACTGGTTATCAGTATTCTATCTCACATCAAAAGATCAACTATCTACACCATTATATATACAGAAAATAATCATCATTTTATCAAAACAGAAAAAATACTGATCGCCTCCAATTTTCAAAATAGTAAAAAAATATCAAATTTTTTGCATTTTTAAAATTTTCAAATATAATCATCTACAGCAAAAACTTTACTACGATGAAAAGAAATGGAGACTCAAGATTTTAAAAATCAGCTTCAACAAGCAATATTGAGGTCAGATATTGTCAAAATATTTGACAATCTTTTGACGATTGCTGTAGAAGAATGAGCTTCTGATATTCACATCGAACCAATGGAAAATTACTCAAGAATCAGGTTAAGAATTGATGGAGTACTCGTTGAGTTGATCCAGTATCCTCGTTCTCTTCATGAAAGTATCATCTCAAAATTCAAGATCGAATCTGGACAAATGAGACCAGATGAAAAAAGACTCCCTCAAGATGCGAGAGTTTCAAGCATCACACAAACTAATAAAGAAATTGACCTGCGTGCCAATACGCTTCCAACGGTTTGGTGAGAAAAACTCGTAATGCGTATTGTAGATAAATCAAAATCTGTTCCTCTTCTCTCTCAACTGGGAATTGTAGGATCAAATAAAGTAACTATTGAAAAACATCTCAAGGATCCAAACGGAATCCTTCTAAATACTGGACCAACTGGATCTGGAAAGACAACAACCCTTTATGCTGCGCTAAATGAAATCAATGATATTGAAAGGAATATTATCACCTACGAAGATCCAGTCGAAAATAAAATGGCAGGACTCAACCAATCACAAGTAAGAGCGGATATTGGATATACCTTCCTTTCTGGACTAAGGTCAGCACTGAGACAGGATCCTGACGTGATCATGGTCTGAGAAATTCGTGATAGAGAAACCCTAGAAATGGCGATGGAATCAGCCATGACCGGACACTTGGTATTCTCTACTATCCATACAAACTCTGCCGTTGAAACATTAACCAGAGCATTCAACCTCTGAGCAAAACCATTTATGGTCGCTGGTACCTTCAATCTTGTAATCGCACAGAGACTTTGTAGAAAAGCATGTCCTCATTGTTCACAAAAAGTCAATCTCTCAAATCATCCAATGTATCTCAATGCTCTTGAGACCTTCAAGGAATTTGATAGAGAAGCTCTTAAAAATGAGCTCATCAGCAGAGGAATCACTGCTCAGCAATGGAATGAATTTATCAAACAAGGAATCGTAACAGTCGCAACTGGAAAAGATCCTCAGACTGGAGGTATTTGTCCGCACTGTGGAGGCTCTGGATACAAAGGAAGAGTTGGTATCTATGAACTGATGGATTATACTGACGATATTAAAACCCTTATCCTAGATGGGAAATCAGCATTCGAAATCTGAGGATACGCACTAGAAAAAGGAATGATCGATCTTGAAAGAGATGGAATCTTCAAAATTATTCAGGGACTCATGACTTTTGATGAACTCTACAGATTCGTAAGACTAAGAAACAAAAGATAAACTTTACCTTTTGAAATAAAAAAACAAAAATGGCATCACAAAAACCTGAAAAAACCCAAATAGATCTCTTAATTCAGAGTTTCTCTAAACCTTCTCTCAAGAATAAGGTGAATTTTTTCAGACTTTTAGCTGTTTCCCAAAATGCTGGTCTAGGAATTAGAGAATCTATTGCCTCAATCAATAAATCTGAAACCCACAAAGGATTCAAAGATATTATGGATGAGATGATGACTTTCCTTACCTCAGGAGGTTCTCTAGCTGATGCAATGTCAGAACACTCCTATTTTTTCAATTCTGATGAAATCGAGCTCGTAAGATCAGCACAAGTAACCGGAAATATGGCTCAGGTACTTTCTCAGCTTGCTGACGAACTTGAAAATACTCAAGAGATCTCACAAAAAACTAAAAAAGCCATGACATACCCAACAATGGTGCTTTTGATGGCGATTGGTGCGGTGATCGTAATCCTTACAACCGTGCTTCCACAGATGGTAACGATGTATCCAAATGCAGACAATCTCCCAGGTATCACAAAATTTATGCTTGGAATCTCGGATTGGATCAAACTCAACTGGCCATTTTTGGTCGTTGGAGTCGTTGGAATTGTAGGAGGATTCAGTATTCTATATAAAAAAGTGATTTTATTCAGAATTTTCATAGATAAACTCTTCATCTCGACTCCAGTAATCAAAGATGTAGTAAAAACCCTCTATATGTATAAATTTGCAAATCTCCTCTCTCAATTTTACGAAGCGGGGGTAAGTCCTGTTGTTTCACTAAAATTGCTAGGGAATATCTTTGAAAACTTCCACTATAAACAAAAGATGATAGATGTAAGATCAGACCTAGAATCAGGTTTTACCCTTTATGACTCACTCGCCTCATCAACACTATTTGATCCTATCTTGATTCAGATTATCAATGTGGGAGAAAATACTGGTTCCCTTACAGACGTTCTCAGAAAGATGGCGATTTACTATCGTAATACCTATAAAAACACTATCGATGTTGCAATGTCAATGATTGAACCACTTTTGATGATGTTTGTAGCTGCAATCGTAGGTACCATCGTAGCTTCTATCTTCTTACCGATGGCTGGAATGATGGAACAAGTAAATAGCTTTAACTAATAGTCTCAAATACAACCTACGACTAAAATCAGATTTTTTATCTCCTTAAAACTGATGAAACTCCAAAAAATCAGTATTAGCGTCTTCCTAATTCTCATCTTGTGAACATGGACATTCAGCTTTTGAAGCTTCATAAACCTAATGGAAGAACATTTTTCACTCGCTCGTGGAAATCAATCCCCAACAACGTTTTCATCAACTGATCAAAGAGAAAAGAATACTGATCTACGATTTCTCTTTGCTGAGAGTGAGAGATTTCTGAGTCAAGACATCAATCTTCTCCTAGGAGGATCTGATAGAGAAACCACACTTGAAAACTATCTTATCGATGGGGAGAATATCCTCTCCTCGCTCAATTATCTAGAAAGTGGCCTCATCAATGAGGAATCAACCATCACGTCAACTAGAAATACCTGCGAAACTCAACTCAATCAAGCGAACACGCTCTATAGCACCTCAATAAATAGCAATGATGAAAACTGATTTCTTTCCTCTGTAGAATCTGCAAAAGAAGCCAGAACCTGCATCGCTGAACAGCACGTAAACCTAGCTTCACTCGAAGCATTAAGAAATAAAAGAGATCGCTATGCACAGATCATCAATGCTAGAGTGAGCTATCTAAGGAATAATCAGGACCTAATCATCAGGCATTATGATATTCTTAAGCCACAACTCCTCTCAAATCTCTATAAGATCTCAGTTGACCTTGAGCAAAGTAGTTTATAAAAAAAGAGAAATCTGATTTCAGTGATGAAGTCAGATTTTTTTAATAAACAAAAAATATGAAACCCAAGTCTCATACTCCTAAATCAAACTGGGGCGATTGACGGGAATCGAACCCGCGACCCTCGGGACCACAATCCGATGCTCTAACCAGCTGAGCTACAATCGCCATACTTCACCCACCATATATAGCAAAATCCTCTACCTTTTCAAGTGATTTCTCAATTTTTTACCTCAAGCCGCTTCCTATTGACTTGGTCACGCTTTTATATATAACACTTACACAAAACCAAATAAAAAAAACAGATGGATCTAAATTTCACAAAAAAAACACTATGGTTCGCATCACTACTAGGCTACATAGTATCGCTCTGGGGCTTTCTATTTGAAAAAGATGATAGTCTCCTTCCTATAGGGATTGGTATAATAAGTATAGCATTACCATTGCTAATACTTCTCTATCTCCTACCATACAAACAGAAGTACAAAACCCTGATTACTAGAGTCTTCTTTTTGACATTAGGGCTTAGTATTGGAATCCTATGGTATGGAATAGTAGACGAGCAAGTATTTACACTCCTCTTTGGAGTTGCAACCGTTGGAACGAGTAGCTTCGCACTCCTTGCACTAGTGATCAACAAACTGCTCGCCCATTACGATGGGACGATTCGATAATCACAAAATCTCTGGAGATACTCTAGAGATTTTTCAAAAAGAGAAAAGTCAAAATTATATTGACTTTTACATAAAATAAGATATAATAAAAATGTCAAACAAAAAAATTATAAAGACATGAAAAAAGTTCAAAACATTTTGTGGATTTCGATGGTACTAAGTGGTGTGCTATTTTGTATTAGTATGAAAGGTGAAAACCTGGATATGATGGCCTTTTCTGTAGGAATAGCCATTATAGCAGTCATTCTCAACATCCCCTATCTTCTTAGATATGGAGATAATAAAAAACTGACTTCAGACTTTTTCTTCTTTATCTTAATACTATCAGCCATTAGCTTTTGCATCGGAATCTTCATAGACCGCATAATGCTCTCAATAACAACTGGAGCATTTGCATTAGCAACACTTGCCAATGTACTTCTCGCTCATTACCAAAAAGAGCCAGAAAAATCAAAGGCAAACTAACTATTCAAAAAGCCTCTAAGTATTCCTTAGAGGTCTTTTTTATAATCTCTCCGAACACTATAAAACAAAAAAAACTGATCTCAAAGACCAGCTTTCTCTTTTATCTAATGAATACTATTTCTTTCTTCTGATAATCATACACATACTACATACGAAAATCACAGCAAACGCTACCAACTCAAGAAACGGAATTGTTACAAATCCAAGATGCCATCACATCTGCGTACAATCATTACCAGCTCAGCAACTAAAGACATTCAGTGATGCCTGATACTGAATCAAATAGTGATATCACGCTAACAATACACCAGCCAGCGAAAGAAACCCAGTCAAAAATCAGATTTCTTTATCCTTTTTAATCAGTCCATAAACTGAAATTGCGACAAGCGGATACATCAAAATCCTTCCCCACCAACACAAATGACAAGGCTCAAATCCAGTTCCCGAAAACAATCCTACCATCGGATCTCAAAAATTAGAGAAGTACAAAGACCCAAGCATCGCTAAGGAAGCCTGAATCAAAATAACAGTCAATACAGTACGGTAAGACATTATGATACTAAAACAAAAATAAAAATTATGATCTTAACTGAGCTCCAGCCTGCTCCGCCTTTTTAATTGCTGACTGCAAAACCTCATTGATCTGAGCAGTCGTAAGTGAGCCATCTCATTTAATCTTGAGCTGGAGAGAGATTGACTTTTTCCCCTCTCCTAAGTTTTCCCCTTGATAAAGATCAAAAACTCTGACCTCATCAATAGTTGAAAGCTTTGAAATCGCCTCAATAATTCCTCAAAAATCCTGGTGATGATCTACAACAAACGATAAATCTCTCCACAAAATCTGATCCTGCAAGGTTTCATAGTCTCTTTCATAGCTTTGCTGATTTGTAAACTCCTTCATACGATCTATATACAAATCAAAATAACAAAGCTGTGCCGTTTCAGGAAACTTTTGCTCCTTTAATACAACAGGATGCACAGTAACGATTTTTCAGATTTCAACTACATTTGCTCAATTTCTAAAGAGAATTCTTGCCTGTTTTTTTGGATGGAAAGCCGGAAAATCAGATTTTTCAAAGAAGATTTTCCCTCTAATTCCAAGCTGATGTATCAAAAATTCAACTTCTCCCTTGACTTCAAGCAAAGGGTCCTCAGCCCAATTTTTAATAGCTTTTTTGTATACAAGAGCTCACAAAACTAGTTCCTCATTAAGCTGATTATCAGCATATCTATCATCTAAATCAGTCTTCATCAATGGTTTCGTCCTATTCCAAACCTTTCAAATATCAAAAATTCTAAATTCATCAAAAAATCTACTATTCTTCTGAGCTATTCCAATAAAATTATACAACATACTATCCCTCAGCACTGGGAACTCAGGATTCAAAGGATTTTTCAAACGATAAAGTTCAGATACCTCACCTCACAATTGTTTTACTATCTCCTCAGAGGTCCAAGGATAGGTCTCCACCTGATCAAACCTCAATTGCTCAATCATCAAATTCTCAAGTTTTCTAGTGAGTTCAACATCCAAGCTAAAAGGCTGATTTTTCACCTCAGTCAACATTTTTTGAGGTTCAAGCTGATCATACCCCCAGATTCTAGCGATCTCCTCAGCGATATCTTCTTTAATATTGATATCATCTGGTCCTCTCCAAAGTGGGACTGCAACTTCCTCACCCATTACTCCAAAACCTAAATCACTCAAGATCTTTCTTGATTTCTGTTCAAAATCCTGCTGTTCAACTCCAAAAATCAAACGCTCAAGCTCCTTCCAAGGAGCTGGAACAATCTTTTTTTGCAAAAGAGACAAATCCGGCTTAAGATAATAACTTAAACCTGAAATCTGCTCATCATGGAAGCCCTTAATATAAAACTTCATCTCATCCAAGAGCAAAAGCAACACATACAAGCTATACTCAGGATTGATATTTTTCTCAAATCTCAACTCTGCATCAGTCCTTAAACCAAGTCTTGTTCCAGTCTTTCTTACAACCGTAGGATCAAAATTTGCAAGCTCAATAACGATATTTTTTGTATTTTCTGTTACAGCACTTTCAAGCCCTCCAATCACTCCACCAAGAGCCAGCACCTTTTCCTCATCAGCAATCACAACATCACTAGTTGACAACTCATGTTCTATACCAAAGAGATCTACGAACCTTTCTCCAGCTCTAGCCTGCCTCACATGAAGTCCTCACTTAATTTTATCCGCATCAAAGCAATGAATCGGATGCCCAGAAATATTCATAAACAAATTTGAAAAATCTACCCAATTATTGATTGCCTTCCCTCAAATATCCAAAAGCTGCAAACGAGAAAAAAAATCTGATTTTTTCACCGAAATATTTTCTATCCTCAAGGCGATATAGCTATTAACAAAAGGACTCTCAACCTGCACTCCAGGGACCATTTTCTTTTCAGTATGTTCCAATACCTCCAAGATATTTGTCGTCTGAAATTGACTCATCATCTCGGTAATCCTATGATACTTTTTAACTGCATCAGGATAGATCGCATTGAGCTCAATCGCAGCACCAAAATGCCCAGTCAAATCAGGCCTATTAGTCAAACTTTTATTATCTACCTCCAAAACCGCAGTATCTAACCAAGAAAATTTATCAGTCAATGCAAGTCCTAAATCCTGATCTCAAACCTCTAGATCCTCTAAAAGATTCCAAATCCAATGTTGTTCTAAATCTTCCTGAATTTCTAGCTCCTCCTTAGAGCAAATCATTCCCTCAGAATCTACACCTCTCATTGGTCTTTTTGCGATAGTGATCCCTGTCGCAGCAATCGTAGTCCCAGTCAAGGCAACCGGCACAAAAATCCCCTCTGCTACATTTGTTCCTCCACAAACGATCTGAAACTGTCCATGATTCCCACAATCAACTTGACAAACATTAAGCTTATCCGCATCTGGATGCTTCTGAATAGAGGTAATCTTACCAATCACAATTGTCTTAGGCAAATTTCTCGTGTGAATTTCCTCAATCTCACAAGTCTTCAAAATCAGATCCCTCGCAATATCCTCAGGGCTAACCTCCAATGAAATATATTTTTTCAAAAGCTGCAAATGATACTTCATACTTTCCAAAAAGGAATAAAAAAAACAGATTAAGTGTATCTATTTGGCTATCAACTACAAGAGAAAAACAGCTAAACAAAAATAAAAAATCAGATTTTTTACTTTTTTTAAAAAAAGTCTTGAAATTGAAAACAAAATCACTATATTCTTTTCTGCAAATGTGATTTGCGGGTGTAACTCAATTGGCTAGAGTGCCTGCCTTCCAAGCAGACTGTTGCGGGTTCGAGTCCCGTCACCCGCTCCATTAAGGATTTCAGCTTTGAGCTGAGATTTTTTGTTTTTTCAAAAAATTTTAATAAAATAAAAACTAGCCCCTTAGACTAGCAAAATTCACTCTCAAAAAAAGAACTAGAAAGAATTAAATACTTTATCAACCTTTGAATTCAATCCATTCTTTACCGAATCCTTGGCTTGCTGCTTGATATTTTGATACTGAGTCTCTACCTCATGCCTTGCTCAAGACAAAAAGTTTGTTGCCCCCTCAACTGCCTGATTTCCAAGCTGTTGAGCATTATCTTTTACTTTTGCAGATCGCTCATTTGCCTTATTTACTGTTGTTTCAATCGCCTGATTCCCGATCTCCTGAGCCTTTTGAGCGTATTCATTGGTCTTCAAGAATTTCTTAGTTGATTCTGAAACAGTATTTAATCCTGACTCAGCCATTTGCTGTACCTGCTGCGTATTAATATTTACCTCTCAGCATCCTCAAACTACCACACCAAATACACAACTCCCGATCAAAAAAATCCCTTTTCTCATCTCAGCAAAAATCAAAAAATAAAAGTCCTTTCCCACCAATGATGCGATTTTAGGATTGAAAATCAAGAGAGATTAACTAAAAAATAAGAAAAATCAGATTTTTACCCTTTTTTCTAACTATGAAAGTATCAATCGTCAGCATTTTCCCTGAAATTTTCACAAGTTTTCTTGAAACCTCTCTCATTGGGAAAGCCCAAACCAACTGACATCTAGAAGTCCAACTCTACAATCCAAGAGAAAAATGCACCGATCCACACCAGCAAATCGATGATCTCATCTACGGAGGTTGAGCAGGCATGCTTCTGAAGGCACAACCTATCATCGATACTGTAGAAGAAATCATCAAAAATGAGGCAGAAAATTCTGATTTCTCAATTCTTTTTCCAGCTCCATCAGAAACTCTCTTTTCTCAAAAAATAGCCTACTGACAAAGCAAAAAAGATCACCTTATCTTTATCTGTGGAAGATACGAAGGAATTGATCATAGATGCGAACTCTATTTCCAGAAAAAATACCCCTCAGCTTTCAAAAAACTCTCTCTTGGACAATTTATCGTCCTCGGATGAGAAACCCCAACCATGCTCATGATCGAAGCAATCACCAGACTCATCCCTTGAGTTATCAAAGAAAAACAAAGCCGAATCGAGGAAAGCTATGCCATCAAAGACGGAATGCTTAATCTCGAAGCTCCAAATTACACAAGGCCAGAAGTCGTATATGACATGAAAGTCCCAGAAGTCCTCCTCTCAGGAAATCTTGAAGAAATCAAACAGCGAAAATCTGAAAATACCAGCTTTTTAACCTCTTAATTTTCCATGTCGCTCAAATCAAAAGGTTATAACTGAGAACAGATCGCGCTTGAGCGATATCTCCAGAGAGGATATACACTCTTAGACCAAAATTTCACAATCCCTTGATGAGAAATTGACCTTATTTTCACAAAATGAGAAAGTATAATTTTCGTAGAAGTCAAAGTTGTCGATGGAATCAGTGAACGAGATAATTACCTCTCTCCAAAGAAAATCCAATCTCTAGAAAGAAGTATCGAAAACTACTGCTATATCAAAGGAATAGAAAAAGAAATCAGACTTGATCTTGCTTTCATCCAAAACAACACCGTAGTGGAGGTCTATGAAAATATCAGCAATAACTAATAATCAAGCATTATCATAAGGCATGGAGATAAAATCTCCTTTTTTATGCAATTCAAATAATTAATCTTAAAATATTGACAAAAATCAAAAAACAGATATAATAAAGTTAATTATTTTATTTCTTTTGAAGAAGAAAATGAATATCAACGAATTTCCTGAGCTAAAGGAGAGTATATTAGAACTCAAAGAGAAAAAGTATAAGGATCAGGACTCAGCGATAAAAGATGCTCTTCAAGATTTAACAAATACATTGGATCTCTCTGATGATGAGATCCTCAAGAGAGCTAAAGTATTGAAAGATGCAATCGAAAAGAAGACTTTCAAGGTGCTTAAGGAGCTGGAAGATGAATGCATGAAGCATCCTCGTTATTATTCCAAAAAAGATCCCCTTCCAAGTGAGGTAACTGAGCTGAGGTTTTGACATATTCCAGAAACGGTTAAAATGTGAGAAACGACTTCTTACCTAAATGATAAAATTTTACAGGAAACAATACATACAAAAAAGACTTTCTGGGAAATTTTTGGTCTTGTCTTAAACAAAAAAAAGAGTGAGCTAAACGAGATACTCAGTGCATTGGTTCCAGATAATCAAACAGCTCTTTGAGAAGAATGATTTGATACTCAAAATATAGGTTGTGTGATACTTCCAACAGAGAAGAAAACAGAGGAGAAAACAGAGAAAAGCTGAGATGCTCAGAGTTCTTGGAGGGCCTCAACGACTGAGGATTTTGATAAGGATTTGTTAGATTTCTTTGCTCCAAAAAATTCTACTGACGGAGAAAATTTATTCCCATCGGTTGGGCCTGATGCTATATCAAGAGAGGAAGGTGCTACTAACGAGTGAGAGGAAGAGGATATCTCTAAACCAGGTAGCGCCTACAATAGAATCAAATATCTAAAGCAAATCTTGGATGAGAGGGGAGCTCCTTTTGAATATCGCCTTGCAATAATCTGAACGAATACTCCAGAGATGAGGAGAGAACAAAGCTACGTTGCCATTAGGATTGAAAGATTAGATAGGACAGTGCTAATCAATAATAGCTATGGAGAGGCAACGTATGTCGTTACTTGAATTCTAGATATAGAGGATCTCACTACTTTTACAAAAAAAGATTATCAAGAGGATCAAAATGCCGTTAGAGTCAGATTTTTCTCTTCTAATCCTGGATTATGGGGCTCTCAAATGTCAGAAGCGCTCTTCTCACCTATCAATAAAAAGTTAAAAAAACATATTAAGAAACAAGAAGAAGCTGAGCTAAAAAAAGAAGAAGATGAACTAAAAACAAAAAAAGAAGCCATAAACAATGAAAAGAAAAGAGAAGAAATAACAAAGTTTTTCTTAAAAAACTACGGTACT
>ERZ773072.942-NODE-942-length-15138-cov-11.070543_pt1 | contig 15138 bp, 16 predicted proteins | sample MGYA00580617_ERZ773072 | MGnify/ENA primary metagenome ERZ773072 (study PRJEB29015, sample SAMEA2737970) | human oral metagenome | biome: human oral; feature: human-associated habitat; material: dental | place: China | collected 2122 ... | reverse complement strand
GTCAGTTTTTCAAAATTGACATAAAAAACAGCCCCAGTTGGGACTTAATAATTTCAAGGAAGAAATGACAGACAGTATTATTACAAACGCCGCCTGCCATTTCCCCTGTCGGAAGATTAATCCTGAGAACGCTTCCACTCTAGGAGGGTCTTAACCCTTCCGAGCAGATTATGTAGCTGGGAGATTTGGCGCTCTTCCAGCTGAAGAATGTCAGAATCGTCAATCAAGATATGGACATTCTCCTCCACTTGCAATGAGAATATCGCAATCTCGGTGAGATAATCTCCGAGATCTTTCACCCCTTTCCTGTGCTCTTCCAAGGCGCGCACTGCCTTTTTCAAGGCAGAGATGGTTGCGCCGTTTAGGCGCTTTTGTAGCCTGGTGTGACACAATACAAGACAATTGTACTGCGTCATGATCTCCCAAGCCAGCCAAGACTGTGCCTTGGCTGCAGCTCCCGCTGCAACAAATACATCAACGATCTTTTCCTCCGTTGAACGCGAAGTACTCACCACTCTGCGAACAGAGTGATGCTTGACGTCAAGTGATGACGTCAGAATGTCATGGAGGACAAGCATGACCGAAAGATACCCCTCGGTCATATTGACGATGAACTCTTTCCTCTTCGAGTCTGGAATTTTACCAGATTCCCGAAGTACTCGCTCGACTTCATTGATGGAGCTCTTCAGGTTCAAAAAGAGCTTGATGTCGCTCCTTTTAAAAAGAAGCTCCTTTCCGTCAATTTTCAGAATGCTGGCATCTTTTACTTGTCGAGACATGGTCTCTTTCCTGTCTTCTCGCCTTCAGGTGATTAAGTGACGTTTTGTCACAAGGTGAGATTTCACGCCTCTTTTCTATTTTTTTTGTAAGAGGAATAAAAACTCACCTTGTATATAACTGTCTGTCAAAGTGCGCTTTCGGATAAGTATTTACTCAACTTGTCAACGAAAGCTGTACTCATTTATATAACTAATAGAATAAAATGTCAATACTATTCTGCTTCTCGTAGAGCCTGATCCGTCGCTGTAACTAATTCTCGCACGATTTCATCATAGCTTTCATATACACGGAATCCTGCCGCGTACGGATGACCTCCGCCGCCAAAATATCCAGCTACGGTGTCGGCAATTGGTAAATTACCCCGTAAGCGCGCAGTCAATTTGCCATCGGGGTAAGTTTTAATAACACAGCTGAGCGCCACACCTTCAACCAACCTTAGTTCATCGCCAATCAACGCTCCAGGGTTATAGGCGTCGCTGTAGGCTTGGATTTCCTCAAACGGCACGTGCACCAACGCCAATTGTCCGTCTAATAAATATTCGATTCGCTCGATCAATTTTCCCTTGTACGCCAAAATTTCTGGCGATTTTTTCATAAATTCGCGTCGTCGCTCTTCAATTTCCGCATTAGACGCGCCCAGCTCTGTAAGTTCTCCCGCCGTATGGAAAGTCTGAGCCGTGGTGTTTTGCGTAGTAAGCCCCAGGCTATCGCTCATAATAGCTATCAATAAATCTTCGGCCGCCTGAGGATTTATCTTCCAGTCGGAATGCTTGAACAGTTTATATAGCAATTCCCCGGTCGCCACGACAGTTTCTGATAACATAATATGATCAAAGCTAAGTGTCGATTCGGCTGTGTGATGATCGATAACCAGAGTCGGGTGAGTTTCCAGGAAATGTCGCACTCCAGGAGTTTCTAATACCTTACTAAGAAGGATATCTGCGCTCGTATCGACAATTATAGCGGCGTCGGCTTGAAACGGAAAGTCGTTCTGCACTCGATCCCAACCGCGAATGTAATGAAGATATTTCGGTATATCTACTGGACAATATAAAGTAACAGTCTTCCCCAGGTCGCTTAAAACTTCTTCTAGTGCCAAGCTTGAACCCAGGCTATCACCGTCGGGGTTTTCGGCTTGAATAATAACTATATTTTTTGCGGATTGGATAAATTGTTTAGCTGAATCTAGCATATTATTTATTATAACAAATGATTTTTAGCCTAATGTAATGTATATTGTTTTTTATTACATAAGTGTTATAATATGTGGTGGACTATTAAAAATACTACACAATCGAAAAAACATAAACATTTTTATAAATTATTATTGACAAAATATAAAGATTGTGCTAGTATGAGGACATAAAGCCTGAAGATAGGGCTGGAAAAGAGGAGTTTTTATGAACAAATTTAAGAAAATCGGCATTGCTATCTCTCTGGGATTTGCTATGCTCGGTGGAATCTGGTTGGCATCACCTTCACAGGCTGCCGGCTGTAACAGTTTTAACGTTGTATACTGTGGTACGCATTCTATGTCAGAATTGCAAACAGCATACAGTCGTACAGAGATTAAAGAACTATATAAACAGTGGTATATTACTGAGACTATGGTTCAAGGTGGCTCAAATATGCGTGAAGGTGTAGTTGACGCCAATGGTAATATTACAGTTGACGGTCGTGTTGTGGCTACAAACGCTATAACAGTACAGTCTAAAGCTGGTACTCGTCAGCCTCAGCCACAACGTAGCTACAAGACCTCAAACGGATATTCATACTATCAGTACACAACAGGTCAGAGCTTTGTTGACGGACCTAAGAGCTACAAGATGTATGCATGGTTTGATAATAGCGGCTCATTCATCACTGGTGTGATTAAAGACTGTGGTAACCCAGTTTGGGGTAACCCAACAACACCTCCAGCAAAGCCTGCTCTAACGTGTGACGCTTTGCAAGTAACTGAAATTTCTCGTAACACCTTTAAGTTCAGCGTTAAGGCAACTGCCAAGGGTGGCGCATCTATCACCAGCTACACATACAACTTCGGTGATAACAACATCAAGACAACTAACTCATCAGAAATTCAATACACTTACGCAAAAGAAGGCAACTACAAAGTTACTGTAACTGTCAACGGTAAAGAAACTGGTGAAGTTAAGCGGCAAAACCCTAACTGTCAAAAAACTGTTACGGTTAAGCCAGAGCCAAAAATGATCGTTTGTGTAATTGAAGAAGGTGGCAAGAAGTACACTAAGGAGATTAAGAAGGAAGAGTTTAACGGAAAGATTCACAAGACTAACTTGGATGAATGTAAGGAAACTCCTACACCAAACACTCCTTCAACACCAACACCTAGCCCAGAATTGCCAAAGACTGGTGCAAGTGACGCGATCATGTCAGCGCTAGGTCTAGGTGGACTGACTACGGCTACTATCGCTTACATCGTTAGCCGCCGCCAAATGTAATAAAGCTAACCTAGCAACGAAATACCCGCCATGATAGGCGGGTATTTTTTATTGGAGATGAAAAGCTGTTGAGCCTATAATTGCTTTCGGCCTTCTAGCGCGTGAGTTAGCGTAATTTGGTCTGCGTACTCAAGGTCAACGCCGACTGGAATACCCCTAGCTAGGCGTGTGATAGTTATACTTAATCCAGCTTCTTGAATGTAGCGCTGTAAGAATAGCGCAGTAGACTCACCCTCAACTGAAGCGTTCGTAGCAATAATAATCTCCTGAACATCGTCGGTTTTTATACGCTCAATTAGTTCTGGGATATGCAATTGTTCTGGTCCAATATTGTCAATTGGTGAGATAACGCCACCCAGAACGTGGTACGTACCTAGGAATTGCCCTGTTCTTTCTATGGCGACAATATCTAGCGGCTCCTCGACTACGCAAACGACTTTTTTATTCCTGTTCGAATCTGTGTATAAAGGTGACACATCGTCATCTGAGTCGATCAACGCAAATGTCTTCGGGCAGGTTTTTACGCGATCGTGCAATCGGTCTAATGAATGCGCTAATTGCTTTGCGGATTTGGGATTACGGCGTAAAACCGCGTAAGCATATCTTTCGGCCGTACGCGGTCCAACTCCAGGTAGATTACCAAAATCATCAATTAAAGCGGTTAGAGCTTTTGGTAAAATGTCGATTGACATGACTTTAGAATGGCAAGTTGCCCAAGCCGCCCATCAATGGCTTCATAGTTTCAGCAGCGACTTCCTGAGCCTTTGTCATACCGTCGCGAACTGCGATTTCAATCCAGTGTTCCAACTCTTCGATATTCTCCAGATCAATCATTTCTGGGTCAATCTTTACAGATTTAATCTTTAATTCGCCAGTGATTTGTACGATCACAGCGCCATCGCCAGCCTCAACTTCGATGATTTCTTTGCCTAATTGTTTCTGTGCTTTGCGTAATTGTTGCAGCATTTTTACCTGATCAAACGCCATATTCCTCCTTATTTAACACTTACAATTATACCCTATTTGCGGTCGGATGTGTAGATGTAGAAGCGATCGCCGTCTTTATGGTCATTGACAATTACTGACGACAGGTGCCCAGAGTAAGTCTGCGGAATTTGAGACTTTACGCTGTGGCTCACATATAGAGTCTGTCCGACGTTTGCTGGCGCTGTGTGGATAATTGATATCTGGCGATAGTTGTGTTTTTTAAGCGCTTCGTAAATTGGCGACTCTTCTTTGCTGACCAATAATGAGAATGAATCGGTCGGCGCAGTATTTTTACGGAGTAGAGATAAATCTTTATTAAAGTGTGAAACTGCTTCTGGGAAATAACGATAACCGTCAATATAGCGGAAGCTACCACCCGCCACCATAACGATGATTAACATTGATATAAGAACCAGTCCTGTGCCGCGAGCGTATGGATTGCGCGGGAAAAGTCCGTACCACATGTTCATTAGGGATTCCAATCCGACCGCTAAGAGAATGAATAGCGGAATGATGATTATTGGAGTGAGGCTTGGCTGGAAGATGAGTAGCGCCAATGCTAAGATTAGCCACGACCAAATCATAAACGAGCGGGCGCTGGAGATTTTTTGGAAGCTGCGGAATAGTCCTAGCCCGATTAACACCATTGCGTTGATGTCCATAATTGGCGTGATTTGGTTTCCTACTACTGATGGGAAAATGCGGATGTATGTGTAATATAAAGTCCTGAGGTTTGCAACGATATCAAAACTTAGGCTGTTGATGCCGATGAGGTTGTAAAATAGCGCGTGGGATTTATAGCAAAGAAAACCAATCGCACAACCAATTGTGAATAAAATGGCGGACGGCACAATCCAAGACTTGCGATGTTTTCGGGAGATGAGGAAATAGCGTGGATGCGGATGTAGAAAGGCTATGATCAGAAGCCCCAGATTGATATACCAAAAATACGGAGTGAAGAGACTGAGTGCTGTGGTAATGGCTAAGCTGATTCGCCAAATGGAGGCGTTCTGGGCTTTCTGGAGAATTAATGTAGCAAAAAGCAAAGTTAGCGCGGTGTAAAAGATGTACAAAATGCCAACAGTTGCGCTTTGTCCGATGAATAAAAACTGACCAGTTGTCGCCATGATGAGTAGCGATAGAATCGTTGTGGACGGCTTAAACCAACGTTTTAAGAGGAAGAAAATAGCGACGGAGCTGGCAATTGAAAGGATTACGGCGGGCGCTTTAATTGTTAATAAGCTGACGCCAAATAGTTTGAAGAATAACAATTGAAGAAGGTGGAATGGCAGATTTGTGACGGCCACTCCTTCGATACTGAAGCTCAAGTGATTTGTCGTATTGACCATGTCGATTTCTGCTTGCGACAAACCTCCCGGCACGTGCAATGCGGAAATTATAATAGCCCCCACGTATAATAACGCCAATAGCGTATAGCCGAAAACGTAGCGCCATCGGTAAAAGAATATATCGGTAACTTTTTGCTTTTTCATTGGTATGATTATAACACAATTCTATTCATGCTTGCGATCCAGACTCATAAAGCGTAGGCGCTCTGGATGGAAGTACAATTGGACTTTGCCAACTGGGCCGTTACGGTGCTTAGCAATGATTAAGTCTGTAATATTCTGTACTTCTGGGTTGTCTGGCTCATAATATCCAGGGCGATAAATAAAGCTTACGATGTCGGCGTCCTGCTCAATGGAGCCGGATTCACGCAGGTCGGCTAGTTGTGGAATTGGCGGTGTACGCGATTCAACGGAACGACTCAACTGACTCAGGGCAATTAGCGGCACATTCAATTCGCGAGCAATAAGCTTCAATCCACGGGAAATTTCTGAAACTTCCTGAACGCGGTTTCCGTTGTGGTTCCCATTGGCCTGCATAAGCTGCAAATAGTCGACGATGATTAGCCCTAATGGATTCTCGTGAGCAATTCGACGCGCTTTAGTGCGCATTTCCAAAACCGATAATCCTGGTGTGTCATCGATATAAATTGGCGCCTCGGCCATTTCACCCATAGCTTCAGACAATTTTGCGAAATCTTCGTCGCTCAGATTTCCGGTGCGAATATTCCAGCTATCAACACCCGACGCATCCGCCAGCATACGGTCGACCAGCTGTTCCTTACTCATCTCCAGACTGAAGAATAGGACGGGACTCTTTTCAATTGTTGCCACGTTATAAGCCAAATTCGTCACTAGCGTCGTCTTACCCATGGCTGGACGAGCTGCCAGAATAATCAAATCCGATTTTTGCAAACCAGCGGTCATATTATCTAGATCGCGATATCCCGTGCGAACTCCTCTGAGAGAACCTTTGTTTTTACTAAGCTCTTCAATTCGATCAAAACTGTCGGTCAGAATACTTTCCAGACTGACCAAATCTTGCTTGGTTGATTGGTCTGATACGCTGAAAAGTTCAGCTTCGGCTTTCTCTAATAATTCCTGCGTGGTCGTCGATTCGTCATAGCCAAGCTCTGAAATATCGCCACTCGCCTTAATCAATCGTCGACGAACCGCTGCTTGTGCGATCATCTCCGCGTAAGCCGATGCGTGCGCTGCCGTTGGGACGTAGTTTGTTAGCTCTGTCAGATATGCCGATCCGCCAACCAATTCCAGTTCGTCCTTTCGCTTCAATTCGTCGGTTAAGGTCAGAAGATCGACAGGCTTGTGTTTTTCAAATAGCCGCATCATTCCCGCGAAAATCAATCCATGATTCTTGTCGTAAAAATCGCTAGGGTGAGTAATTTCTGCGGCGTCCGCCAAAACTTCCTCGTCAATTAAAACCGCCCCAAGCAAACTCTTTTCCGCGTCTAAATTTTGTGGCGGTATCTTCCCTTTTACTTCTTCACTTTTATCTGCCATTAAATATCCTCCAGCTTAACTTCTTCGCCGCCACCCATTAATTCTGCAATTTCCGCCAATTTTTCGTCCTCTGGCGGTTTCTTCTCTCCAATTATATCAATTTCCAAATCTATCTCAGTTTCTTCTGAGATAATTTCTGAGATCAATGGTTTGTTTTTTGCGTCGTCCAGCTTTTTCTTATAAAACGCGGAACCTGCGTAAATTGTCAATTTTTTACCATCAAACAAACACTGGCTTTTCTGCAATAATGAGGCTAGTCCGAGGGATTTTTCTTTTGCTCTTTCAATGACTTTTTCCCAATTTAGCTCTAGTGGCGCGTCAGTTTTCTTTGGTTTTGTGGCGGTTTTTTTTGCTGGCTCGGCGGGTTTTTCTTCTTTTTCAATCGGCTTTTTGGTCGGTTTGACGGGTTCGGTGGGCTTAATTGGCGTTGGTTTTTCGGCGGGTTTTTGGGACGCGGCTTGAGCTATATTTTTCTTTGGCGCGGCTGACTTTTCTGTCGGCTGAGAATTGCTATTCATAAATATTGTCAATAATTTCAAGTCCGGGTGTGGATGTCTATCAACCTCGATCAATTGCTGAACCAGCCCGACGAGGTTTGGATTTTTTCGTAACCTATTGCGAGCAATCGACAATAATTGATGCGACACAACAACTGAATTCGCGCCGCTATTTTCTAATTCCTGAAAAATGTTTAAGACTTTCTCGCTGTCGTCGGATGGATATGAATCCAACAAATTGCCGAGCATCATCGTGTCACTCAGTCCCAAATATTCGGTAACCATACTCGTGGTCAGCGGCTGGTCTGGAGTTGCTAAAATTGACAATTGGTCAAGCGTACTAATGCCGTCACGGAATCCGCCACGGGAACGTTCAGCGATTAACCTGGCGGCGTCCTCTTCAATTGCAAAACCCTCTTTTTCTGCAATATTCATCAGTTGTTTCGTCATAATTTCTACTGGAATTGGGCGGAAGAAAAATTGCTGGACACGGCTAAGAATGGTGGCTGGGAGTTTGTCGGCGTCGGTTGTAGCGAGGATAAACACCACGTGCTCTGGCGGTTCCTCTAAGGTTTTTAATAGCGCGTTGAATGCCGGTTTTGACAGCATGTGGACTTCGTCGATGATATAAACTTTTTTCGGCGCAGAAACAGGCGCGACTTGGGCCTTTTCTCTTAAAGCTCGAATGTCGTCAACGCCGTTATTGCTGGCTGCGTCAATTTCAATAATATCCAAGTTTGAAGAATCGTCATCATATGGCAAGTGGTTAATCTCGTGCGCCAGAATTCGCGCCACCGATGTTTTTCCCACGCCACGCGGTCCAGTCAACAAGTACGCATGAGCAATTTTTCCCTGCTCTAACGCTCGACGTAAAATACTAGTCACGTGATCTTGACCTAAAACTTCATCCAAACTGCGACTGCGATATTTACGATATAGCGCCTGACTCATCCCCTCATGCTCCTCATGAGATAATTATAGCAGAAAACGACATTTTTTATGGATAGCGCAGATCGATTTTGTGTTTTGTTTCGGCGACATAAAAACGGTAGTAACTATTAGGGTCTGACACGATTGAATCTTCAAGTATCTCGTCGTTTTCTTTTATCTCAATATATTCATCGTTACTATACGGTTTGATGAGCTTAGTAAACTCAAACGTATATTCACCAGAAATATTCTTTAGTTCTCGGCTCTGATCTATTGGGTCGGCATAGTCGGCCATAACTAATACAAGAAAGTGCCCATTTTTACCGCCAAATAAATGAAAAGTGGTGTCGGGATATAATGGTACTAGCGGTGCGAATTGTCGAACATAACCCAATTTTTTCAGAATTGGAAATGCTTCAAAAACTACAGACGGAAATACAAAATTTGAGTAATTGTTCATAATGAAATTATATCAGGTAAGATGGGCAGTTTTCAGACATATCCAGGTCTTATGGCTCAGAAATCAGTGAGGTGATCGCGCAAGTCGTTGCCGTTCATGGTTCCTCATGAGTTGTCTACGATAGCCTGACCACCCTTGCTTTCAGGCAGCCTCCAATAGACGATATTCTTGCCCAGGGTTCCACCTGTGGCTTTGACGTGTCCATGACTATCACCGGGGATGTTACCAAACCTACTGCCATAGTAGACGTTGATCTGTCCTCCAGACCTGTGTACAATAGCAGGATATCCGTCGAAGTAAGCCATGATAACTCCTTCAGGAGTCGGGCGAAGAAAATAAATGGTAATTTTGTGTATTTTAAAATAGTGTCAATTGCTCTGTTGGTAAATCCAGCTCAATTTCTCCGTCAATTTTTTGCGCCCGATAGCCAATAAGCTTTTTGATGTTGTAAGCCAGTAGCTGACCGCCGTAATCGGTGATGATAATCGAGCCGATGACACTGCGTACGTGTCCAACTAATTGACTGTAATCCTTTATTAAAACGACACGCGACAAATCAACGCCAGCGGTTTGAAAATAATCTTCGCAAGGAATTAGTTCGGATTTCGGAAACGACACGCCAATTTTCTGCTCAATTTCAAGTAATTTTTGTTGCAATTCCCTTTCGCCAATCGCACGGTCAAAAGGTTGTTTTATCAATTCCATCTTTTTGTGAACTGGCAGAGTTTCAACTATTCCGTCCAGCTTGGAAATTTTCGCCTCGTACTGTCTGGCGATCAATGCCGAAGAAAACGTTTCTAATTTTATGGCTAATCGCGCTCCCTGTTCCAATAATCTCCGAATTCCACGCTCTTCTTGCGAGATTCCAACTTTTATGACGTTCGGTGCGAAGTACGCCAAGTAAACAAAGTGCGGATTTTGATTGATTTTTTCTTGTTGGACAGAAACCGAACTGGCGTTATAAAACGCTGGATTAAAGCCGGTTTTATTACGACATTTTAAGCAATTCTCATACTTTTCATCAACCGTGGCGTGGTCTGGGCAGATTTGGCTACAGCGATTCTCAAAATCCACCCAACCCGTGCAGTATTTGACGGAAAAATCAAACTCAAGAGACAAATTTTGCTCGAATAATTCATGACGCTCAATTTTACCGTCAACTTGACATTCGACGAATGGCTTATTGCCAGCGTTAAAACTTGCATAACTGAGCAAAAACTCGCTCGGTAGCATAAATTTCCTTACAGTGCGGCTTCGACTGCAGCCCAAGTCGCGTCAGGATTGTCTTCAGGGATGATGATTGTAACTTGATCGCCGACGTTAATTCGGAAGTATGTAACACTAGCGAGCAAAATTCGGTATTCGCGGCCAGAAGCCTCGACGTAGTAAATTCCGTCGTGCTGGACGAGCGTTCCGATAATCTGCTTTCGCGGCACAGGACCGATTTGCTTATAGATAAAGCTGCCATCTTCAGCGATTGTCAATTTCATCAAGTCGCCTTCAACCAGCTTCGACTTCGAAGCGTAGTTGGCTGGGATTGGGTAATTTTTGCCATCAGGACTGAGCATCATTTGTCCGTCAAATACACCCTCGATAATCTTTCCTGATACGTTATCTGACGAAGTTTTTGGCGTAACAACTTGACCATCGTCGCCAATAATACTAATCAATAATTCTTTTGCGGCGGCCAAATTGGTTTCCGCCTCTTGAATAAGTGTCCTTAGACGCTTAATTTGCTTTTCTGGTAATTCAGACATGGTTCTCGCAATTCCTTTGTCTATTTTTATAATACTTAACTAATATATAGCATATCCTTACATTTCTATCAAGTCGCGTTATCTATTTTTATCTAATTTTCCACAGCGCTATAAGATACGAGTAAAAAAGTGTTGCAAATTTTACTCTTGAAATCGACGTGCGGTTCGTGATATTAAGATTGGCGACATAAAAATCACCGCCCAGTGCGGACGGTGATTAAACGAAACAAATTGGCATTGTATAACAAATTATGAAAGCTCGACAGTAGCGCCAGCGTCTTCCAAAGTTTTCTTTGCAGCTTCAGCTTCGTCTTTAGAAACTTTTTCCTTGACTGGTGCTGGAGCGCCGTCAACGATAGCTTTTGCTTCACCTAGACCTAGGCCAGTGATTTCCTTAACAGCCTTGATGACTGCAACCTTCTGAGAACCAGCGTCTTTCAAAGTAACTGTGAACTCAGTTTTCTCGTCAGCAGCGGCAGCGTCACCGCCAGCAGCTGGACCAGCAACAGCGACAGCTGCAGCAGCTGGCTCGATGCCGTATTCTTCTTTAAGATGATTTTTCAATTCGTTAACTTCTAGAACTGTCAATTTTACAAGTTCTTCAGCCAATTTCTTAATATCAGCCATTGATATTCTCCTTTATTATTATATTGTTGCGATTGTTGCAACGTTACTAGTGTTGATTGCTAAACTTAAGCAGTAGCTTTGGCTTCGATGCCGTCCAAAAGTCCGTGCAAGTTGCCGCCAAGCGCGTTGACCGTATCGTGTACTGGTGATAGCAATTGTGATACCACTTGAGCAACGAGCTGGTCTTTGCTTGGTAGGCCTGCCAATGCTTTAACGTCAGCTTCGCTAATTGCCAAGCCTTCGCCTGAGAAGCCACCTGCAAGTTGTAATGCTGGATGTGTTTTTGCAAACGTGTCCAATACCTTTGCTGGCATAACTTCATCTTCGCTACTTACAGCGTAAACCAATTGACCAACCAATAAGCTGGTGTCGGTTTCTTTGTAGGTATCGATTTCCTGAAGAGCTACGCGTACCAATCGGTTTTTAACAACCTTGATGGTAACACCCGCTTCGCGAGCTGCCTTGCGTAGTTCTTGTAGGTCAGCAACGGTAAGGGTTTGATATCGAGCAAAAGCCGTACCCTTAGCGTTTTTTAAGAGCTCTGTCAGTTCAGCAACCAAAGTTTGTTTTTTATCGCGTGAAATTGCCATAAAAATCCTTTCTTTGATTGAGTTAATTTGTTATGTGCCAATTTGTTAACGTGCGGTAATGGAGAATCAAAAAACGTCTTTGATTCTCGCACTACCAAAGACGTCAAATAAAACTGTTAGTTTCATCCCTCGGTGGCATTTTTATACTTGTTTTACTCCAAGTCGCCACTGTCTTTGGTAATGTTCCAGACCATTGTAGCAGAAATGACAACGAAAGACAAGAGCTATGGTGATTATTTTCCAGCCGATTTAATCGCCTTATTTATTGCATTTTCGCCTAATCGTAACATTTTCCTGCGTTGAGCGGCAGTTGTGCCTCCCCAAATTCCAGATCTTGCAGATTCTGGGTGGCGGAGTGCATATTCTAAGCATTGCTTTAATACTGGGCATTTTCGGCACATATCTATGGCAGCTTCCATGGCTTCTGTCTTTCTAACCCCTCTTAAATCTTGGTCTGGAATATTTGGGTTTATTTGGAAAAACAAGCGATCAGCTTCTTCAGGGGCTAGTTTCGCGCATTCGGCGCCTTCTAGTAGGCTCTCGTTACTTAATTCTGACATATTTATTATTTTACAATAATAACGTAATAAAATCAATAGGCTTCTATGTCTAGCTAAAGAGAAAACCCGCTCCGTGGTGGAGCGGGCGGGCGAACCTCCTTTCTCTCTGTATCTGTATGTTCTGTCGAGGGGTGCTAGTCGATTAAACTAACACCCCTCGACGAGGGATCTTCTCAGTCTTCTGAACGCGCTGTCTGGCGACGGCGCATCCAGAGGGTGGCGACTCCGATAGTCAGAAGCGTGACCGCGCTACCGATCACACCACTTCCGGCGGCGCCGGTCACCGCCAGCTTGTGCTGGGGCGCTGGTTCCGGCGTGGGCACGGATGCCGGAGTCGTCGATGGCGTGGGTGTCGACGGGGCTGGTGTCGGAGATGCCGACGGTGTTGAGCTCGGCTCCGGGGTTGGAGCCGGACTTGGCGTCGGTGTCACCGACGGGGTCGGCGTGGGTACCGACGGTGTTGCCGACGGCGTGGGTGCCGACGGGGTTGGTGTCGGACTCGGCGTCACTGACGGGCTCGGGGTCGGCGTGGGCTCCGGAGTAGGAGTCGGCGTGGGCGTCGGATTGGTATCAAATCCGGCGTTGCCGCCGGATTCACGCCTAGTGACCCTGGCGCTCACTTCCCAGGACTGGTCCTGGGAAACGATACTTGCCGTATCCGTCCACGGACCGGGGTCCGTGGAATCGACCAGAACATTCAACTGAACGCGGGCCTTTTCGCCCTTGTTCAGTTGAACGTTAATGACCGCCTTGCTGTTGTCACAGCTGGCGATGTCAGGTTCTTGGAACCTGACATATTGGGGTGCACCCCAGTCGTTGGCACTCGTATAGACGCCGACTCTCCCTGCGATAAGATTATCGCAGGTAAAGTGCTGACCTGGGGAGGTCAACACGTCCGTGACAACGAACGTTTGGGCGTCCTGTGTGGCGGTGGGGAGAACCACCGTCACGTGCTGCACGTTTTCGTCAATGAACCCCCACTTGGAGGGGTTTGGTCCGGGCTGATCGCATCCGTCACAGGTACCAACCCGGATTGGCGTCCGGCGAACGATGCCATCGATATCCCACCGTAATTCCCGGGTTTCCCCGGGAACCAGCTCGTCGCTCATATACACCCGCCACCAGGCGGATGCGTGAAAATCTTTTCGTCCAGGTACTTCCACCTGGTCGGTCAGTACGATCTTCACCGTGTGATCGGAGTTATAGGTGGCGTACCCAACGATTACCCCATCCGGGGTCGTCATCGGGATTGGCGCATGATTGCCGTCAGCACCAAGCTCGCTTGGTACGGTGACCGTTGCAGAGTCTCCTCTGCAATGCCCTTCTTCCAGATCTAGTAGGACGGAAAACTCCACCGCCTCGTAGGCGGTGAACTCTTCCGAACCATCCAGAGTCCGGAGAGTTGCACTAATTTCCCCAGGAGAAATATCCTGGGGAGTACAACTGTACCCCCCGTTGTCGGCAGTGACCGCTACCGTAGTAGCGGTGTCGCCGCCCGACTGGGATTCGATGACGACGCCAGCCGACTGTGTTGACTGGCCGTCGGACTGAGCATCAGCTGCTGACTGTGACGCTTCTTCAGCGGCGCGCGACGCTCCTCCGAAGAGGAACGCCATGAGAACCGCGACGATAACCGCCACGGCTGACACCCACAAGGGTGTCTTCCGGTGTCGATGCATTTTGCATCCTTCCTAGTAGAATTGTTTTCCTAGATACAGATGTTAAGGTTCTTTTATCCAGCTAGGCTGGAAATCAAGAACTTACTTGAACATCAGTACCTAGTTGGGCTTTACTATTCTATCATAAAAAATGAAAAATGCAATAGTAACACAAAAATCCCGCCAGAATCGACGGGATTTAATATTTATTATTTTACAATAATAACGTAATAAAATCAATAGATCTCCATGTCTAATCAAAGAGAAAGCCCGCTCTGTATTAGAGCGGGTGTTGAACTTTTACTGCCTATGATTGGCGCCGAGGGGTGCTAGCGGGTTGGGCCAGCACCCCTCGACTAGGAGCGTTTCAGACACGGCGCTGTTGCGCCTTGTTCCACGCACCCCACCCCAGAGCACCCAAGACGAGTGTAATCCAGGGTAGATTGGCGGACGACGCTCCGGTTTTCGCCAACCCCAGTGTCGGAGTTGTCGACGGACTCGGTTCCGGACTCGGTGTAGATGCCGGAGGTTCCGGAGTCGGTGTAGGTGCCGGAGGTTCCGGCGTCACGCTAGGCGTGGGTACCGGCGTACTCGGTTCCGGACTCGGTGCTGGCGTACTCGGTTCCGGCGTGGGAGCCGGTGGTGTCGGACTCGGTGTAGGTGCCGGAGGTTCCGGAGTCACGCTAGGCGTGGGTGCTGGTGCACTCGGTTCCGGACTCGGTGTAGGTGCCGGAGGTTCCGGACTCGGTGCTGGTGCACTCGGTTCCGGACTCGGTGTAGGTGCCGGAGGTTCCGGACTCGGTGCTGGTGCACTCGGTTCCGGACTCGGTGTAGGTGCCGGAGGTTCCGGACTCGGTGCTGGTGCACTCGGTTCCGGACTCGGTGTAGGTGCCGGAGGTTCCGGACTCGGTGCTGGTGCACTCGGTTCCGGACTCGGTGTAGGTGCCGGAGGTTCCGGACTCG
>ERZ773072.940-NODE-940-length-15152-cov-20.800159_pt1 | contig 15152 bp, 12 predicted proteins | sample MGYA00580617_ERZ773072 | MGnify/ENA primary metagenome ERZ773072 (study PRJEB29015, sample SAMEA2737970) | human oral metagenome | biome: human oral; feature: human-associated habitat; material: dental | place: China | collected 2122 ... | reverse complement strand
GTCCTTCAACATCGGCAAGAAGGGCGAGTACCACGAGCGCCAGATGTTCTCCGAGGCCGCGGCCGAGGCGCACGGTGAGCTCGTCAGCGCGTTCCCTCCCGTGCAGGGTCGCTGACGTGAGCGGCCGCCCCCACTGTGACGAGGCCGGGGCGTCCCGGGAGGGCACGTCGGCCCTGGGCGTCCCCGGCCTCGTCCCGGGGCGGACCGTGCGCGAGTGGACGCCGGAGGACCTGCAGATCGCGGGCCTCGTGCCGATGTCGAGCGTGGACTGGCCTGGGAAGTTCGCGGCGTCCCTGTTCCTGCAGGGCTGTCCCTGGGCGTGCCCGTATTGCCACAACAGCGCGATCATCGACCCGCGCATCCCGGGCGTGGTCGCGTGGAGCGCGCTTGAGGAGCTGCTGGCGCGCAGGCGCGGCCTCCTCGATGGTGTCGTGTTTTCCGGTGGCGAGGCTACCCGACAGGTCGCGCTCGGGGCGGCAATGGCGCGTGTACGTGAGCTCGGCTTCGGCGTCGGCCTGCACACCGCGGGCCCCTACCCGCGGCGCCTGGTGGACTTGCTCGGGCAGGGCCTCGTCGACTGGGTAGGCATCGACGTGAAGGCGACCCCCCAGAACTACGAGGCCGTGGCTGCGCGTCCGGGTGCCGGTGAGCGGGCATGGGAGTCGCTGGGCGTCGTCCTGGCGCACCCCGAGGTGGACCATGAGGTGCGCCTGACCGTCTACCCGGACGGTCCCGGCGACGGCTTTGAGGTAGCGACACGAGCGCGCGAGATGGGAGTGCGGTCTTTCGCGCTCCAGCAGGCGCGTGACCTGGGTGCGCCGGTCGGCTTCTCCGCGACCAGGCCGGGGTGGGATGATCAGGTTCGTTCCCTCGCGCGCGATATCGAAACGCTGGACTTTGACAGGTTTGTCTTCCGCGGGGCCTCGTGACGCTTTTGTCAAGTGACAGCGCCGTATGTTGGGAATAAATATGGTCAAGTTTTCACTTATTACCACTGATCGCGGTATCGTGTAACAACCTCATGACCATGAAGTCTGGAGTTTCGATGGCTGAAGAGCTGCATTTCGATGATCCTTTGGCGGCCGCCCAGGACCCGTCGACTGATGCTGAAGCGCTGCGCCAACTGGCGTACCGCTACCCCGAGCTGCGCGTGGCCGTAGCTGCGCACCCGCACGCCTACCGCGGGCTGCTCGACTGGTTGCACCAGTTCAACGACCCGCAGGTCAACGCGGCCCTCGAAGCTCGAGACGACTACGACGGCTATATCGACTCCAACGGCTACCTCGTCATGCACGGAGACGTGTCCGGTGCTGTCGCCGGTTCTTCGATCCGTACGTCCGAGTCCGGCATGTACGTCCTGGGTCAGGGCGGTGTGAACTCCTACTCGCAGGTGGAGCGCACGACCCCCTACTCCGCGGTCGTGGGCTCAAACGCGCCCGTGCCGAAGGTGGGCGCGCGTGAGCAGGTCGTTGCCCAGGTGCAGCGCCAGTCAATCATGGGTTCCAAGAGCGCCCAGGATCCCGAGGCGACCGCCGTCTACCCGAGCGCATCAGCCGGCTCCTCCTACCCCAACGCGTCGGGTGCCCCCGCACGTATGCACCCGACGCCGCAGGTTTACCCGGGTGCTGGGGCCTCCTACCAGGTGCAGTCCAATGCTTCGCAGCAAGTGGCCCCTCAGGAGACAAAGGAGCGCCGCGGCTTCCCGTTTATGGCCGTCATCCTGGGTATCCTCGCGATCACAGCGGCCGTGCTCCTCGCCTTCGTCATCTACGTGTTCACGCGCGGATACGAGGGACCTGCGGCCGGATCGGCCCCGAGCGCCTCGTCGTCCTCCGCGTCGGACCCCACTCCGTCGGCAAGCGCCACGACCGAGGAACCCGTGAAGTACCCGGCACCCGCCGGATCCATCACCGTTGACTCGTTCTCGTCGCCGTCCGGCAACATCACCTGCTCGTTCACCGCTGATAGTGTCAGCTGTGGCATCGCAGAGTCCGATTGGGCGGAGGAAGGCTACGCCTCCTGCTCCGGCAGCAAGGTCGGTGTCCTGAGCACCTCGAAGGACAAGGCGGGCCAGTCCTGCGAGAGCGCCGTACCCTCGGGTGGAAATGCGCTCGCCTACGGTGCCGCCGCCACCAAGGGGGACTTCGCGTGCCACTCCACGCAGGACGGCATCAGCTGTTGGAATACGAAGACCGGCCAGTCCTTCGCGCTCGCTCGCGGCGGATGGATGACCGGTACGACCGGCGAGATCTCTCCCGAGAAGTTCAAGTGGAACGACTGAGTTCACAACGAGCATAAGGAGGCGGACCCGAGGAGATTCTCGGGTCCGCCTCCTTTGTCAACGTGTACGAAGCGGGATGAGGCCGCGCTGTCCGGCGCACGCTCCGCGAAGCGGCGGTGCGACTCGAAGCGGACGCGGCCCCTGCCTCGTCCCCGATGGCCTACTGGGCCTTCTCGATGGGGCCCAGGATCAGGTTCGCCCACGCGGCGTGCAGGGACTCCTGGTCGGAGGGCTGGAAGAGACCGGCGAGGGCGTCCCGGTACAGGCGCGAGAGCTCGTGCGTGTTGTAGTAGGCGCTGCCGCCGCACGCGCGCATAGCCTGTTCGACGGCTCGCAGTGTGGCCTCGGCGGCCGCGTTCTTCGCGGCGGACAGCTGCGGCATCCAGGCTCGACCGCGGTCCACTCCCTCGTCGATGTCGTGGGCAAGCTCGCGGATCTGCGGGCCGACAGCGTTCATGATGAGGGCCGCCTCGGCGATGCGCCAGCGGATGTCGGGGTCGTTGGAGTAGGTCGTCTGGTTCTTCACGGAGCGGCGCTTCGCCACGTGCTCGGCGGCGACCTCAACGGCGCGCTCGCCCACGCCCTGGTAGGTTGCGGCGAGCAGGATCTCGAAGTGGGAGAAGATCCCGAAGATAACGGGGTCGGCGCTGGGACCCGGATCCGTGATTGTCAGGATGCGCTCGGCGGGCACGGTGACGCCCTCCAGTAGAGTCGTCATGGACTGTGTGGCGCGCATGCCCAGTGTGTCCCAGTCGTCCTTGATCGAGTAGCCCTCATCGTCGCGGTGAACGATGCCGAACACCGACTTGGGTCCCTCTTCTGTCTCGGCGCGCCCGAAGATCAGTAGGCGCGTCCACACGGGGGACAGGGAGGTAAAGATCTTGGTGCCTTCGAAGGAGTAGCCGTCTGCGGTCGCAGTCGCGCGGGTCGTGGAGCCGAAGAGCACGAGGTCGTTGCCCGGCTCGGAGATGCCGAAGCCGAATACCTCGCCGGCGGCCGTGTCGCGCAGGATCTGTTCGCCGCGCGCGTTCCCTGCCGCAACCAGGTAGCGGCCGAGGCCAACGATGATCTGGTGCATGTTAATGCCCAGCGCGGTGCCGGGTGCTGCCGCGGCCAGAGCCGTCTGCTCGGCGCAGATCTGGGTCAGGCTCAGGCCAGCGCCCCCGTATTCGGCGGGTACAAAGGCTGAGAGATAGCCGGCCTCGCGCAGCTCCTCTAGGTCGCGCTCGGGGTAGGTGTTGTGCGCGTCGACGTCGGCGGCGCGCTCGTGGATACGGGCAAGCAGGTCGGTGTCCAGGAAACTCATCGCGGTCCTCTTTCAGCTCGGACATGGGGACGAGGCCGGGGTGCCTCGCGCGCCTCGGTGCTCCTCGTGGGTGTCGATGCGCGGAATGATCCCCGTTGTCGGGGGTGACCTCACTGTAGCGCCGAGAATGAGGAAGAGGCGAGATGTAATGTGCCTGACGGGGCGTTGTCTGGCCCCTGGCCGCTCCCATTCGATAGGCTGGACACTGTGAGTACTCCGAACGCGCCCCGCAATGCCCTCACCCCTCGCCAGCGATTCCTGCGCGAGCGTCAGCAGCGTCAAAACACGACGTTCGCTGTCATTGGTGTCGTGATGTTAGCGGCCGCGGTGTTGGCCTCCCTCGTCTTCACGGGCATCATCCCCGTTCCCTTCGGCAACGACTTTTCGGTGAAGATCAAGTACGCCGAGACCGGTGACATCCCCTGCCCGACGGCGAATGCGAAGCCCGTCGCCCCTGAACAGGTGTCCGTCACGGTCATCAATACGACGCAGCACCAGGGTCTGGCCTCCAAGGCGACGGACATGCTCAAGACCGCCGGCTTCCAGACCCAAGAGCCCGCGAGCGCAGACGTCGAATACACGGGCAAGGTGCGTATTACCGCTGGTCCGAACGCCGTGGACAATGCTTACTCGGTGGCGCGCTTCTTCCCCGGTGCTCACGTGCGTCTCACCGACGAGCAGGATGCAACCGTGACGGTCGAGCTCGGAACGTTCTACGACGACGCGATGAGCGCCGAAGACGTACAGCGAATCCTGAAGTCTATGGACCCCGTCGAACAGCCCGCGAAGTGCCGCCCCATGTCGGGAAGTGAACAAGACAAGTGAAGAAAGGCCGCCCCTCGGGGCGGCCTTTTCGTATCGGCTGCGGCGCTCCGTGAGGGGAGCTCGGGTGAGGGGGAACGTTTGCTCAGCGGCTGGAGAGCGGACCGACGGTACCGCGGCCTCGGATGTTCTCCAGGAGCGCCTCACCATCCGAGCCGTACCAGACGGGGATGGACTCGGGGACGGTCCACAGCACGTCGGGCACCATGGCCTCGAAGCTACCGTGGGCCATAAACTGTTCGATTTCCGAGAGGGACCGGATCGCGATGCCCGCGACGCAGTGGGGGAACTCGCGGGCGAACTCCGCGTAGATTTCGGGGTCGTGCTGCCCGTCGTCGCCGACGAGGAGCCAGCGTATCTGCGGGAACATGCGCGCCAGGCGGCGCAGTTCGCGCCTCTTGTGTTCGGGACCGGAACGGAACCATCCCGTGTTTGAGGGGCCGAAGTCCGTCATGAGGAAGCCGCCCGCCGGGTAGCCGGAGCGCTCCAGGAATGAGCGCACGGTCGGCACGACGTTCCACGCGCCGGTGGACAGGTACATGATGGGAGAGTGGGTGCCCTCGGGCACGCCCTCGGACGAGGCCGAGGATGTCGTGAGCGTCGTCAGCAGATTCGACATGCCGGGGACGGCCTCTCGCGAGGAGACGCGGTCCACGAAGGCGTGCTTCGCGGCCGTCACGAGGCGCGGCAGCATCGACACCATGACGGTGTCGTCGATGTCTGAAACGACGCCGAAACGTTCGTAGTCTGACACGATGCGCACGCGCACGCAGGCGGGGCGTCCGGCGCGTATGCGTCCCTTGCGGGGGTGTTCGTGCATCGCCGAGGCCGGGGCGGGCAGCGGCGTCGCGGTGCGCAGGGTGGCGGCGAGCTTGGCGGCCGTCTCCTCGGACATGCCGAGTGCGCGCACGTCGCCCGCGTGCAGGACCTGGATGGTTGCGTCGTGCCATCCGGGTTCGAGGCCGTGGCCCAGGACCGTCATGTCGACGAATCCGCCGCGGTCCGCGAAGGCGAGTCGGCGCGCGTTGCCGACCGTGACGAGAACGGGCTGGCGGGGGACCTGCGCGTTGAAGAACTGTCGCCACCCGCGCCGGTCTTGCAGCCAGGAGCGGCCCTCGTCGCCGCGCGCCATGAGGACGCGGCCGAGGATACGGGCACTGCGCTGGGAGCCGATGCCTCCGAAGCCGACCACGCCCGGGTAGTACCAGCCCTGCGACATGGCGGTAACCAGCAGAGATGACGCGAATTCGCCCACGCCGGCCGTGATGGCGAGCGCGAGCGAGGGAGACTCGTCGTCGATGAGAGGGGGTCGGAAACGCATTAGGGCAATCATAGGGCTTAGCGCGTGCTGCGGCGCAAGAATCGAGTGACTTTTGTGCGAGCGGACCGAGATAGCATGACCATGCTGGAAAGGCAGTGACGGTGTGTCTCCCAGGGAATGCCCGCTCAGTCGAGGGGCAGTTTGGGCGCGGGCGCGGCGTCGGTCTTGCGCAGCGTAGGCAGTCCGATCAGCATGAGGAGTGCCATCGCCCACCCGGCGCCCGTCATGGTGAACAGGCCGCCGCGTGAGCCGGCGGCGTCGATCGCGGGGCCCGCTACCGCCGTACCCAGTGACACGCCCAGGTTGATGGAGGTGGACATCCAGGTCAGGCCCTCCGTGAGTTTGGCCGCCGACACCGACTTTTGGACGAGGACGTTGACGTTTGTCATCGTGGGGGCGCAGGTCAGGCCGGTGATCAGGATGATCGCGGCCATGAGCCACATGTTGTCCGCCACGAGGAAGGCGCTCATGCCCGCTGCCATTGCGACCACGCCGACCGAGAATAGCTGCCAGGTGGGGCGCCTCCACGTGCGTGCCCCGTAGATGAGGGCGGCGCTGAGCGACCCGATCGAGAAGATCGCCAGGAGGATACCACCCATGGCGGGAACGCCGTGTTCCTCGGTGAAACTGACCAGCGCCACCTCCATCGCGCCGAAGGTCATGCCCATGCCGATGTAGGTCGCTGCCATGACGAGGACGACGGGATTGCGGATGACGGACTCGCGAGGAACATCGGGGTCGTGGGGAACGATCGCGGGCTCGGAGGAGCGACGCGACAGGAAGAGGGGGCCGCCGATGGCCAGGCACACGATGGAGATGGCCAGGCCGGTGGCGGGGTGAAAGGCTGTGCCCAGGACCGTGGCGAGAACGGGCCCCACGATGTAGACGAACTCGTCGACGGCGGACTCGAAGGCGTAGGCGGTCGTCAGCTGGCCAGGCTTGTGCAGGATCGTGGACCAGCGTGAACGTACGAGCGCGCCGGGAGCCCCCCACGTGGCGCCCGAGAGGGCGGCGGGGATGAAGAGCACCCACTCGGGCGCGTGAACAACGACGGCGGCCAGCAGCGCGCACATCGATAGGGTGGCGATGGTCCACGCGGGACCCATGACGCGCAGCTGTCCGTGGCGGTCGACCTTGCGCGCCAGAATAGGGGCGCAGATCGCCATGACGATGATGCCCACGGCGGAGACCGCGCCTGCGAGCGTGTAGTTGCCGTACTCGGCGCGCACCATCAGGATCGTCGAGAGGCCCACCATCGACATCGGCATACGTAAAATAAGCCCAGCCGCGGAGAATTTCCAGGACTGGCGATAGCGCAGGATATCGAGATAGGTGCCGAGCATCTATTCATTCTACCGTCGTCCGATCGTCGGCAGTGTCAAGCGACGTGGGGCGTAGGTAACCATTGGAGTGCCCGAACCGTGCGTGTCAGCGCGAACGAACCCGGCCTCGTCGACGAGGACGAAGCCGGGTCAGCCAAGCGCAAGGGCTCAGTCGTTCACTTCAAAGACGCCGACCTGGCCCTTTTCCGCCAGGGAGAGCGCGTGATTCACGAAGGGGTAGTGCCCGGCCTCCAGGGGAGTGAACTCGACGAAGCCCCCCTCGGCGGCACCCAGGGTGAGGACCTGGCCCCAGCCGCCCCCGGATCCGCCGCCCCGGATCGTGTAGGCACCCTCACGCCACACGGTATCGAACTGGGTGCCCACCACGTGGAAGGTGGTCGCCAGGTTGGGGCCCGCGTCCATGACCCACACGCGCACGCGCTCGTTGGTTTTGATCTGGATGGGATGCGCCTTGTACTGGAAAGGCACGCCGTTGAAGGCCATCGCATTGGGTTGCAGCGCGGACAGGAGCGAGGCGTCTGCGGGCGCGCCGTCCGCGCCCAGGTAGAGCTCGGAGGCGACCATGACGTACTCGCGGTCCACCTTGTCCAGGTCGGTGGGGTCGATGATGACGGCGCCAAACATGCCGTTCGCGATGTGCATCGACATGGGCGCGGTCGAGCAGTGGTAGAGCCAGATTCCTGCGTTCTTCGCGACGAAGGCGTAGTCGAGGGTTTCCCCGGGTTCGATCGAGCGCATGACGTTGTCGGGGGCTACCAGACCCGCGTGGAAGTCCAGGGAGTGGCTCATCGTCCCATTGTTGACCAGGGTGATGTGGAAGGTGTCGCCGATGTGTCCGCGCAGGATCGGGCCGGGAGCGTCCCCGTTGAAGGTCCACGACTCGCGCGTGAGGGAGCTCGTGACGTTGACGGTCTGCTCGGTGACCGTGAAGGTGTAGTGACGCTCGGTCTCGTTCGTGGCCGGAGGCAACACTGGGTCGCGCGCGTCGATGGTTGCGGCGTAGTCCGTCAGGGCCGTCGGGGTGGCGGGTCCCGCGGCGGCGTCCTGGCCGTGGTCGTGGCCGCCCGAGGCCGAGGCTCCCGTGGAGGACGCGGAGCCCGAGGAGGTTCCCGTGGCCTGCACGTGCAGGGTCATGCCCAGCTCGCGGTGTCCGGGCAGGGAACACCAGCCCTCGACGTTCCCCGAGATGACGCCGAGATCCAGCTCCTTCGTCTCACCCGACGCGAGCGACCCGGAGGTCACGCCCGTCTCAAAGACCAGGTCGTGGCGCTGGTCCCCCGAGTTCGTGAAGTCGATGACGAGGCGGTCACCAACCGGCACCTCGATGTGGTTGGGTGTGAAGGACATGCCCTCGACCCCCACCGACACGCGGGTCGTGTGTCCGGTCGGAGTCACGGACGAGGCGGTGGTCCCAGCTCCCGTTCCCGTGCCCTGCGTGGTGGGCGCGGAGGGGTTGGACAGGAAGATCGCCAGGGCAAGGGCCACGACCGAGACCACGCCGACGATCGCTCCGGCCGTGCGGCTCACGGGCGAGTGGTCGCCCGCCGGGCTGATGCGTAGCTTCGGCGTTTCCTTCGGTGCCGACGTCTTCGGGGCGTCGCCTCCCGACGACGATGCAGAAAGGTTCAGGTCAGCCACGGCGGCCTCCTTGTGTGGTGGGGGATGAAGCGGCGGCGCGCTTGGCGCGCCCCTGGGCCACGCCGCAGCGGGCCATGATGACAATGTCGATGACGTAGGTAGATAGAAGGACCACCCACGCTGCGATGGTGAGACGCTCTGCGGAGGTCCCGCCCAGGGACGTGACGGCGAGAGCGAACACCGCGGCCACGTTGCGGGCAGCCTCCCGAATGGGGGCACCGGCCTCGAGAATGCGCACGCCGACGCGCACGGCCGACGGGCCACCGCCGATGACGACGGGCATCATGTAGGTGAGCGCCCCGACGAAGACCTGGCCCAGGCCCGCCGCCCCCAGGATCGGCATCCACGCGAGGAAGGACGAGCGCAGGCCGGTGGCGTCCACAGCCTCGAAAGCGCGCACGCAGGCCGCCGCACCTGTGACGAGAAGCCAGGCGGTGCCCAACATGAGAGACCACGCGCCGTACTCGGCCGGGCCGTTCGTGAGGGCCGCGCGAAGCAACGGGACGCCCACTCCCAGGGCGGCCGCGCCCACGACGACGAGGAGGCCCGCCGAGGCCACGCGCATCGAGTCGGCCAGCGCTCCCGCACCCGCGACGAGGAGTGCGGCCACCCAGATGGGCAGCGCGCTCGTCGCGAAGGCGACGGCCTTCGGATCCATGCGCGTGCGCATCGCGGTCGGCCCCAGCGTCACCAGGGTCCCGCCCATCGTCAGGCCCACCCATCCGGCGACTCCCGCGAGCGCGTGGGCGACCGTCAGGCGGTCCCGGGCCTCGGCCAGCCACGTGGGAGCGCCCGCCTCGAACAGGGCGACCGTGACGAGGCCCGCTAGTGTCGCGGCCACCACCAGGAAGAAAGCGGCGGCAATGTAGTAGCGGATGATGACCGCGAAGCGGGAGGCCAGGCGCTCGCGGGAGGCGGTCAGCAGCGCCCACCCGTGCCAGGCCGCGACCGCGCCGACGATCGTCGCGCCCGTGACGGTTGCGTGCCACAGTCCCGACCACATGCCGGCGATGAGAAGCAGCAGGGAGGCGTTGAAGACCACGATGCGGATCGTGTTGTCGCGCCCGGCCCGCCGGTCGGCAGGAGCGAGGTGGGCGAGGGCCCGCGTGAAGTACCAGGACCACTGGAAGATGCCGTTGGACAGCACGCCCAGGGTCACCAGGTGAATCATGGTCCACAGGTTCTGTGGGATGAAGCCGCGCGCCAGAATCGTGATCGCTGCGGCCAAGGCCGCGGCGCACATCCAGACCGTGGTGGCCCGGTCGCTGCGGGGAACGCGAGGCTTACTCATCGGCCCTCCGTTTCACTCGAGGATACGCCAGCCGCAGACGATGCCCCTGCCTCGTCGATGAGTCGGCGTTCGCGTGAGGCCTCGCGCGCCCGTCGGACCGTCACCGTCAGCGTCGTGGCAACGAACAAGAGCACGCCCACGACCCCGAGTGTGCCGCCCAGACGCCACGGGTAGGCGGCCTCGCGCGCGCCGGCGAGAAGGCGCAGGGCGAGGGAGATCTGAAGGAATGCGAAGGGGATCCACATCGCAGGGTGGTAGGGGACCTCGCGCCGGGCGACCGCCGGGATGATGACGGGTGCGTGGGCCAGCAACATTGAGACGACGAAGCCGATCGTGATCGCGTGGATGCCGGCGTCGTAGCCGTATCCGTCGAAGGCGGGCGGTGCGATGATCCACATGAGCGAGGGAACGAGCACCCACCCGTAGCCGCTCAGCATGCACACGGCGGCCAGGCGCGGTAGGCCCCTCATGCGCACGGTGCCGCGCGCGACATCGTGCCACGCGGTGTCAGCCATCAGAGCGCCGAGCGAGAGGCCGATCATCGGGTATCCGATTGTCGGCGAGTAGAGCGCGACGGTCAGGCCCACCATGAGGGCGGCGCACTCGGCGGTGATGCGTCGCTCGGTCGACCCGGACGCGAAGGCGAGGCGCGCGAGTTCGACGCGCTCGCCGATGATCGTCACGATGAGGAACGCCAACCACCAGGGGACCGCGCGTGCCGTCTCGAGGCCACGCCACCACAGGAGGATTCCGCCCAGTCCAATGATCGCTCCCATCAGCTGGATGAGGACGGCGTGGGTGGCCTGCCTGCGCGACCACACGTAGCAGTAGATGGCGGTCAGCAGCGCCATGCCGAGGGTGATGAGAAAGCCGGGCATCATCCGCTCGGGCGTGAATCCGGTCAGGTGTGCGGCGAGGTAGCGGGGGATCGGAAGGTTCACGAGCGCCGTGCGTGCGCCCTCGTTCAGGGAGATGATGACCGTGCTGATTCCCCCGGCTCCGGTGAGCAAGGGGGCGGCGTATGCCCACGCGCGTCGGCCGTCGGATTGCAGGGCGACCGCGCGCTCGAGGCAGATCGCGGTGCCCAGGAAGCCGTAGATCATGAGGAGCCCGTGCACTGTCCCCAGGCTCGTCGAGGTGACGGGTGCGATGGCACCGAGACGCACGAGGGACGCGTCCAAGCCCGCGAGGAGCGCGACGCCTGCGAGAAGTAAGAATGACAGGCGCGAAACGGGTAGACGGGGGGTGGGAGTCCTCGTCGTTATCGACGAGGCCCGGTCTGGCGCATCCGGTCCCGCGGGCTGCGCGGGTGGGCGGGATGCCTCGCTCATGTGGGCTCCTGGAGGTGGCGGACGAGAGGTGGTGACCCCGGTGAGGGCGACAGTGCCAAGGTAGCCGCCCTGTCAGCAGTTTTCTAGGGATGAGGTCAGTGAAATTGTGCTGCAGCGCGAGTTGTCAAGGGGGATGCCATCGCCTGGACGACTGTATGCTTGGAAGGTTTCCATGCGGTAACATTACGTGAGTTGTCAGTCGACTATCGTGAACTAGTGGAGTGGATCATGAGTGACCTGTCATTCGTCGCGGGCGAGTTTACTGGCCTTGCCGCGACTTCCCGAGAAGCTGCCGAAGCTGTTCGCTCGGCGCGTCCAGAGGGGGGAGGTAGTGCGTTCGCCTCCGCGATGCCCGGAACGTCGCTGTCGTCGCAGATGCAGGGGGCGGAGGAGAAGATTGCCGACCGCGGTATGGACAACGCGAAGGGTCTTGAAGAGGCCGCCGACTCTCTGGAACTCTCCGAGCGTGATTTCATTGCGGCCGAGGAAGAGAACGGGCAGCTCGTGGGATCCATCATGTCCGAGCAGGGCGGTGTCAGCAATGCCTTGGGGCACAGCTACGGCAGCGTGAGGTCGGGTTCGAGCCCGGCAGATGACGGCCGACTCTATGACTCTCCCGGGACAGGTGGTAGCCGGGTCCTACGACCGGGGCTGCCCGATGGCCGCGAGACCCTGGAGGATTCCAACAACTTCTGGGTGGGCCCCTACAGCGGAGGTGGCGGTGTTCAAGCACAACCGTATACCGGGGGTGCCAAGGTTGAGGCAAATCCCTTTCATGAAGAACTTGGTGGGACGGTGAACCTATGAACTGGTCAGATCTTCTTCAGTGGGAGGGCTCTCCACTCAGTCAGAAGGCCCAGGAATACGAGCAGCAGGCACAGGCTGTGACGAATGCGAGCGAGGACCTGTCAAGCCGCGCGAGTGCCCTGTCGGGTTCCGGACAGACGGTGACTGCTGTTCAGCAGTCACTGCGCAAGAGCGTCGAGGACATGAGGAAGCAGGCAGAGGGCTTGCATTCGCTCGCCACCATCTCCGGTGACGCCGCTAAGGGAGCTGACGAAATAGGTAACGCTGCCAGGACGCTCGACCGCGAAGCGGAGGACATGTCGTTCAAGATCGGAGCCGACGGATCCGTTGACTACGTCGGGAAGAAGGCGGGGTCACTCATCGGTGGCACCCAGATCATGACGAAGATGGCGGCCGTTGCTGACACTGTCTCCCTCATCAAGTTTGAGGCCGACGAGCTCGTCAAGGACATTCAGAAGAACATCGCCGCGGTGGAATCGGGCGGGAAGCCTCAGACTAGTGGAGGCGGGGGTTCTCGGCTCGACCGGATGAAGCTGCCCCCCGAGGGAGCCAGCCCGGACGAGGTCGCCAAGTGGTGGTCCTCGCTCACCGACGCTGAGAAGAAGGAGATGGTTAGACGCCACCCGGAGGAAATTGGAAAAATGAACGGTGTGGAGGCAACCTGGCGGGATAAGGCAAACCGCATCAACCTGGCCGAGGATCTCAAGGCAGAGCGACAGAAGCTCAAAGAGCAAGAAGAGGATGCTCAGCGTTTCCCAACTCCCCAGAAGCTTCTGGACTTAAGGCAGACGCGGAAACGCATCACCCAGATGGAGAACGTCGAAAAGGTTCTTGATAAGTCAAGTAAAGACGGCGTCCAGCGGCAACTCGTTTGCTTTGATTCCTCCGATCGAGATGTTCTTGCAGCCGTTACGCAGGGCAACATTGACACGGCCGACCATGTCGCGGTAAACGTCCCGGGCATGCGTTCGAACCTCGCCAATAACCTGGACTACTACGACTCGGTGTCGGGACTCATGCGTAAGAACGCCGAGAAACACTCCAATGGGCAAAGTGTTGCGGTGGTCACGTACATGGACTACCGAGCCCCTCAGGGGCTCGAGGAAGTTACTTTGAATATCAACTACGCGAAGAACGGGTCGGACCGGCTTGCAGGCTTCCTCACTGGCCTGGACGCCTCCCGAGAGCACGGTGCCGGCGACGCGCATATCACCACTGTCGGTCACTCCTTTGGGTCGACGACGGTGGGCATGGCGCTGACGAAGATCCCGCCGGGCGTCGTCGACGACAGCGTTCAAATCGGTTCTCCCGGATCGGGCGTCCAGGATGTCTCGGAGTTTAACATTCCGAAGGGGCACGCCTATGTCGGTGCAGCGCGATACTGGGACGATATGGTCCAGGGGTTTGGTGACGACGGTAGGTTCGGAAAGAACCCCGACACGATGCCGGGCTACAAGCATATCTCTGGAGATGTCGCTCAAGACGGCTATCACGGTCCTATTGGGCGCCACTCTGGGTACTTCAACGAGGGCAGCCCGGCCCTTGATGACATCTCGCGAGTCATCGCGGGAAAGGAACCGAAGTAGACCTCCTGCCGGGCCGCGTGCCCGCCCGGCCCGCCGCGGCGTGCTCAAGTAGTCAGAAGTAACTGACTGGAGGCTCGCAGGTGCCCGCGACAGGTGGAGCTCACACGCATAGGGGGGCGGCGCTCGACTGAGCGCCGCCCCCTGTGCGCAACCCGCGTCAGCGGGCAGCGCCGAGCGTCAGCCGTTCAGGGTGTCGGACGCGACCTGATTGGCGGCCTCCTGAACCTGTGCCCGGTGCTCGGTACCCTTGATGAAGGATTCGCCGTAAAGCTTGTCGCGTCCTCGGTGCCCGCTGGGCGCACGGCGAACCACGCGGACTCGGTCGTGACCATGAGGGCGCCGATGGGCGCGTCGTTACCGGGGGTGCGCGCCAGCTTCGCGACGATTGGGTCGCAGACCAGCTCGGTCACGGCCACAACTCAGTCAATGAGGACCGGGCGGGGTGTCTTTCCCGACCCTGTGTCGATGTTTGGGAGGCCTCGTACGTGTGGTCCTGGAGTGGTGGCCGGTGCCCCGTGCTGGGACTGCTCAGCGGTGGCTGTGGTAGCGACAATGAACGAGGGATACTAACGGAGTTAGTGCGAGGGCCATCAGGTGAATTATGTGGCGCTCAAACGTGGATAACGTGGTGCGCGGAAGTATGCCTTCCGATAACATTGTGCGAGTTGTTGGTCAGTATTCAATGGAGTGAATAATGGGCGATCTTACATTTGTTGCGGGCGAGTTCCCTCGCCTCGCTTCGGTGGCGCGCGAAGCCGCGGAGGCTGTCCGTTCCGCCCGCCCCGAGGGTGGGGCCGGTGCTTTTGCCTCGGCGATGCCCGGCACGAGCCTGTCGTCGAAGATGCAGGGTGTCGAGGACAAGTTCGCGGATAAGGCAACCAAGACGGGCACGAGCCTGGACGAGCACGCAGACTCGCTCGAAGCCGCCGAGCGTGATTTCATCGCGGCTGAAGAGGAGAACGGTCAGCTCATCGGTTCCATCATTGAAGGCAACAGCTACGGACCGGGAGCCGGATCGGGTTCCCCGAGTGGCGGCGTGTTGACCGGCCACAGCTACGGCTCGACGTCGGATGATGGTGGTTGGCGCAACGTCAAACCTATAGTGGGCGGCCCCATGCTTCCGCCCGATTTCAACGATCCTGTGTATGATCCTGTCAAGAAGGCCGCCGACGGTATCGTCAGGGGCGCCAAGGAAGTCGTCGAAGGTGCTGCCAGGGGAGCGCAGCAGGTCGCCGAGGGGCTGCGCGAGGCCGCCGAGAATCTCGACCCGAGGGTTGCTGGCGGCCCGATGGTGAAAGACCCAGCGCCGTGGCTGCACGGCATGTCCGGATCGGGCGACAAGTGACGCGCGGCTGCATCCGCGGCCGCTCGTAGAATCAAACATAGAAGGGGGGCGGCGCTCATACGAGCGCCGCCCCCCTATGCG
>ERZ773072.939-NODE-939-length-15162-cov-17.585623_pt1 | contig 15162 bp, 12 predicted proteins | sample MGYA00580617_ERZ773072 | MGnify/ENA primary metagenome ERZ773072 (study PRJEB29015, sample SAMEA2737970) | human oral metagenome | biome: human oral; feature: human-associated habitat; material: dental | place: China | collected 2122 ... | reverse complement strand
CGGGCGGGCTGGGGGCCCGGGGGTGTCGGCGAGGCCGGGCGGACGACGACGGGCCCCTTGGAGATGATCCACTCGCGCAGCGCCTGGACTCCCTCTATGACCCGGTCCGCCAGCTCGACGCCGAACGCCTGCGCCCCGGCCACGTTCACGTGCGTCTCGTCGTTCATGAGCCACAGCGCCCGGGTCCCGCTGGCGGGGGTCTTGCCGACGGCCCCCCGCCCCGACAGGACCGCCGTCCTCCTCGACACCGGCGCCGACGGCAGGAAGGAGGCCAGGTAGGGGTCGGCGGCGTCGGGGTTCGCGCTCGGGACCCAGGCGTCAGCCACGACCTCGTAGTTCACCCCGTCGTAGCAGATGATCTCGCCCCGCCCCCAGTGCCGGTTGGGCGATGAGGCCGGGTCCCACCTGGTGGCCGGGCTGGTCGCGACACCGAGCCAGTCGCTGAACCAGACGCCGTTGTTCTGGCCGCCCGCGAGGTCCACGCCGTCTTTGACAGCGTGGACATTCTTGTGCGAGGAGCCCGCGTAGGTGCGGTACTCGGAGGTGGGCTGGGGCCCGACGACGATGATCGGCAGGGCGGACAGGACGAGGACGCGCAGGACGACATCGACCTGACGCTGGTCGGCGGCCAGGGAGTAGAGGATGTAGAGCTCGTGGGTGCCCGCACGCGGCAGCTGAACCTGGGTGCCCACGAGGATGCCGGGAGAAACCTTGTCGGAGTCGGAGGCCTTGATGCCCACGGACTGCCACTGGGCGCCTCCCTGAGCCACGGCCTCGCGCATCTGCGGCGTGATCAGCCCGCGCATCTGCTCATCCTCGATCTGGTTGATGCGCAACGAGGCCGTGGACCCCTCCGAGCGCAGGAGGGCCACGTTGGTCGCGCCCGCGCCGGCAGCCGAGGCCTTGAGGGAGGTCAGGGCGCCACGCGCTGACTCTTGGACCTGATCGGGGGAGGTGGCTGTCGAGGAGGAGAAAACGGATTGAGCCGACGAGAAGCGCAGCGACGCGTCCGCCAGGATCGCGTCCTTGCGGGTCTCGAACATCGAGGAACGCAGTTGGGAGGCCACGATGATGCCGAACACCAGGAGAATCACGAGGGCCGAGAGCGTGATAGCGACGGCGAGCTTAGCTGAGAGGGAATGGCGGATGCGGTGAACGATCTGCGAGGAACGCAGGAATGTCCACGGCCTCGACGAGGTCACGGCCCCGGTGAGGCGCCGCAAGGGGCGTTTACGCTCCCGCGCCGGCACGGTAGCCCACTCCGCGGACGGTGACGACCAACTCGGGCTTTTCCGGGTCGCGTTCAATCTTGGAGCGCAGGCGTTGCACGTGGACGTTCACGAGCCTGGTGTCGGCGGCGTGACGGTAGCCCCACACCTGTTCGAGGAGCTCCTCGCGGGAGAAGACCTTCCACGGTGAGCGCGCCAGCGTGGCGAGCAGGTCGAATTCGAGGGGGGTCAGCGCGATGACGCGGCCTGCGCGCTTGACAATGTGGCCGGCGACGTCGATCGTCATGTCTTGCAGAGTCAGCCCCTCGTCGACCTGGGCGTCCTCGCGGCCGCGCAGTCGCGCACGCACGCGGGCGACGAGTTCCTTGGGCTTGAAAGGCTTGGGGACGTAGTCGTCAGCACCCGCCTCGAGACCCGTCACGACGTCCGAGGTATCAGAACGGGCGGTCAACATAACGATCGGCGCGTCGGAGACACGACGGATCGCCCGGCACACGTCGAAGCCGTCCATGCCGGGCAGCATCACGTCGAGAAGGACCAAGTCCGGGTTGTTCTCCTGAAAATGAGTCAGCGCCTGGGAACCGTCGGCACAAAAGGCGACGCGAAAGCCCTCGTTCTCGAGGACGATGCCGATCATCTCGGCCAGGGCGACGTCGTCGTCGACGACGAGGATGCGCGAACTCATGTCACGATAGTGTCACGAATTCGTCACGGTTGCAGGAGATTCGCCCAGCGACGCCGCATTTTCTCACCGATTAGAGGTGTCACCCCATCCGCGGCTATGGCAGGATTGAGACTGGAACAACACCGAGAAGCTGGAGGCAGTGATGAGTTCGCCGTGGGCATCGCCCGATCCGACCGACTCCACCCAGGGGCAGGCCAAGCAGCCGGTTCCGCAAGACGCTCAACCCGCTCAGCCCGGCTTCACCGCACCCGGCGCACCGGCACCACAGCCCGCTCAACCCACTCAGCCCGGCTTCACCGCACCCGGCGCACCGGCACCACAGCCCGCTCAGCCCGCTCAGCCCGGCTTCACCTCACCCGGCGCACAGACCTTTCCTCCCGGCCCCGCCCCTCAGCTCGGGCAGCCGCAGCCCGGAGGGGGGCCGGGCGCCTCCGGCTACAGCCAGTCGAGCGCCTGGGCATGGGCCGCTAAGCCCGGTATCATCCCTCTGCGCCCCCTGACGCTCTCGGACCTGATGAGCGGCTCATTCGCGGCGCTGCGCGGCAACCCCAAGGTCCTCTTCGGCTTCACAGTCCTCATCATGACGATCGTGGCGCTCGCAAATGGCCTGGCGAGTTTCATGCCCTTCTACTCGCTCATCTCGCTGACCGAGTCCACATCTGACCCGCAAGCCTCAAGCGATAGCCTCCTCGCCGCGTCCTCCCTGTCCCTGATCTCCCTCCTCCTGGGCTACGTGGTCTTCTTCCTGGCGACTTTCTTCGGAGGAGCATTGCTCAACGGCGTCTTGTCCGCGACGGTCTCACAGATGGTGATCGGCAAGAAGATCACCTTCGGCCAGGCCTGGTCCATGGTCAAGGGCCGCCTCCTGTCGATGATCGGGACGACCTTCCTCCTCTTCCTCGTCCTCGCCATCCCCATGATCCTGTGGGCCGTCGGCTTCGTGACCACGCTGATCTGGAGCGTCGAATCCGACATCGCGGATTCGCTCGCCGGCCTCATGTTCCTCATCGGATTCCCCCTCATGCTGGCGGCCTACTCACTGACCGTCCGTTTCCTGTACGCTCCGATTTGCGCGGTCCTCGAGCACAAGGGCCCCGTCCAGTCCCTCAAACGCTCGTGGGCCCTGACCGCCGGCGCCTTCTGGACGACGCTCGGCCGGGTGCTCCTCATCGGCGTCGTGTGCGGCGTGATCGTCAACATCATCAGCACGCTGATCAGCGGTATCGTCATGGGCATCGGCTTCGCGTTCCTGAGCTCCGGTTCCTTCGACGACCCTAACTCTCTGTGGGGCATCATCGTGCTCATCGTCGTCCTCGCGGGCCTGCAGACCCTCATCTACTCCCTCGTGGTGCCGATCATGTCGGCGTATCAGACGCTCATGTACGTGGACCAGAAGATCCGCAAGGAGAACTTTGCCCTCGTGCTCGCACAGGCCTCCCAGGGCTAAGGGGGGTTGACTCACGTGTTCGCGTGCGGCGCTCCCCTGACGCCCGACAACGACGAGGCTCAGTCCTGGCTGAGCGAGGAATTGTCGCGCGCGGAATATAACTCCGACTCAAACCCCATCGCGCGCTTCATTAAGTCCTTTTTCAAAGGACTTGAGGATGCCACCTCGTGGAGTGGCACCGGCGCGCCTCCGATCTCGCTGGTCATCATGATCCTGGGGATCATCGCGCTCGCGGCCATCGTTATCGCGGTGATCCTCAATCCGATTCGCCTGCGTTCGCGCGCTTCGCACTCCGTCTTCGAGGAGGAGACCACTGAGGAGGACGTGCGCGCATCCCTGGATGAGGCCGTGGCGGTCCAGGACTGGAACCTGGCCTACGTGTGGTCCTACCGCCTGCTGGTCCTGGGGCTGGACACCGCTGAGGTCGTCTCCTCGACGCCCGGCCTGACGGCGAAGGAAGCCGCGGACGCAGCGACGCGACTCGCCGCCGAGTACGGCCAACAGCTCGGGCACCACGCCCGCACTTTCGACCGCGTCCGCTACGGCCACGCCTCCGTGTCGCGTGAGGACGTGGACGCTCTGCGCGAGCTCACGCCTCGTGTGCTGGATGCGTGCCGACGGGCCCAGGAGGACGCATGAAAGCCGCGCAGGTCCGCATCGTGAGCCCGACGGCGCGCGAGCGCGCGAGCGCGGCGCGTCCGGCGATCTTGATTGTCACCTTCCTCCTCCTCGTGTGCGTGGGGATTGCTCTTCTTCCTCGCGCAGGCTTTGACTCCACGCCTGTGGGCATACGCAACCCTCTGGGAGACGGGGCGCGCGCCCTGGCGCAAGTGCTGGAGCGCCACGGAGTCTCGGTGCGCGAGGTCTCCGCGCGGGAGGCAATGACGGTGGACGAGGACACGACCCTCGTTGTCGTCTTTCCCTCCCGCATGTCTCCCTCGGTGCGAGGTGGGGTCATCACTCGGGCCAACGTCGTCTACATCGGGCTCGAGCAGGAATACGGGTCTTCTCCCTCCTACCTGAACGGGCTCACCACCTCGCGCGTGTGGAAAGACTCCGTGCGAACCCCGCCTGGATGTTCCTCCGAGGCGGCCAACCGCGCGCGATCCCTGACGTCCTCCCAGTACACGGTCTCGGGAGACGCCTCCGGGTGGCAGCTGTGCTTCACCGCCGACGGGCATGAGTTCGCCTACGCGGAGCGTTCCGACGCGGGCGGGTTCCGCGCCGTTATCCCCGACTCGGTGCGCGTGCGCAACCGCGCGATCCTGGACGAGGGAAACGCCGCGCTCGCCCTCAACGCGATCGGCCGCACCCACAAGGTCGCCTGGTACGTCGCCACCACCGACGAATCCCTGTCGGAAGAGGAGACCACCCTCATCGAGTCGCCCTACCTGGCCCCCGCGTTCCTCATGATGATCGGTGCCTTCCTGCTGGCGGCCATGGCGCGCGGCAAGCGCCTCGGCCCCCTGACACCAGAGCGCCTACCCGTCGAGGTTCCGGCGGCGGAGACCCTCGTCGGTAAGGCGCGACTCATGCGATCCCAGCGCTCCTACGCGCACGCGGCCACGGCCCTGCGCTCCGCCACGGCCTCGGCCATCGCCTCCACGCTCGGGGTCCCGCACAGCGCCAACCGCGATGCGCTGGTTCGCGCCATCAACCAGCGAGGCCTGCCCCCCTCCCGCTACGAGACGGCGCTGTGGGGGCCTCCCCCGAGCACCGAAGCGGAACTCGTCCGACTCGCCAACGACCTCGACGCCCTCGAGAAGGAGATTCGCCATGACTAGCCCCATCCCCGGCCCCACGCCCAGCCCGCAATACGGTCCCATGGGGGCGGCCCCCGCGGCCCCTCCCGGCGGGTACGCACCCCGAGGCGGCGCCAACCAGGGCGCGCCCATCCAGGGGACACCGACCGCGTTCACCGCCCCCACGGGCGAAGGCTGGTCGGGCAGGTCCCTGAACGATTCCGAGAAGAACACGCAGGGTGCTCTCCTGGCGCTCAAGGCCGAAATCGGCAAGGCCGTCGTCGGCCAGGACGGCGCGATCACAGGCCTCATCGTCGCCCTCGTCGCGGGCGGGCACGCTCTGCTGGAGGGCGTCCCTGGCGTCGCCAAGACTCTCCTGGTGCGCACGCTCTCGCGCGCCCTCGACGTCGAGATGGCGCGTATCCAGTTCACCCCCGACCTGATGCCCGCCGACATCACCGGCTCGATGGTGTGGGACGCGGGGCGCTCCGAGTTTGTCTTCCGTGAAGGCCCCGTCTTCACGAATCTCCTCCTCGCCGACGAAATTAACCGCACACCCCCCAAGACCCAGTCCGCGCTCCTGGAATCCATGGAGGAACACACCGTCTCCATCGACGGCGCAACACGCGCCCTGCCCGACCCCTTCATGGTGATCGCGACCCAGAACCCCGTCGAGTACGAGGGCACCTACCCGCTGCCCGAGGCCCAGCTGGACCGCTTCCTCGTCAAGCTCGAGCTGCCCTTGCCCTCGCGCGAGGCGGAGATTGACATCGTCGCGCGCCATCAGGCGGGCTTTAACCCCATGTCCCTGGCCGAGGCCGGCATCCGGCCAGTCGCGGGTGCAGCAGACATCCACGCCGCCCACGAGGCCGCCTCGCGCGTCGAGATCGCGCCCGCCGTCATGGCCTACCTGGTCGACGTGTGCCGCGCGACGCGCACCTCCCCCGCTGTTCGCCTCGGTGTCTCCCCGCGTGGCGCCACCGCCCTGCTGCGTACCTCGCGCGTCTGGGCCTTCCTGCAGGGCCGAGGCTTCGTCACCCCCGACGACGTCAAGACGATGGCGCCCGTGACCCTCGCGCACCGCCTGGGGCTGCGTGCCGAGGCTAACCTCGAGGGCATCACGGCTACCGACGTCGTCTCGGGTGTCCTGGCGGCGACCCCCGTCCCCCGCTGAGGCATCCATGATCGTCTCGGCGCGCAGCGCGCTCCTCGTCCTCGTCGGGCTCGTCCCGCTCGCGTTCGCCCCCTCACGGGCCTTCGCGTGGGCCTGGTTTGGCATCGTCGTCGCCACCTGCGCGCTCGACGCACTCGCTGCCCCCTCGCCCCGCACCCTGCGTCTGAGACGAGAGGTGACCGGCCCAATCCGCGCCGACCAGACCACGACGGCCACGCTACGCCTGTCCAACACGACGAAGCGGCGCATGAGCCTGGACGTGCGCGACGCGTGGCCTCCCTCCCTGCACCCCTCGCCGCCGCGCCGCCGCGTGAGCATCGGTGGGCGAGCCTCCGAGAAGATCACCACGACGCTGTCGCCGACGCGCCGCGGAACCCGTCACGCGGACGTGGTCACGATCCGGTCCTGGGGGCCGCTGCACCTGGGCGCGCGCCAGGTATCCATCGCGGCGCCCCTGACGCTGTCGGTCCTGCCCGAATTCAAGGCGCGCGTCCTGCTGCCCTCGCGCCTGGCCCGACTGCACGAGCTGGAGGGCACCACCCCGACGACGCTGCGCGGTGCCGGAACGGAGTTCGATTCGCTGCGCGCCTATGTCCTGGGCGACGACCCCCGCGACATTGACTGGAGGGCCTCGGCGCGCGCCCCAGAGCTCATGGTGCGCCAGTGGCGTCCCGAACGCGACCGGCACGTCGTCATCGTCGTAGACTGCGGGCGCGCCGCGTCGGCGCTGCTGGGTGCCCCCGAGCGCATGGAAGTGGATTCCATCGCCCTGGGCTGTGCGCCGCGCCTGGATTCCTCCATTGAGACGGCGTTTCTCCTGGCCGCTCTCGCCGATCGAGCGGGCGACAAAGTCCACGTCGTGGCCGCGGATTCGCGCGTGCGCGCCCGCGTCTCCGGCGTGCGCGGCCCCAAGATCATCGAGACGCTTGCGCAGGCTTTCACGGACATCTCTGCGCGCCTGGACGTGACCGACTGGGCTCAGGTCGCGGCCACAGTCGAACGGACGGTGCATCACTCGGCTTTCGTCGTCATCGCCACCAAGATCCCACCCGCGGGCATGGACACCGAGTTCACAGAGGCACTGTCTCGCCTGACCGAGCGCCACACGGTGCTCGTGGCCTCGGCGACCGACCCGGACGAGCTGCGCGCGCGCCGCGGCCGCGCGGACGCCGAGGAGGTCTTCTTGGCGGCCTCCGCTGCCCTCTCCCAGCGCTCGGACGAGGCGGGGGCTGCCGATGTGCGCCTCGCCGGCGCCCTCACGCTCCAGGCCTCCGCCGACCTGCTGCCCGCACGCACCGCTGACCGCTACATCGAGCTGAAGAAGAGCGGGCGCCTCTAGGAGCAGAGTGGAGGCCTAGCCGGAGACCGGCTGATAGTAGCCCGCGTCAGTGCCGACGTCGGAGCTCTGCCCGGCACGATCGGCGCGGTGCCCAAGGATGAGGATGTAGGCCCAGCTCGCAGCCGTCAGGAGGACGCCCAGGGAAATCTTTACGGCGTCGGGCAGGTTGGAGGGCGTCACAAAGCCCTCCAGGAAACCACTGCCCGCTAGCAGGATCGCGCAGCCCACCGCCACGGTCATCGCGGATCGCGCCGCCTGCCCAATGGCCTGGAATCGCGTCGCGGGACCGGGCACCAAGAGCGCCCAGAAGATCCGCAGCCCGGCCGCGATCGATATAAACACCGCCGTCAGCTCGGGAACCCCGTGGGGCAGGATGAAACGGAAGAAGTGCCACGCTCCCCCGTAGGTGATGACGACCGCGGCGGAGGTTCCCAAGGAGACGGCGTTGGCCCACAGCATCCTGAGCGGGTAGAAACCGGTGATGCCGGTGACGATGCCTCGCAGCGCAATCCAGGCGTTGTTCGCCCACACGGACATGCCAAATTCCGCGTGCGTGTCCTGGCTGTAGTACTCGACGAAGTCGGTTTGCGCGTAGTTGCGCAGCCTCTCAGGGCTGCCCAGCTCGTTCATGGCGTCGGGTGTGACCATCAGGTAGTGGGCTTGGATCGCGCTCAGCAGGATGAAAACAGCCATCACCCCCAGGATCGCCCAACGGATGCGGTACAGCGCCAGGGGGAGGGAGACAACAAAGAAGCGGGCGATGACCGCGCCCGTGAGGCCGCCGGTGCCCGCCAGACGTCCTCGGGCGGCGGACAGGATGCGGGAGAGCTCGGCGATGACGTCGGGGTCGGGGCTGACCGTGCGCACGCGCGCCAGGTCAGTGGTGGCGCTGCGGTAGAGGCGATCGAGTTCATCGATCTCTTCTCCACTCAGCGAACGGGCGCGCGTCAGCTCGTCGAGGCGTTTCCACTGGTTTTTTCCGCTCACCCGCAGCACGTCGATGTCCATTGGACTAGCGTGTCACATATGAGCGCGCAACGCATCGAGTCGAGCGACTTTCACAATGATTACGTCCGCACCGGTGAGGCGGTGACGCTGGACGTCACTCCCGCCTCCCCGATGGAGAGAATCGCCTCCGCCACGATCGACGGCACGACGTATGCGGGGGCCATGCTCATCATTCTGTTGGTAGCTTTTAAAACCTGGTCGGGTAACTCGGAGTCGGCTCTGCGTATCTTCCTCATTGCCCTCATATCGGCCACCCTGTTCTTCGTCCCCTTCGCGGTCGAGGTCGCCACCGGCGGACGGTCACTGGGAAAGTGGGCGATGAACCTGCGCGTCGTGCGCGACGACGGCGGCCCGATCACGGCACGCCACAGCGCGGTTCGCGTCGGGGTGGGGATCGTGGACAACTGGATGAGCCTCGGGGCCATCGCTCTCGCCGCGGAGTTTTTGAGTTCCAAGGGCAAGCGCCTGGGTGACCTGGCGGCCGGAACGATGGTGTGTTCGCAGGGCTCCGCGGTCTTCTATCCGCCCCTCGTGATGCCTCCGGGGCTTGAGGCGTGGGCTGCCACCGCGACGATCCTGCCCCTGGACGATGAGCTTGTCGCCGAGGCCCGCGCATTCCTGGGCACGAACCGATCCATCGACAGGCAGCTGCGCGGCCAGGTCGCGGCCTCGCTCGCGCAGCGCCTGTCGCGGCGCGTCCAGACTCCCCTGCCCGAGGGGCTTCACCCTGAGCTTGTGATTGCCGCCGTGCTGGTGGCACGCAGGGATCGGGAGTGGACGCGCGAGATCGAGCGGCGCCAGCGGGGCGCGCAGCGCTTCCACGAGGCGACAAAGCCCCGCTTCGGCCTGTAGCGCTCAGTCCTGGTCGGCCCCCTCCTCGCCGTCGACGACGGTGAATTGGGCGCGTCTGCGCGCATAGGGGCTGGAGGGATCCAGGGGGCTGGAGGTGTCGGGGCTTCCCACGGAGCGCGCCGACCCGTAGGGACCGCTGCGCGCAGCGCGCGCGTCGGGGGCCGAGGCCGGGGCCTGCTGGGCCTCTTGGGCGACCCTGCGGACAGCGTCGACGAGGGCCGCGAGGTCGTCGCCCGAGGGCGGTGCGGGCTCGAAGGTGGTGGCCAGGCGCACCACCTGCCAGCCCAGGGGTGCCTTCAGGTTCTGCGCGTGTTCGTCGCATAGATCGTAGGAGTTGGGGTCAGCGACGGTGGCGAGGGGGCCAACGACGACCGTGGAGTCACGGTAGTCGTAGGTGAGGGTTGCGACGGCGACGGTTGAGCAGCCGGGCTTCGAGCAGTGTCGTTGGGCAATCACGCCCCTAAGAGTACGACACTCTGTGCCCGCATCGCGCGCTCCAGCACGCCGTGGACCTACCCTGGTGGGGTGTTTGTGAGCCGACGCCATGTTTCGAGCCGCGACCGGCATGGTCGCGGTCCTCGCGGTCCCCTCTTTTTCCCGGGAACTCCAGCCTGGCGCACGCGCCGGGAGGACTTTGATCTGATGGTCGGCGAGCTCGTGTCGGAGCTGATTGGCCGCTGGCCGCAGGTCGCGACAATCGAGTTCGCGGTCGAGGACGTTCCCCCGTCGAATCCCGCCTCTTGGGAGTCTCACAACGTCGTCGTGGCCCGCATCTTTCCGGCGGATCGACGCCGGGGCCTGCACGACCGGATTGTCGTGTATCGCCTGCCCATTACGCTGCGCTGTCCGCCCGAGGAGGTGGGCGCGGTGACGCGCCGGGTCCTGGTGGAGCGGATCAGTCATATCCTGGCGCTGCCGCCGGATGAGATTGATGATGCGATGCGCTGAGGCTGCAGCATTGTTGTGCGAGCCGCCTCGCTGATCGAAGGCGATCTGGGCGCGCGGCTGCCTCGTCAGTTGTTGGTGCGGATGGACCCGCTCACCGCGCTGATGCCTTCGGTGCCCACGTTCCAGGTCGTGGTCATGCGCCCGACGGCCGTGTCCGCGGAGATGACGACGGCGGCTTGGATGGGGGAAGCGGCGCTGATCTGAGCGGCTTCCTCGGGTAGCTCGACGAGGGTGGGCACTCCGGGGGCGATCGACACGGCGCGTCCACCGACGCTCACCGTGAGCGCTCCGGGGGTGGAGGGGCTGGTGCCGGTGGATTGGGCGGCGCCCTGGTCACCGGACTGTGCCGTCGTTGCTGCGGGTGAGGGTGAGGCCCAGATGTTCGGAGTCGCCGTGGGCGCGGGCGCCGCGGACTGCGCTTCGCTGCCTCGCTGGGGGTCCTCGGCGTCGATGGGGGGTGCGTAGAGCAGCAGGCTGGCGCGCGTCGCGCTCACCCCGGAGTCCGTCGCCACGGACGTGTCGCGGATCGGCGAGGCGGACAGCACCTGGGTCGCCATGGACTCCAGGGCTCGTCGGCCGGGGATGTCCGCCTGCGTCAGCGAGGTGGCGGGCGTGGCGCTCGAGCGCATGATCCACGCGTTCGCGCGTTCGGCCCACGGGGCGCCCAGCGTGATCGTGGTCGTCTGTGCGACGATCTCCCGATCAGAGGTCACAATGAGGGCGATCGGCGTGGAGTCCTTGGAGGCGCCGTCGAGGGGCATCTCGAGGGTGCTGCCCTCGGCCACCGTCGCTTGCCCGCCGCCGAGGGGGTGCACGCCGTCGGAGTCCGCGACGGACACGCTCACGTGTGCTTCGCCCGAGGGGGCGACCAGGCGCAGGAGGGAGGTTCCCGAGGGGTCGACTCCGAGGATCGTCTGGGTGGTCGCCGGGACGACTGCCGAGGCCAGCGTCGTGCCCTGGGGGATCTCTCCGTTCATGAGCGAGGCCTGGGCCCAGGCGGCGATTCCTCCACCGTCAGCCTGCACGTGAACCGCGAGGGAGTTCTCGTCGGGGAACCATCCGGCCAGCAGCACTGACACGGTGGTCCCGGCGGCGACGGTCACCTGACGCGGGGCGGCGTTCAGGGGGCCGGTCGCTCCGTAGCCGTCGACGCTCACGACCGAGGCGGTGGGACCGGGGTTGGACAGGATCAGGACCATGTCTGCGCCGGAGGTGGTGGCGCCCGTGGCGATCCACTGGGAGGTGCGCGGGGCGGCGCATCCGACGGCGCTAAGCCCGGCGAGTTCACCGCCGCCCTGCCCCGCGAGGGTCAGAGCAGTCGGAATGACGCCGCCGTTGCCGGTCACGGAAGCGGGGGCCGGACTGATCGGGGTGCGCGATAGGGAGGACCAGGTGGTCGCGGTCGCGACGTTCGTCGTCTTGAAGGGGTCGACGAGGCCGGAGGGGCACGCGAGCTGGACCTGCGAGGGATGGGCGCTCTGGGGGATTCCGTCGATGCTTGTGGGAGCGGAGTCGATCAGCAGGGAGCCCGACGCGAGGACAACGGCTCCAAGCGCGGCGGCCGCGACGGCGCCCAGGGACGCAATCCGGGGCACGTTCATCTCTTCCTCCACGCGGATAGGGCGCTGGCGAGGGCAACGACCAGGCACGCGCCCGCAGCGATGCGCCACGGAATGATCCACCACGCGCTGTACGTGAGCGTCAGGTGCCCAGCGGTGGGCATGTCGAATGCCTGCGCCCACCCTCCGGGTGCCTCGGTTGGCGCGAGTTCAACGCCGTCGACCGAGGCATGCCATCCCAGGTCCGCCCGTTCCGCCAGGATGAGCGTGCCCGCCGCGTTCACCTCGCCGTCGACCGCGAGCTGTGAGGACCCCACGACGGTGTGTCCGCCACCCGCCGAGTCGATCCTGACCCGCGAGGGAGGGATACCGTCGGGGCGGACGCGCCAGACTGTCCCGGAGGTCGTCTGCCCCACCTTCTCCAGTCCGGAGGCCCGGTCGAGGCCGTCCGCCAGGGCTGTCGCTCCGGACGCGCCGAGCGGGACGAGGATGGTGTCCACGTCGTGGGCGGCCAGCTGCTCCACGGTGGCGTCGTCGGGATAGACGACCAGCGTGTAGGCGGCCTGGGCGAGGGAGGCCGTGGCAGGGTCACTGAGCACCCCGCTGGTGGCCCCCGCTCGCGCCTGCCCGAGGCTCCGGGCCCGGGACGCGGGAGAAGAGTCGGTGAGGCTCACGCCCGCTCCGCGCCACAGCATCGCGTTGACGGTGCCGCTATTCGGGTCGCCGTCGAGGACGAGGATGCGTCCGGCGCGCTGGTGACGCTGCGCCTGCGACGCAACGGCGGAGACGATGGGCGAGGACATGACCGAGACGGTTTCGCGCTGGGACAGGGCGTAGGTCGGGAGGGACGAGGCGTCGACGCGCATGCGGAGCGCGGATGCCGCAGCGACGCCACCGGAGCCGAGGAGAGCGAGCAGCGCCACGGCAGCGCTGGCTCGAAGAATCAGGGGACGGCTGGCATCCCACGCGCGTTCCATCCCTCCGCGGGTGCCGGACGGGATGGCGAGACGAGCCGCCACGCCGAGGAGGGCGAGGAAGGAGAGGGAGAAGAAGGGCGACGTCCACGCCGAAGCGACGAGGGAACCGTGCAGGCCGACACCCACGTGGGAGAAGCACCAGCCGATAGCGGCGGCGAGCGCGGCCCCGCAGGAGGCTGTGAGGGCAGGGCGGGAGCGAGTTATCGCGAGGGACGCGATCGCGGCGACGAGTACCGCCCCGCCGATGAGGGCGAGCGCGATGCCTTCGAGGGCGGATGCCGGGGCGGCGGGAAGCGCGAGCAGTGCGAGCCAGGAGGGCGCGCGGGTGTAGGCGTGCACTCCCCCGGCGGTGGAGGTCAGAGCGGGCCAGGAGACGGGGTGGGCGAGGATCGAGACGAGCGTGGGAGCGAGGACGACGGCCGCGGGGAGAGCGACTAAGAGGCGGCGCCAGGAGCGCAGTGCCAACACGGTGGCCGCGAGGGCCAGGGTCCACGGGGCGCAGCACGCGAGAACAAGAACGGCCAGCGAGGCGCAGCCCGCGGAGATTCCCCTGGGCCGAGTCGGGGCCGCCACCACTCCCGCGGCACCGTCGACGAGGAGCGGGGCGGGGGCACGCAGGCAGTAGGCTGCGGCAATCGGCATCGCGGCGTGGGCGAGCCCTCCCGCGAGAACGCCGTGGGTCCCGCTCAGCATGAGCGGGGGCGCGAACGACCAGGCGAGGGTGAGCAGGGCGCGCATGCGCAGGGAGGCGGTGAGAGAGCGTGTCGGTACCCATGCGGCCAGGGCGGCGATGGGCGAGGAGGCGACGAGCAGGAACGTTGCCGTCGCTCCGGGGGTCACGCCCAGCGGTGCCAGTGGTGCGCTGAGGATGGCCAGGAGGATGGTCATGGGATCGGCCCCACCCGCGTGGCCGTCGCCGCCGGGGATCCGGCCGGACCAGGCGGCACTCCACAGCTGTGTCCAGGACGTTGGCAGGGAGACCCACGCTCCCCCAACGAGTCCGGCGTGCGCCCCCCACCACTGCAGGATCGCGACGAGGGACGTGCCGATCAGCACGGCGGCGAGAGTGGAGGCCGACCGGATCCTGTAGCGCCACATCGAAGCGAGGACGAGGGGATCGATGCGCTCCCCGCTGTCGTCTTCCTCTGCTCGCGCGGGCTCGGTGCGCAGCGCCGAGGGAGCCTCTTCGAGCGCGCGGAGGGAGGAACGCGGAACGACGCGGGACTTGGCGGCGCGCGCCCGTCCGAGCAGGAGACGCGGGGTGGCGCCGATGAGGGAGGCGAGCGCTCCGAGTTCCGGCAGAGCCAGGGCCGCTCGCCCGGTCGTGATCCGTCCGATTGCGCGGGCGGGGGTCCACGCGGGCCGGGCGCTGGGGCGGGCGGGGGCGGCCCTGGCCCTGGCTGCCTCCCTGGCCCTGGCGGGCCCGCCCGGCGCGTTGGCGGTGGACGAGATCACGACCCAGGAGTACGTGGGCCCCCTGGGCGTGGCCAACGAGGTCGCGGCCGGCTACACCGGGGCGGGCGTGACCATCGCCTTCATCGACGGCCCCACCGACACCACCATGCCCGAACTGGCCGGGGCCGACATCACCGTCAAACCCATGTGCGACTTCACAGCCACCCCCAACAGCCGCACGCACGCCACCACGATCGCGTCCATCCTGGCGGCGCGCGGCTACGGCGTCGCCCGGGGCGCGCGCATCCTCAACTACTCCATCCCGAAACCGGACGACGACTACGGGGACGACTGCAGGTACGTGGACGCGGATGACGCGATCAACGCCGCCATCGACGACGGCGCCCGCATCATCTCCATCTCCCTCGGTGGAGGAACAGGCCAGATCACTGATGACAAACGAGAAGCGCTCACCAGGGCAATCGCCCGCGGAGTCGTCGTGGTGGTGGGAACAGGGAACGACGGCGCCCAGGACCCACCGAACTTCTTCTCGTCTGTGAACGGCACAGTGGGAGTGGGGGCGTCGGACTCGGCCGGGCGCATCCAGTCCTTCTCGAACTACGGGCGGGGCCTCGCCGTCATGGCGCCGGGCGACCGCATCACCACGCACGACTTCGCGAGTGGCCAGACCCGCGACGCGAGGGGCACCTCGTACGCAACCCCCATCGTGGCGGGGTTCGTGGCGGTGGCCATGCAGCGCTGGCCCGAAGCCACGGGCAACCAGATCGTCCAGTCCCTGGTCGCCAC
>ERZ773072.937-NODE-937-length-15166-cov-29.451922_pt1 | contig 15166 bp, 17 predicted proteins | sample MGYA00580617_ERZ773072 | MGnify/ENA primary metagenome ERZ773072 (study PRJEB29015, sample SAMEA2737970) | human oral metagenome | biome: human oral; feature: human-associated habitat; material: dental | place: China | collected 2122 ... | reverse complement strand
CCATCATCGAAGACGGCACGATCTCTTCTAAGATTGCCAAGAAAGTCTTTGTCCACCTGGCTAAAAATGGCGGTGGTGCGCGTGAATACGTGGAAAAAGCTGGTTTGGTTCAAATCTCAGATCCTGAAGTCTTGATTCCAATTATCCACCAAGTCTTTGCGGATAACGAAGCCGCTGTTGCTGACTTCAAGTCAGGAAAACGTAACGCTGACAAGTCCTTCACAGGATTCCTCATGAAAGCAACCAAAGGCCAAGCCAACCCACAAGTAGCCCTCAAACTGCTTGCCCAAGAATTGGCTAAGTTGAAAGATAGTGAGTGAAATATACTTTCGTTAATAACCCTTTCTACTAAAAAATAGAATACGGAGAATAAATGAACAAATTTTTACGGGTACTATTTATTTTAGTTATTGTCGCCATGTTGGGTGCTTCTGTTCTACAAATCTTTCTCCCAACATATATGGGAGAGCATTCTGGTTACGGTATTTCTGCAGGATGGCAAAAAGAAATTGGAATTTGGAATCTAGCCGTTTTAATTATTATTCTTGCTGTTAATATTAAATACGATTGGTTTTACCTGAGAATTGCCCTTCTTGCCCTCATCATTGGTGGTATAGGAATAGGAACAAATCATTTGTTAAATTTTATTGAATATCATTCTCCTGTTAATGCGATTGGTGCTATCGAGAATTATTTACTCGTATTTGGTTGGATTATAGGATGGTTTATTGAAAATAAAACTATAAAACTCAAAAACTCTTTATAGACATAAAATTTACCAAAAACTATTTTTGTACTCACATAGTTAGGAGACATATGAAAAAGTTATATACTCTTATCGCTACTTGCTTGCTTCTTCTATTTGTGACACCCCTACAATCAATCGATGCAGGTGTTGGACATTCTCGAAGTGGTAGCTCTAGTCGCAGTAGCTCCAGTTCAAGTAGTAGCCGAAGTCGTTCCAGTAGTAATAGCGGTAGTTCTTCCTACAGAAGTAGCTACCGTTCTGGTGGTAGTTCCTATAGTTCGAGTTTCTCTAAGCAAGAGTTGTACGGAATTGTAGTCTTTTTAATAGGTGTTTATGTAGTTGTCTTATTTCTAAAGAGTAAAAGTAATCAAAGCTCATCAGAAAAATCCTATAGTCGCGCTACTGTATATTATCCCCCAAACCATCGTCGAGTTGAACACAATACAATAGCTACTAGTCGTGTTAAATATGGCGATCCAAACTTTGATGCGGATGCTTTCACTTCATGGGTTAGAGAAGTTTACATCCAATTACAGGCAGCCTGGACTAAAAAAGATTGGAATTTGGTGCGCTCACTTGAAAGTGCTAGCCTCTATTCTCAACACAGTGCTCAACTGGAAGACTATATCCAATCTCAAACAACGAATGTTTTGGAACGTGTTTACGTTGAAAATGTTCGAATCAAAGATTTCTACGAAAATCCAGATGGAAATGATACTTTAGTGGTTATCCTTTCATCTACTTTGAGAGACTATGTCATCGAAGATAAGACTCGTAAGGTTATCGAAGGAGATCCTCAACAAGATCTATTTACAGTTTATCAAATGAACTTCATCCGCAAACATGGTAGCCAAACTGAAAACAATGTTCAAGATGAAGCTGTTAGCGACCACTGTCCAAACTGTGGTGCTCCACTTAGAATCTCAGCTATAAGTCAATGTGATTATTGCGGAGCTGAACTCACACGTAGTCCAAATCAATGGGTTCTTGATACCTATGAAGTTGTGGATGAAGACGAACTTTATAATTAGGAGGAAATTATGGGATTTATTCGTGCTGCCCTTTCAGCTGGGCTAAATAGTTTTAATGATAGCAAATTCAAGGAAGCCGTTGTACTTCCAGACCACGTCTCTTCAGACGTCATGGCCATCAAGGGACAATTGCTTACAAAAGATCCTGACGGTGGTTCAAGACAAAGCAACCAAAATACTGGTCTTTTAACAGACGGTTCTGTTGTTATTGTCCCTCAAGGATATGTTGCTGTCCTTGTCAATAACGGTACCTTCCTAGGGGATGTACTTGAAGCTGGAAGCCATGAATGGCGTGCAGGTGATAACGCTTGGCTCCTTGAAAAAGGTGGGATCAAGGGTACTTGGGAAAACTTCAAAAACCGCTTCTCTTTTGGTGGACAAGTTATTACTCGACAAGAAATCATCTTTATCCGTATGCAACCAATTGCAGGGAATAAATTTGGTACCCAAAATGCTGTAGAGTATTTCAGTGAACGTTACCAACAATTGCTCAACATTCGTTTTTACGGATTATTTGATATCAAGGTTGCTGATCCAGTTCTTTTCTATGTTAGCTCTATCAGCCAACAAATTGAAGATCATAAACCATTTACAATCCAAGATATTGCTCAAGGAACACTTCGACAAAATATCTCTCCAAAAATCGCAATTGCTATCGCTAAGTATACCAATGAAAACGGAGTTGATATCTATAGCCTAAATGCTAACCAAGACACTTTCAATGAAGTAGCTAAACAAGAAGTTAATAAGGTTTGGACAGGACTTTATGGTATTGAAGCAACCAATATCTTGCTTGAAGACCTCAGCTATGACCAAGAAAGCCTAGAAATTGTTCGTAAACTTGATAGCGAACTTGTTGCTATGAAATATAATACCATTGAGATTGAAGAACGTCGTGCTCGTAACGAAGCTCTCATTGCGGCAGCCAATAACGAAGGTAATGGCAATGGTATGAACATGTTTATGGGTATGAATCTCGGTCAAACTCTCGGTGGCCAACTCACCCAACAAGCTCAACCTATGAATCCAAATCAAAGCTATACCCCAGTACAACCTGCTGATCCAAACCAAGCTTTGACTCCAGGACAAACTGCAAATCCTGAGCAAGTGTCTAGCCCAGTACAATCTGCAAATCCTGAACAAGCTACTAATCCAACAGTCACAAGTCCAGCAGAAGAGACAACTAATCCTGAACCAACGACTCATTCAGAACAAACCGCAAGTAAAAACTTTTACATCGAAGTAGATGGAAAATATGTATTAGTAACTAGAAATGAAAATGGGGATATTGTACCCGTCAACTAGTTCATCTTCTCTGATATTTGAGAATTTTAGGCTATTATGATACAATAAAGAGTAAACTATTTATAAAAGAGGTATAAACATGATTGAAGCAAGTAAACTAAAGGCTGGTATGACCTTTGAAACAGCTGATGGAAAATTAATCCGCGTTTTGGAAGCTAGCCACCACAAACCAGGTAAAGGAAATACGATCATGCGTATGAAATTGCGTGATGTCCGCACTGGTTCTACTTTTGAAACAAGCTACCGTCCAGAGGAAAAATTTGAACAAGCGATCATCGAAACTGTGCCAGCACAATACTTGTACAAAATGGATGAAACAGCTTACTTTATGAATACTGAAACATATGACCAGTATGAAATTCCTGTTGCTAATGTTGAAAACGAATTGCTTTATATCCTTGAAAACTCTGATGTTAAAATCCAATTCTACGGAACTGAAGTAATCGGTGTAACAGTACCTACAACTGTTGAATTGACAGTTGCTGAGACTCAACCATCTATTAAAGGTGCTACTGTTACAGGTTCTGGTAAACCAGCAACTATGGAAACTGGTCTTGTCGTCAACGTTCCTGACTTTATCGAAGCAGGACAAAAACTTGTGATTAACACTGCCGAAGGAACTTACGTTTCTCGCGCTTAATCTCTAGAAAGAGGTCATTCTATGGGAATTGAAGAACAATTTGGCGAAATCGTTATCGCTCCACGTGTACTTGAAAAAATCATTGCCATCGCAACTGCTAAAGTTGATGGTGTCCACTCATTTTCAAATAAATCCGTATCTGATACCCTATCAAAACTCTCTCTTGGTCGTGGCGTCTACTTAAAAGAAAGCAACGAAGAACTAACTGCTGACATCTACCTCTATCTTGAGTACGGTGTGAAAGTACCAAAAGTTGCTCTTGCTATTCAAAAAGCAGTCAAAGATGCTGTCCGTGATATGGCTGATGTGGAACTTGCTGCTGTTAACATCCATGTTGCAGGAATCGTTCCAGATAAAACACCAAAACCTGAGTTGAAAGATCTATTTAACGAGGACTTCCTCAATGACTAGTCCATTATTAGAATCTAGACGCGAACTTCGTAAATGCGCTTTTCAAGCTCTCATGAGCCTTGAATTCGGCACAGATATGGAAACAGCTTGTCACTTTGCCTACACGCATGACCGTGAAGATGCAGATGTGCAAATCCCTGCCTTTCTTCTGAACTTGGTTTCTGGCGTTCAAGCTCAAAAAGACGAGTTGGATAAACAAATCAACCAGCACCTCAAGTCAGGCTGGACAGTTGAACGCTTGACCTTGGTCGAAAAAAACTTACTACGCTTAGGTATCTTTGAAATCACATCATTTGATACACCTCAGCTGGTAGCAGTCAATGAAGCTATTGAACTTGCTAAGAATTTTTCAGATCAAAAATCAGCCCGTTTTATCAATGGACTGCTTAGTCAATTTGTAACTGAAGAAAATGAATAATCGAAAAGGTGTTTGGTCTTCCAAGCACCTTTTGACTTTCCCCTCTGTACAGAGTAAGAACCACATAAAAACTAGAACTGACTGCCAGTTCTAGTTTTTATATTAGTATTTTCTAAATCGTTGATAACGTTCTTCCAACAGCTCTTCTAGAGGTTTTTGTGAAAGTAAAGCTACCTCAGCTTGGAGTTCTTTTTTGACACTCTTAATCAGTTCTTTGCTAGAAAGTCCTGCTTCAGAAATCACCTTATCCACCACATCCATTTCTAGCAGCTCGTGTGAAGTGATTTTCATCAGCTCTGCCGCTTCCATGGCACGAGTTCCGTCCTTCCATAGAATGGAAGCAAAGCCTTCTGGGCTGAGAATGGCATAGATAGAATTTTCCAGCATCCAGACACGGTCTGCAACTGCTAGAGCCAGAGCCCCACCTGAACCACCTTCACCGATAATGATGGCGATAATCGGAACTTTCAGATCACTCATTTCCATAAGATTGCGAGCGATAGCTTCCCCTTGACCGCGTTCTTCCGCTCCCACACCAGGATAGGCACCTGCAGTATTGATAAAGGTCACAACTGGACGGCCAAATTTTTCAGCTTGTTTCATCAACCGTAGGGCCTTGCGATAGCCTTCTGGATGTGGTTGTCCAAAATTCCGTTTGAGGTTGTCTTGCAAGCTCTTGCCTTTTTGGATACCAACCACTGTGACAGCTTGATCTCCAAGCCAGCCAATACCACCGACAACTGCACCATCATCACGAAAAGAACGGTCACCGTGTAATTGGATAAATTCATCAAAAATGCCTGTCGCAAAGTCCAAGGTTGTCAAGCGACTCTGCTCACGCGCTTCTCTGACTATTTTTGCAATATTCATCTAGGACACCCTCCATGCAATCTGACTAGGCTAGCAATCGTATCTGGCAAATCTCTTCTTTTGACAATAGCATCTACAAAGCCATGTTCCAGTAGGAATTCTGCCTTTTGAAAATCCTCAGGCAAGCTTTCACGAACCGTATTTTCAATGACACGACGCCCAGCAAAACCAACCAAACTTTGTGGTTCAGCTAGGATGATATCTCCTTCCATAGCGAAAGAAGCTGTCACACCACCTGTCGTTGGATCTGTCAAAATGGTCAGATAAAAGAGACCAGCATTTGAATGGCGCTTAACTGCTGCAGAGATCTTGGCCATCTGCATGAGACTCATGATTCCTTCCTGCATACGGGCTCCACCAGAAGCTGTGAAGAGGACAACTGGCAATTTTTCGACAGTTGCATACTCAAATAAGCGAGTGATTTTTTCACCTACAACTGTACCCATAGAAGCCATGATAAAATTGGAATCCATAATCCCAAGAGCCACAATCTGACCTTTAATAAGAGCTGTTCCTGTCACGACGGCTTCGTCCAGACCAGTTTTTTCACGCATAGTTGCTAGTTTCTTTTGATAACCAGGGAAATGCAAGGGATCCTTGCTTTCAATCCCTGTAAACAATTCCTTGAAGGTTCCCATATCAATCGTCAAAGCCAAGCGTTCTTGGGCAGAAATACGAAAGGTATAGCTACAATGTGGACAGATGCGCTCACTTCCCAGATCCTTCTGATAAATGGTATGCTTACAGCCTGGACACTGGGAGAATAATTCATCTGGAACCTCTGGCTTAGCTTGAGGTTTTTCCCTAACCGAACGATTGGGATTGATTCGAATATACTTATCTTTTTTACTAAATAGAGCCATTGATTCCCCTTTTCGGTTTAAACTCTTGAAGTCATTTTATTCTTTTTCTTGATATTTAGGTAAGAAGGTTTCCATCAAGAAGGAAGTATCATAATCTCCAGCAATGACATTGCGATCTGAAATGAGGTCAAGCTGGAAATCTGCATTGGTCTGCACCCCCTCAATCTCTAGTTCATAGAGGGCACGTTGCATTTTCATCAAGGCATCAAAACGATTTTCACCGTGAACGATGATTTTAGCAATCATACTATCATAATAAGGTGGAATGGTATAGCCTGGATAAACTGCTGAATCCACGCGCAAGCCAACTCCACCACTTGGCAGATAGAGATTGGTAATCTTACCTGGACTTGGAGCAAAGTTAAAGGCTGGATTTTCTGCATTAATCCGACACTCGATGGCATGACCTCGTAGGACAATATCTTCTTGCTTAACAGACAGAGGCTGACCTGCCGCAATGCGAATCTGTTCCTTAACGATATCCACACCTGAAACAAACTCTGTTACTGGATGCTCTACCTGAACACGTGTATTCATTTCCATGAAATAGAATTTACCACTGGCTTCATCAAGAAGAAACTCAATGGTCCCTGCATTCTCATAACCAACAGACTCTGCAGCTCGAACAGCAGCAGAACCAATTTCATTGCGCAACGTTTTTCCGATTGCAATCGAAGGACTTTCTTCTAAAACCTTTTGATTATTCCGTTGAAGAGAACAATCCCGTTCCCCCAAGTGGATTACATTTCCGTGTTCATCTCCAAGAATTTGAACCTCGATGTGACGAGCTGGATAGATAACCCGTTCAATGTACATGGCACCATTGCCATAATTGGCCTTGGCTTCACTAGAGGCAGTTTCAAAGGCTGAAACGAGGTCTTCTGGTTTTTCAACCTTACGAATCCCTTTACCACCTCCACCTGCTGAAGCCTTGAGCATAACAGGATAGCCAATTTTTTCAGCAACAATCAAAGCTTCCTCAGAGTTATGCACTTCTCCATCTGAACCTGGAATGACAGGCACACCTGCTTTAATCATCTGAGCACGCGCATTGATCTTATCCCCCATCATATCCATAACATAACCAGATGGACCGATAAACTTAATACCCACTTCTTCACACATAGTTGCAAATTTGGAATTTTCACTGAGAAATCCGAAACCTGGGTGAATGGCTTCTGCCTCAGTCAAGACTGCAGCTGATAGAACCGCATTGATATTGAGATAAGACTCTGTCGCCTTGCCAGGACCGATACAAACTGCTTCATCTGCCAAAAGCGTATGAAGGGCTTCCTTATCAGCAGTTGAATAAACCGCCACCGTCGCAATCCCCAATTCACGCGCCGCACGGATAATACGAACCGCAATTTCACCACGATTGGCAATTAAAATTTTTCGAAACATGGAGAACCTCCTTAGTTCCCTATTGCAAAGGTAAGAGTACCACTAGCTGCAAGCTTGCCATCCACTTCAGCCTTTGCTTCAACCACGGCAATGCTACCGCGACGTTTTACAAAAGTTGCCGTCATAACCAATTGGTCGCCTGGTACAACTTGCTTCTTGAATTTAACCTTGTCCATACCAGCGTAAAAAACCAGTTTTCCTTTATTTTCAGGTTTTGACAACTCCAAGACACCAGCTGTTTGCGCCAAGGCTTCCATGATCAGAACACCTGGCATAACAGGGTATTGAGGAAAATGACCGTTGAAGAAGGGCTCATTAATGGTCACATTTTTGATGGCAACAATAGTATCCTCGCTCACTTCCAAGACACGGTCTACTAGGACCATAGGATAACGGTGGGGAAGAGCTTCTTTGATTCCTTGAATATCAATCATTTGATACGTACCAATCCTTTACCAAACTCAACCATTTCTTCATTTGAAACGAGAATCTCTGTTACCACGCCATCCTTAGGCGCAGGAATCTCATTCATGACTTTCATGGCTTCGATGATCACCAAAGTCTGACCTTTCTTGACACTTTCACCAACCGTCACAAAGGCAGGTTTATCTGGTCCAGCAGCCAAGTAAGCCACACCAACAAGTGGGCTTTCAACAACATCTCCCTCTGGGGCAACAGTCGATTCAGCTGGTGCTGATGCTTCTGCTACTGGACTCTCTACTGGAGTCGAAGGAGCTGAAACCGCTGAACTAGCAAGCACTGCAGCTGGCGCTGAAGGAACTGGAGCTGGTGATTCAGAAACTATTCTTGCTTCATTCTTGCTGAACTGCAATTCATCCGTTCCGTTTTTATAAGAAAATTCTCTCAAACTTGATTGGTCGAATTGAGCCATCAAGTCCTTGATCTCATTTAAATTCATAATTATTTATTCTCCCAACGTTTGAAAGCAAGAACCGCATTGTGTCCACCAAAACCAAAAGTGTTTGAAATAGCATAAGGGATTTCTTGCTCCAAGCCTTGTCCATAAACGACATTCGCTTCGATATAGTCTGACAACTCACTTGTTCCAGCTGTCATTGGTACATAGTTATGACGCATGGCTTCGATGGTAGCGATGGCTTCTACTGCCCCTGCAGCACCAAGCAAGTGTCCTGTAAAGGACTTGGTTGAAGATACAGGTACTTCTTTACCAAAAACAGCTACGATAGCACCACTTTCTCCTTTTTCATTAGCAGGAGTTGACGTTCCATGGGCATTGACATATGCTACTTGCTCTGGAGAAATTTCTGCCTCTTCCAAAGCCAGTTTCATAGCCTTGATTGCACCTTGACCTTCTGGATGAGGTGAAGTCATATGGTAAGCATCACAGGTATTTCCATAACCAACTACTTCAGCCAAGATGGTCGCCCCACGTTTTTCAGCATGTTCAAGGCTTTCAAGAACCAACATCCCTGAACCTTCTCCCATGACAAAACCATTACGGTCTTTATCAAATGGGATAGAAGCACGAGTTGGATCTTCTGTTGTTGATAGGGCTGTCAAAGCTTGGAATCCAGCGATAGCAAAAGGAGTGATTGATGATTCTGATCCACCAACTAGCATGACATCTTGGAAACCAAACTTAATAGAACGGAAGGCATCCCCGATAGCATCATTTGATGAAGCGCAAGCTGTGTTGATAGATTTACAGATACCGTTTGCTCCGAAACGCATGGCAACATTTCCTGAAGCCATATTTGGCAAGGCTTTTGGAAGTGTCATTGGTTTAACGCGTTTTGGACCTTTTTCATGAAGACGGATAACCTGATCTTCGATTTCTTTAATTCCCCCAATACCAGAAGCCACGATGACACCAAAGCGATCCTTATCGATTGCTTCTACATCAAGATTTGCATTTGTCACCGCTTCTTGAGCCGCATACAAGGCATACAAAGAATAGTTGTCAAAACGGTTGGTATCTTTTTTGACAAAGTATTTATCAAATGGGAAATCTTGAACTTCTGCCGCATTGTGCACAGCAAATTCGCTATGGTCAAACTTAGTGATTTCTCCAATTCCAATCTTCCCAGTTTGCAAACTGTTCCAAAATTCTTCTGGAGTATTTCCGATAGGAGAGGTCAATCCGTAACCTGTTACTACAACTCGATTTAGTTTCATCTGTCTTACCTATATCTTTCCTTATTTTTTACATGCTAAGTCCGCCATCAACAGCGAGAACTTGTCCAGTCAAATAATCTTGTCCAGCCAGGAACACTGTAGCATCTGCGATATGTTCTGCTTGACCAAAATGTTTCATTGGGATTTGGGCCAATGTCGCTTCCTTGACCTTATCAGACAAAACAGCAGTCATATCTGACTCGATCATTCCTGGTGCAAGAGCATTTACGCGTACGTTGCGATTGGCAACTTCACGTGCAACTGACTTGGTAAAACCAATCAAACCTGCTTTAGAAGCTGCATAGTTGGCTTGTCCGATATTTCCCATCAAACCAACCACACTCGACATGTTGATGATCGCACCTTCACGTGCCTTGATCATCTGTTTCAAGACTGCTTGCGTCATGTTGAAAGCACCTGTCAAGTTGATCTTAATCACTTTTTCAAAGTCTTCTTCGGTCATCTTGAGCATAAGCGTATCTTGAGTGATCCCAGCATTGTTGACCAAGACATCGACAGAACCGAGTTCTGCAATCGCTTGATCTACCATACGCTTGGCATCTGCAAAGTCTGAAACATCACCTGAAATCGGTACTACTTTGACGCCGTAGTTTGAAAACTCAGCCAGCAATTCTTCTGAGATTGCTCCGCGACTATTCAAAACTACATTAGCGCCTAGTTGGGCAAATTTGTGAGCAATGGCAAGTCCGATACCACGACTTGAACCTGTTACAAAGACATTTTTATTTGTAAGTTGCATTCTATCTCTCCTGTTTCCTGTTGTATTTTGTGGGAGAAGGGATCATTAGTTTCCTAACAAAGCATCCAAGCTTGCTTGGTCTTCAACGTTAGCTAGCTTAGCTGTTTTATCGATTTTTTTGACAAAGCCTGATAGGACCTTACCAGGACCAATTTCAATAAAGTTGGTTACCCCAGCATCCTGCATCACAGCAATACTTTCATAAAAACGAACAGGTTCTTTGACCTGACGCGTCAAAAGCTCTTGGATTCGATCTTTTTCCATAACAGCAGCTTCCGTATTGCCGACTAGTGGGCAAGTAAAGTCAGAGAAACTCACTCCCTCAAGAGCTTCAGCTAGTTGCTGACTAGCTGGCTCTAAAAGTGCTGTATGGAAGGGACCAGATACATTTAAAGGAATCAATCGTTTTGCTCCTGCTTCCTGCAAGAGTTCAACTGCGCGGTCAACCGCAGCCACCTCGCCACCGATAACGATTTGGCTTGGGGTGTTGTAGTTAGCTGGAGTCACTACTCCAACTTTAGAGGCTGTTTCACAAGCTTCCTCAATCACTTCAACTGGAGTATTGAGAACCGCAACCATCTTCCCAGAGCCTGCAGGTGCAGCCTCTTCCATATAAGCACCGCGCTTAGCAACCAAGGCAACTGCATCCTCAAAGTCCAAGGCCCCACTTGCTACAAGAGCAGAATATTCCCCAAGAGACAATCCTGCTACCATATCTGGCTGATAACCCTTTTCTTTCAATAGTCGGTAAATAGCAACCGAAGTCGCTAAAATAGCTGGCTGCGTATAGCGAGTCTGGTTTAACTTGGTTTCTTCCTTATCAATCAAGTCACGAAGATCATAACCCAAAACCTGACTGGCTTGGTCAATTGTTTCCTTGACGATAGGATAGCGATCATAGAGATCACGCCCCATTCCTAGATACTGAGCACCTTGACCTGCAAATAGAAAGGCTGTTTTAGTCATTTCTTACAACTCCTGCCCAACGAGAGGCTTCTTCTTGAATTTTTTTGGCTGCGCCATAGTATAGATCTTTTAGGATTTCTTCGACAGTTTCCTCTTTAGAAACCAAACCAGCGATCTGACCTGCCATGACAGATCCACCTTCTACATCTCCATGAACAACGGCTTTAGCAAGAGCACCAGCTCCCATTTGTTCAAAGATTTCTAAATCTGGATTTTCTTGTTTAAAGGCATCTTTTTCAGCCTGCTCAAAGTCACGTGTCAATTGGTTTTTAATGGCACGAACAGCATGTCCAAAGTGTTGAGCTGAAATAGTCGTATCAATATCACGCGCTTTTAAGATTTTTTCCTTGTATTTTGGATGGGCGTTAGATTCCTTAGCTACTACGAAACGCGTACCAACCTGAACAGCCTCAGCTCCAAGCATAAAGCCTGCAGCGACACCTTCACCGTCCGCAATTCCTCCAGCTGCGATAACTGGAATTGAAACAGCTGCAGCAACTTGGCGAACCAAGGTCATCGTCGTCAATTTACCAATATGCCCACCGGCTTCCATTCCCTCTGCAATAACCGCATCTGCACCAATTTTTTCCATGCGTTTTGCCAAAGCAACACTTGGAACAACGGGAATAACTGTAATTCCTGCATCATGGAAACGAGTCATGTATTTACTTGGATTTCCTGCACCAGTTGTAACAACCTTGACCCCTTCTTCAATCACGAGATCAACGATGTCTTCTACAAAAGGTGACAAGAGCATGATGTTGACACCAAAAGGTTTGTCCGTAAGTGATTTGATTTTATCGATATTAGCCTTTACGACCTCTTTAGGTGCATTCCCACCACCGATAATCCCTAGACCACCAGCTTTTGATACTGCACCAGCCAAGTCACCATCAGCAACCCAGGCCATTCCTCCTTGAAAAATAGGATAATCAATGTTCAATAATTCTGTAATACGTGTTTTCATAGTGCCTCCATCATTCCTTGCTTACGTAATAGTTCGACGAGTTTATCATTTGAGTTTCAAACTATTACCTAAACAAGAGGGAGTGGGTTTCCCCTACTCCTTCTAGTAATATGTTAATTATTTTGTTTGCTCTTCAACGTAGGCAACCAAGTCACCAACTGTTTTCAAGTTATCTTCTGCTTCGATTTGGATATCGAAAGCATCTTCGATTTCAGAGATTACTTGGAACAAGTCCAATGAATCTGCATCCAAATCATCAAAAGTAGATTCAAGTGTTACTTCTGATGCGTCTTTCCCAAGTTCTTCAACGATAATTTCTTGTACTTTTTCAAATACTGCCATGATAGGACTCCTTTAAAATATAAAAAATTTATAACTATGTGTTTACCACATGATTACCTAGATTGTAAGAATGAGTGTGCCCCATGTCAAACCTCCACCGAAGCCTGATAGGAGAATCGTCTGGCTACCATCTAAACGAATCTTGCCATTCTCCACACACTCTGAGAGTAAAATCGGGATACTTGCTGCACTGGTATTTCCATACTCCATCATATTGGCAGGAAGCTTGTCTCGGTCTACGCCGATCTTCTTAGCCATCTTATCCAAAATGCGGATATTTGCCTGATGAAGCAAGAGATAATCCAATTCCGATGCTGCGATTGGACCATTTTCAATGGTTCCTTTGATCGATTTAGCAACATCACGATTTGCAAAATCAAAAACTGCTCGTCCATCCATTTTCAAAAAAGCAGGAACTGCTTCTTGATCCGAGAAAGGAGAAGCCAAAGCCGTTTGACCATAGGTCAAACACTCGCTCCGAGAGCCATCTGTATAGAGACTTTCCACAAGGAAGTGCCGTGTTTCGCTCGCTTCCAAGAGAACCCCACCAGCTCCATCCCCAAAGAGAACAGCTGTTGAACGATCTGACCAATCAACTGCCTTGGATAAGGTTTCAGCCCCGATAACAATCCCTTTTTTGAACTGTCCAGAACTTAAAAACTTTTCTGCAGTTGAGAGAGCGAATACAAAGCCACTGCAAGCTGCTGTCAGATCAAAGGCGAAAGCTCTATGCGCTCCGATATTTGCCTGAACTCGAGCTGCTGTGGAAGGCATCATCGAGTCTGGGGTAATCGTCGCTACAATGATAAAATCAATCTGATCCGCTGTTAAGCTCCCTTTAGCCAGCAAGCTCTTAGCAACTTCTGTCGCCAAGTCACTTGTAGACTCTGATTTTGAGATATGTCTCTGTTTAATTCCTGTCCGACTTGAAATCCACTCATCGCTTGTGTCCATGATTTGGGCTAAGTCATGATTAGTGACCACTTGCTCTGGAACATAATGAGCAACCTGGCTTATTTTTGCAAAAGCCATTATTTCAAATCCTCCAAAAATTGATAAAGGTTCGTTAAACCTCTGCCCATGACTTCTTTTTCCTCAGGGCTCATGCCATCGATGATTTTTTCGACCATAGCCTTGTGGAATCGTTTATGAAGGCGGTGAACCAAACGACCTTGCTTTGTCAAATGCAGATAGACCACTCGACGGTCTTGGTCAGAACGAATACGCTCAATATAACCTTTTCTCTCCAGGTTATTCAAACTCGTCGTCACTGTTCCAAGAGTTACCATCAGTTCTTTGGAAACCTTACTTGGCGTTGCCTCCGGGAACTTCCCAATCACATCGATCGTGTGCATTTCTTTGATGGAGATGTCTTTGAATCGACTACCTCGTAAGCTAACCTCCTCAATCACAAGGACGTTATTAAAAATAGATGTTAGATAATCATTTACTTGTTGGTAGTCCAAATCGTTTCCCTCCCCCTCAAAAAACTTTTACAATCAAAACATTTGATAAAAGAAGTATAACAAACTTCAAAAAATTGTGCAAGTATTTTTTCACATTCCTGTAAATTTTGGTCTTCTTCTTTCAGAATGCGCTCGAACCCCTTCTTTGAAATCTTCAGTTAGAGATAACGATTCTTGTAGTTTCAATTCTAATTCGGCATAATTCTGCCAATCCTTGAATTGACTTTCCCAAACTAACTTTTTAATCGCTGCGTATGAGTTTGCTGAACCTCTTCTTAATTTTTTCAGAACCTGTTCTCTTGTTTTTTCTAATTTGTCAACTTCACAAACACGGTATACCACGCCCCATTCTAGCGCTTTTTCAGCAGTCAAAGCTTCACCTGTCATGGCAAGTTGTGCAGCCCGTGTTACCCCGATACTACGACTCAAGAGATGAATCCCACCAGCGTCTGGCGCCAATCCAACTCCGACAAAGGCTTGAATGAATTTTGCCTTGTCAGTCGCTAAACAGAAATCAACTGCTACTGCCATATTTGCTGCAGCACCAGCAACCGCTCCATCTACCTCCATCAAAACAGGTTTTGGAATTTGCTTGATTTTAAAAGAAATTGTATTGACTAATTCTGCAATCTTATTCAAAGAAGGGATATCATCTTCGTCTACTGCTCGTTTCATCTCAACCAAGTCTCCCCCAACTGAAAAAACCTTCCCATTAGCATTAATCAAGATGAACTGCACAGCTTGATCCTGCTCTGCTAGAGTCAAAGCTTCTAAAATCTCCTCACACATTGGGATATGGAAACCATTTGCCACTTCGG
>ERZ773072.933-NODE-933-length-15183-cov-6.868720_pt1 | contig 15183 bp, 10 predicted proteins | sample MGYA00580617_ERZ773072 | MGnify/ENA primary metagenome ERZ773072 (study PRJEB29015, sample SAMEA2737970) | human oral metagenome | biome: human oral; feature: human-associated habitat; material: dental | place: China | collected 2122 ... | reverse complement strand
AGAGTTCGAAGCCCAGCTCCTGTTCCAGCTCGCGGATCTGGCGACTGACGCCGGGCTGCGATGTGTGCAGCGCCCGTGCCACTTCGGTCAGGTTGAAGCCGCGTCGGACGGCCTCACGGACCGAACGCAATTGCTGGAGATTCATGGTGTCGTGTCAGGCAGATGGGACGACACCGATGATAGCTGCAACGACAGCAAGGATATTGGCGCAGCCCGCTGCAGGCCGGCGCCTGCATCGGTTCGCAAATAAGTTCATGCAGAAAGCGCATGACCGCCCTGGGTCGGGCGGTCAGCCGATCTTCCCTGAAGGCGGATGCTCAGAAGCGGAAGTCGGACGGCGCCGCCGTGCCACCCGAAGCACCACCCGACGTGCCACTCGGATCCCGCCGCTCGCCACCGGCCGGCAGCACTTCGCTGGCATCGATGATCCGTGGGGGCTGGCGGAAGGCCGTGGCGCCCTGCATGGGAATGTCGGGCGACAGGTTGGCGGCCGGCGGGTACTGGTAGGAGGAGGGCAGCACCGATTCGGTCGGATAGCGTGCGCTATCCAGCATCCGGTTCCAGGCATTGGCCTCGTAGCCCACGCTGCGCTGGCTGCCCACGCTGATGGCGGGGAAGCCGTTGCCGGAAAAGCCCAGGGCCTTGAAGCGCTCGAAGTCGGCGTTGCTGGTCACCTTCCATTCCTGGAAGGGAATGCCGCGCAGGCGCAGGTGCTGGGCGGCCATCTGGCAGGGCTGGCAGTCATTGGCCACGTACAGCGCCACCGGGTTGGCCCGCGCTGCCTCGCGCAAGGCAAGGGGAAACTGCAGGGTGGGATCGACGGGGGCCTTGACCGTCTGTGTGACCGTAAGGCCGCCCGGACGGCGCAGTGCCACCGCACTCTCGTCAGGCGGATGGTCGCCATAGACGACGTTGCCGTTCTGGTCGATCCACTTGTACTCGGCTGCGGCACCCGGCAGTGCTGCCAGGCCACCGGCCGTCACCACGAGCAGGGATGCCGCAAGCGCTTTCATCGAAATCCTTGTGTTCAGGGGATATCGGGAAGGGCACTTCGTGCATCAACCATCCTCCCGGAGTACGGAGCGCCCATGGCGTTCCGATCCCCGGGGGGCGCTGCCTTCCCTAGGCTTCTTCTACCATCCCATTATGCCGAAGCAGGGCGTCCAGCTCGGGGGCCCGTCCTCTGAACGCACGGAACGAGTCGATGGCCGGTCGGCTGCCGCCCACAGAGAGTATCTCCGCCAGGAAACGCCGGCCCACGGCAGGCTCGAACAGACCTTCCTCCTCGAAGGCGGCATAGCAGTCGGCCGACAGCACTTCGGCCCACTTGTAGCTGTAGTAGCCTGCCGCGTAGCCGCCGGCAAAGATGTGGCTGAAGCTGTTCTGGAAGCGGTTGAACGCAGGCGGCAGCAGCACGGCCACCTCGGCGCGCACCGCATCCAGAATGCGCTGGACCGGGTCGGTCTCGCCGGCTGCCAGTGCCCGGGCTGCCTGCTGGTGCAGCGTCATGTCGAAGAGCGCGAACTCGATCTGCCGCAGCGTCTGCAGGCCGGCCTGGAAGTTGCGGGCGGCCAGCATCCGGTCAAAGAGCGCACGCGGCATCGGCTCGCCCGTCTTCACATGGTGGGTCATCGATTCCACGATGTCCCATTCCCAGGCCCAGTTTTCCATGAACTGGCTGGGCAGCTCCACGGCATCCCATTCCACGCCCGAGATGCCCGAGACCGCCAGCGTGTCCACCTGCGTCAGCATGTGGTGCAGGCCGTGGCCGAACTCGTGGAAGAGCGTGGTCACGTCGTCGTGGGTGAGCAGGGCGGGCTGACCGTTGACCGGCGCCTGGAAGTTGCACACCAGGTAGGCCACCGGCGTCTGCACGACGGCGCCTTCCTCGTGCTGGCGGCCGCGGCAGTCGTTCATCCAGGCGCCCGGCTGCTTGGCCTCGCGGGCGTACAGGTCCAGATAGAACTGGCCCACCAGCCGGTCACCGGCACTGATGCGATAGAAGCGCACATCCGGATGCCAGCCCTCGGCCTGGTCCTCGGTGATCGACACCCCGAAGAGTCGCTCCACCAGCCCGAAGAGCCCGTCCAGCACGCGGGGCAGCGCAAAGTACTGCTTCACCTCGTTGTCCGAGAACGAATAACGCGCCTGCTTGAGGGCCTCGCTGGCATAGGCGATGTCCCAGGCCTGCAGCTCGGGCAGTCCCAGCTTCTCGGCCGCAAAGGTGCGCAGTTCGGCCAGATCGCGCTCGGCGAAGGGGCGGGCACGCCGCGCCAGGTCACGCACGAACTGCTCCACTTGGGCCGGGGAGTCCGCCATCTTCGGCACCAGCGACAGCTCCGCGTAGCTGGCCAGGCCCAGAAGCTGTGCCTTCTCTTCGCGCAGCGCCAGGATCTTCTGGATCAGCGCAGTGTTGTCCTGCGGGCTGCATTCGGCCGCCCGGGTGGCATAGGCACGGTAGAGCGCCTCGCGCAGGCTGCGGTCGTGCGCATACTGGATGACCGGGAAGTACGACGGGAACTGCAGCGTGAAGCGCCAGCCCGTCTTGCCTTGCCGTTCGGCGTCGGCCCGGGCCGATGCAATGGCATCGTCGGGCAGGCCCGCCAGACGTGCCTTGCCTTCTTCCGTATCGGGCACCAGCAGCTCGAAGGCGTTGGTGGCGTCCAGCACGTTTTCCGAGAACTTCTGCTGCAGCGCGGCCAGCTCTTCTTGGATGGCGGCAAAGCGCTCGCGTGCAGGCGAGACCAGCTCGGCCCCGCTCAACCGGAAGTCGCGCAGCTCGTGCTCGATGGCCGTCTTGCGGGCGGCATCCAGCGCCTCATGGGCCGGGCTGGCACGGAATGCGCGGTACTTCTCGAAGAGCGCCTGATCCTGCCCCATCCGGGTCCAGAACTCCACCACGCGCGGCAGGTTCTGATTGAAGGTCTCGCGCAGTTCGGGCGTGTCCATGACGGAATTCAGGTGCTGCACGATGCCCCAGGCGTGCCCGAGGCGCTCGGTGGCGTGTTGCAGCGGCAGCACGAAGTCCTTCCAGGTGGTGGGCGTGTCCGCTGCCGTGGCCTTGGCCAGTGCCTTCTCGGCGTCGGCCAGCAGCACATCCAGCGCCGGCCCCACATGCTCGGGCTTCACGGCGGTGAAGCGGGGCAGTCGGCCAGGGCCGTCCAGCAGCGGGTTGTCGGAGGGAGCGGCGTCTGCCGTCGACTGTGCAGCACGGGAAGCAGGAGTGGTCATGGCAAGAAGAAAGAGGGAATCGAAGAAAGCCTGAAGGAATGAAAAAGATGGCCTGAGAAATCGGGCCTGAAAGAGAAGCCGGATGACGGGACGGCCTTGCGCCGGACCCGTTCATCCGCATTTTCCCGAGATGGGGGTGGGGCGCCCTGAAGACAACCGACGCAAGGTGCGGCCCGCATGCCCAATGGCACACAGGCCGGATGGCTGTGCAGACCGGGTGCCCGGCCCGCGTCCGTCGGGGCGCCGGCCTGCGGCCAGGCAGTCGTCAGGCCAGCTTCAGGTGACGACGGGCTGCCGTGATGGTGTTCTGCAGCAGCATGGCGATGGTCATCGGGCCCACGCCGCCCGGCACGGGGGTGATCCAGCCGGCCACGTTGCGGGCACTGTCGAAGTCCACGTCACCCGTCAGCTTGCCGTCAGGCAGCCGGTTGATGCCCACGTCGATGACCACGGCACCCGGCTTGATCATGTCACCGGTGATCATGCGGGGGCGGCCCACGGCCACCACCAGGATGTCGGCACGTCGGGTCTGCGCCGCCAGGTCGCGCGTCTTGCTGTTGCAGAGCGTGACGGTGGCGCCGGCCTGCAGCAGCAGGTGCAGCTGGGGCTTGCCCACCAGATTGCTGGCACCCACGATGACGGCCTCGGCGCCACGCAGCGGCACGCCCGTGCTTTCCAGAAGGCGCATCACGCCCAGCGGGGTGCAGGGCACCAGCTGCGGCGCACCGGTCATCAGTGCACCAGCATTGGCCACGTGAAAGCCGTCGACGTCCTTGTCCGGCGAGATGGCCTCGATCACGCGGCGTGTGTCGATGTGGGCAGGCAGGGGAAGCTGCACCAGGATGCCGTGCACGGCAGGATCCTTGTTCAGTTCATCCAGCCGGGCCAGCAGGGCGGCCTCGGTGGTCTCCTCGGGCAGGTGCTCGCTGACCGAATGGAAGCCTGCGGCCTCGCAGGCGCGGATCTTGTTGCGAACATAGACCTGGGAAGCCGCCGAATCACCCACCAGGATCACGGCCAGGCCGGGGCGCTGCCCGGTGGCATTCAGAATCTCTTGGGCAGCCTCGCGTACTTCTTCGCGTACCTGGGCGGAGATGGCGGTGCCATCAATCAGTCGAGCAGTCATGGGTGGAGTCCAGTAAGACAGGGAAAAGATGGTCAAGGGAAAACGGAATCGTACCCAAAAGCGTGCTTGGGCCCCTGAAAATCAGCCAATAAGGTTAAAGAAGGTTAAGAATCGGCGGTTTCTGCACTTTTTTGCTGGAAAGGACTTGCAAGGCCCAAAACCACGGGGTAATATCCTGTTCATCGATCGCTTGGGGGTATAGCTCAGCTGGGAGAGCGCTTGCATGGCATGCAAGAGGTCAGCGGTTCGATCCCGCTTACCTCCACCATCTTTCCTGATCGATCATGATCTCCGGAACTTCCGGAGATTTTTGATGGAGAAGAATGGCGGTAGCAGTCGATAAGGTCTTCGGAAGGTTTTGAAAAAAATTTTCTGAAAGACTTGAAAGTAAAGATTTTCAGTATATAATGCAGTGCTTCGGTGCTGATGAGTACTGAAGCAGTTCTTGAAGTCCCGTTCGTCTAGAGGCCTAGGACATCACCCTTTCACGGTGAGTACAGGGGTTCGAATCCCCTACGGGACGCCATCTCTCGGTAGCTGGTTAATCTGGCTGCTGTCTCTGCAGTAAATCCCCGCTTTCATCATTTTCCCTGCATAAGCTTTTGCTTGGCTTTGCGATTTTGTTTGCGCAAGTCGGCTTGGCTGTTGCAACGTCTCTTTCCGTCTCCTTTCCATGGAGCGCGCGGTCTGTGTGGCTGCCTGACGTGTGTTGGTGTGTCGGCCTGGGCGTTTTCTGCCTGTTGTCTTGGCCGCCAGTCGTTTACAGAGCGTTCAATGAACAAGGAAGCTGCTTCACGAAGAGGGTAGCAGCTTCATGCACAGTGTGGTCTCACGAAGAGGGGGCAGCCTCATGTGCAGCGTAGCTTCATGCACAGCGTGGCGTCACGAAGACAGAGGTGTCACAAACAAGGTCTGAGGCTTCATGAAGAGAGAAGCTTCGTGGCCGAAGGGGCTTGTGACTGAAGAAGCTTTGCCGTGTTTGCCGTGGAAGAGAAAATGTATGGGCAAAAAAAATCCCGCCGAAGCGGGAGTTTTCCTGGCGGGTTTACCGCCTCAGGCCGCGTTGCAAGGCATTTGCGACCTGATGAATTGGTGCCCAGAAGAGGACTCGAACCTCCACACCGTTGCCGGCGCTAGGACCTGAACCTAGTGCGTCTACCAATTCCGCCATCTGGGCGTGTACTGCTTCAGGTTTTTCCAGTTTTTGAATGCCCCGGAAGAGGGGAAAGCAAAAAGCTGGTGGGGCAAAAAAATCCCGCCTAAGCGGGAATTCTCTGCTTCAAGCCGGACTGCCAAGGCAGCTGACCTGTTGAATTGGTGCCCAGAAGAGGACTCGAACCTCCACACCATTGCTGGCGCTAGGACCTGAACCTAGTGCGTCTACCAATTCCGCCATCTGGGCCAATCAATAAAGTGGTATTGTAAGTACTTTCGTAGGCTTGTCAAATCGATGTCAGAAAAAAATTTGGATCCCCCCAGCCGACAGGCCATCCTGGATACGCTGGCCGAGGAAGGCGCGCCGCTTTCCATTGATCAGCTGATCGAGCGCATGCGGGTGCCTGAAGGGGCCCTGGTGGGAATGCGGCGGCGTGTCGCTGCCATGCAACGTGACGGTCAGATCCTGGCCGGGCGCAAGGGCGCCCTGATGCTGGTCAGTCGCATCGACCTCATTCCCGGCCGCGTGTCGGGGCATCGAGACGGCTTCGGTTTCATGCTGCCTGACGATGGCAGCGCCGATATCTTCCTGCCGCCGCGCGAGATGGCCAAGGTCATGCACGGCGACCGGGTGCTGGTGCGCCGCGTGGGGACGGACAACCGGGGGCGGCCGGAAGGCAAGGTCGTCGAGGTGACGCAGCACAACAACCGGCCCGTGGTGGGCCGCTTGGTGCAGGAGCGCGGCGTGCTGATCCTGGCCCCCGAAGATCAACGCATCAAGCACGACATCCTGATTGAGGCCGGGGGCGCCCAGGGCGCGCAGCCCGGGCAGGTGGTGTCGGTGGAGATCACCACGCCGCCGGGCTGGAACACGCCGCCCATCGGCCGCGTGATCGAGGTGCTGGGCAACATGGACGATGCGGGCATGGAGATCGAGATCGCCGTGCGCAAGTTCGATGTGCCGCATCGCTTCAATGATGCCGTGCTGGCCGAGGCGGGGGCGCTGCCCGACAGCCTGCGGCCGGCCGACTACCGCAACCGCGTGGACCTGCGCGACGTGCCGCTGGTGACGATCGACGGTGAGGACGCCCGCGACTTTGATGATGCCGTCTACTGCGAGCCCGTGACCGACGCAAAGACGGGCAAGCCCCGCGGCTGGCGGCTGCTGGTGGCCATTGCCGATGTCAGTCACTATGTGCGCCCTGGCAGCGCGCTGGATGCCGAGGCCCAGGAGCGCACCACCTCGGTGTATTTCCCGCGTCGGGTCATTCCCATGCTGCCCGAGAAGCTCTCCAACGGGCTGTGCTCGATCAATCCGGAGGTGGACCGGCTGGTGCTGGTGGCCGACATGGTGATCGACACTGACGGCGAAGTGATTGCCTATCAGTTCTATCCGGCCGTCATGTATTCGGCGGCGCGGCTGACCTACAACGAGGTCTGGGGCATCCTGACCGGCGAGGACGTGGCTGCCATCGAGCGCCGGAAATCGGTGCTGCCGCAGATCTACGACCTGCACGCGCTCTATCAGGCGCTGGAGGCCGCCCGCCAGAAGCGGGGGGCCATCGAGTTCGAGACGCCCGAGACCAAGATGCTCTGCGATGAGCAGGGACGCATCACGGAGATCGTCGCCCAGAGTCGCAACGATGCCCACAAGCTGATCGAGGAATGCATGCTGGCCGCCAACACCTGCGCGGCCGATTTCCTGGAGAGCAACAAGCATCCGGCACTTTACCGCGTGCACGAGGGCCCCAGTCCCGACCGGCTGGCCAAGCTGCGCGAGTTCCTGGCAGGCACCGGCCTTCGGCTGGGCAACGCTCAGGTTGAAGCGCGCGAGAAGCGCGGCCCGCGCCCGCAGGACTACCAGGTGCTGTCGCAGCAGATCCAGGGACGACCCGATGCGGCGCTCCTGCAGACGATGATGCTGCGGTCCATGCAGGCCGCCGTCTACACGCCCGACAATCAGGGGCACTTCGGCCTGGCCTATGACGCCTACGCGCACTTCACCTCGCCCATTCGACGCTACCCGGACCTGCTGAACCACCGTGCCATCAAGGCGCTGCTGGAGAATCGTCGCTACCTGCCGGTCATCGAGGCCGATGCAGGCAAGCCAAACGACGAAGTGTTCGAGACGGAAGGGGCGCAGGCCAAGGTGGCCGCACTGGCCATTGAGGGCGAGGCTGCAGCGGGGCGTCCGGCCGCGCGCAGCACACGAAGCCGTTCGCAGACGTCGCGCCGCCAGAAGGCTGCGCAGGCGCAGGCCGAATCCCATGCCGTGTGGGAGCGGCTGGGCACCCTCTGCTCGGCCAACGAGCGCCGGGCCGATGAGGCCAGCCGCGATGTGCAGGCGTGGCTCAAGTGCGTCTACATGCGTGATCGCATCGGCGACCGTTATCGGGGGCACATCACCGGCGTGGCACCCTTTGGCGTGTTCGTCACGCTCGACGACCTGTATGTCGAGGGCATGGTGCACGTCTCCGAGCTGGGCAGCGAATACTTCCGCTACGACGAGGCCGGTCAGGTGCTGATCGGCGAGCGTACCGGTCGCCGCTACGCGCTCACCGACGAGGTGGAAGTGCAGGTGATGGCCGTCAACCTGGAAGCGCGTCGCATCGACTTCCGGCTGGTCGAGGATAGTGGGCGCAGCAATGGGCGCTCCGAGGGGCGTGGACGGCGCAGTGAGGATCACGATGGACGCCGTGATTCCGATACCCGGCCTTCCGCGGGCAGACGTCGCAGCAAGGCGCCCACGCAGGCGCTCCTGACGGCACCCGGCAAGGTGGCCGCCAAGGGCGTTGCCGGCGTGGAGGAAAAGACCGCATCGCGCGGCAGTGCCGGCAACCGCGCGGGCCGAGGGGCAGCACGCACCCCGGCTGCCGCCGTGCGCCGCCGTCGCAGCAGCAAGGCCGGCGGCTGAGGCCGGCCTGCATCATGACGATCTGAGGCTGCTACGCGCGACTGCCTGTCGGGCGCGGCCTCAGTGCCCGTGCAGGAGGCCCGCTTCGCGAGCCTGAACCTGGGGGGTGTCGATCCTCCCGGGCAGCGGCTTCTGCCCGTTGCCCCCGAGCATGGATGTACCATCCCGGGCAATCTCATTCCTTTCTGTTCCAGTCCCATCATGCTGCTCTACGGCTTTCATGCGGTGATGGCGCGTCTGCGTCAGGCACCGGCCAGTTTCAAGTCGCTTTATGTCGACCGGCACCGTGACGACAACCGGGTGCGAGACCTGCTGAAGCTGGCGCAGCAGCAGGCCGTGCAGGTGACGCGCGTGGAGGCCGGGCGGCTTGACCGGATGGCGGGGGGCAAGCGTCACCAGGGCGTGGTGGCCCAGGTGGAGACGCAGACCATCAGCACGGATCTGCCCACGTTGCTGTCGGATCTGGAGGGGCGCGAGCGGCCGCCGTTCCTGCTGCTGCTGGACGGCGTGACCGATCCGCGCAATCTGGGGGCCTGCCTGCGCAGCGCGGACGGGGCCGGGGTGGATGCCGTGATCGCGCCGAAGGACCACGCGGCGCCGCTGACCGACGTGGCGATGCACACGGCCAGTGGTGCCGGTGAGTCGGTGCCCTACATTCTGGTGACCAACCTGGTGCGCACGGTGGAGCAGCTGCAGGATGCAGGTTTTCGAGTCTATGGCCTGGCCGACGAGGCCGATGCCGATCTGTACCGCACCGATTTTGCAGGGCCGGTGGCCATCGTGATGGGCGCGGAGGACAAGGGTCTGCGCCGTCTGGTCAGGGAGCAGTGCGACGCGCTGGTCTCCATCCCGATGATGGGCTCGGTGTCCAGCCTGAATGTCTCGGTAGCCACCGGCGTGGTGCTGTACGAGGTGCTGCGGCAGCGGCAGGCGACCCAGGCCTGAGTCAGGCCCGGGTCACGTTCAAATCACATCAGAGTCACGCCAGAGTCACGCCTGGGCCGGCAGGGGCGCCTTGTCGTCACTGGCGGGCTGGGCGTCCTCGCGGTCGAAGCGTCGGACGCCGTCATCCAGCGTTTCCAGCGCGAAGGCGTGGCGCCGGCGGCGCAGCAGTCGCATCAGGCCCGTCACGACCACCGGCACGCAGGCAGCCAGCAGGAACGATTCCAGAAGCGTGTCCAGCGGCTGCCCCGGGCGCGGGAACATCCACAGGCCTGCAGCCAGTCCGGCCAGCGTGGCCACCAGGGCATCCACGCCGTCGTGCCGGCGGCTGTAGAGGCCCAGAAACACCGGGAAGGCGGCAGCAGCACACAGCAGGTCTGCCAGCAGGAACAGGTACAGCACGCTGAGTCCCTGCGCCGCCACGACGACCACCGGGATGGCCAGCACCAGCACCAGGATGCGGGCCAGCCGCAACAGGCGGGCAGGGCGCGCCTGGGGCAGCAGCCGGGCGCCGTCCACGGCAATGATGCTGGTGATGGCGCTGATGGCCGTGTCGGCGCTGCTCATCACCAGTGCCAGTCCCAGCGGGATGAAGGCCAGGGCCACCCAGGCCGGCAGGTTGGGCATCACCAGGGCAAAGAGCGCCACCGAGGCTTCGCCACCCGGCTCCATGGCCACCCAGGCCAGGCCGAACAGGCCCATCAGCAGGATGAACGGCACCACGACCAGTCCGCCCAGCAGAAAGCCGCGTTGCATGTCCTGAATGCTGCGTGCGGCATAGATGCGCTGCCAGTTGCCCTGGTGGAAGATGCCGGTCAGCAGGATAGCCACGAAGAAGGTGGCGCCCGCCTTCAGGCCGCCGGCATCACCGAAGTCCAGCAGGGTCGGTGCCTTCTCGGCCAGGCGGGCCGTCACCCCACTGGCGCCGCCCGACACATGCCAGCCAATGGCGACCAGCGCCAGCAGCATCGGCACGATGATCAGGATCTGCACCTTGTCGGTGAAGATGGAGGCACGCAGGCCGCCTACGGCCGTGTAGAGCAGCACCGTGCCCATCACGACGGTGGCCGTCAGGCCCATCGGCACCGGGGCCAGCAGCGTCATCAGCATCGAGATGGCGGTAATTTCGGCCGTCAGCTCGATGAACACGTAGAACACCATGATGGCCAGGGTGAGTGCATACATGGGGCGGCCATAGCGGGTCAGCAGGAACTCGGTCAGCGTGTGACCGTGAGGCATGAGCTGCCGCATGCGACGGCCCAGCAGCAGCATGGCCACCAGCGGGGACATCGAGCCCAGCGCATAGCCGACCACGGCGGAAATGCCGCCCCAGGTGGCTGCCTCGGGGGGCGAGAACAGGATCCACGCGCCCAGGGCAGAGGCCAGCAGGGTGGCAAAAGTGGCAATGGGCCCCTGCGTGTTGCGGGCCACCACGAAGTCTTCGAGGCTTTCGCGCCAGCGTCGTGCGTAGAGAATGCCGGCCGCTGCGAATAGGGCCGAGAAAAGCACCAGCCAGAAGATGGCCGGCCCGGTGCCGATGGAGGTGTACATGGTCTCTCCCTGGGGGATGCCGTGGGTTGCAGGCCGGTGGCTGCGCGGCGGGGGAGGGACGACGTCGGACCGGCAGAGCCTGGTCCGCAGGTGCATGCAGGCGATGATCCCTTGCAGGGGCGTTGTCCTGCACGGGAGCCGCCGGGCGGCCCTCGCTGAAGGCCGACGCGGAGGTCTGCATGCGATTCCTTCCCTTCGCCAGCATGATCCGGATCAGGTTCTAAGGGTCTCGGCCAGTGGCCGACTCTCAGTCCTTGGATGGCAAGGCACGGCAGGTGCCGATGCGCCATCGGGTAGGACTCCCCCAGGAACGGACGTGATTATAGGAATGGCCGTGGCGCCGGAAAGGGCGGGAATCATGGTTATCCCGAATGCCGCTCAGTCCTCGTTGACGATCAGGCCCTCGATGCTGCGACGAAGGGCGTATGCCGATGCCTTGGCGTACCCCAGACGGATGAGGATGGTCGGATACTCCCCGGTGATGCCCAGGGATTGCGCCATGCGCTCTGCCAGCTCGGGGATCTCGTTGGGCTGGTTGGCATAGGCGTGGACGATGTCTGCCGCGGTGGCGGCCAGCAGGAAACGTTGCAGCGTTCTGCCGAGTGTCACCCAGTGTTCCAGGCGGTTGTCGCGTGTGGTGAACAGCGCAAAATGGGAGGCGGAGGCGATGTTCCGGCGGTCGGTCCTGTTCTGCTTGGCCGCATCCAGGCTGTGGGAAATGGTGAACTCAGCCATGAAGCGGGGCAGGTTCGGTGCACCGAAAACGGCATAACTCAGGCCGTCGGCAGTTTCGTCCTGGTGCTTTCTGTTATAGCGCATCCACTGCCGCAACTCGGCCTTGAATGCGGGGTCGCCCATCTGTCGCCTGTTGCCTTCGTATACCAGTGCTGCAATGTCATCGAAGGCTTGCGTCCCTTTCTGGTAAAGGTGAATGCCGATGCCGGGTTCGATGGGGATGTTTTTCAGCAGGGCGAGGGTGTTGTCGGGAATCATGCTGCCGTTGTAGCAGCGCCGGTTGGTCTGTCGCCGCGCAATCTGCTCAAAATGGGGGGCTTCAATGCCGTCCTGCCGGCTGAGTTCAACATGAATGATGCCGTCGATGGCGGTGGAAACCTTGCCCAGCCAACCCTTGTGCGCGGCTGCAATGCACAGATTCTCTGCAGCACACCCCAGACTCACGAATAATTCCCGGTGGTCGGGATCGACAACGGGAAGTGCCCTGGAAAAATCGGGCAGGATGTCGATGTGGTCAGGAAACAGTCTGAACGTCCAGGGTTGGGTATTATGTCCGGAGGGGGTCCTGACCGCCTGTTCGATCATGAACAGATAATCCGCGCGGATGGAGGGTGAAATGCGGGAATCTGCATTCATTTCCGATGTCTCCTGTGAGCATCTCCATTTTGCAGCGAAAATGAACAGGCATGGGAAACAGATATTGATAATGTGAGTGTTGCCTGTCTGGTACAAATTGTGCGGTATGGTGTGAGTGTGATATGATGGAAAGCTTGCTTCAATCGCCTTTCTGCGTTTTCAGAAAACCTCTACCCTCATTTCGTCGTGCCCATCATTACCCTGCCGGACGGCTCGCAGCGCCGTTTCGATGATGCTGTCACGGTGGCGCAAATTGCCGCCGCCATTGGTCCCGGACTTGCCAAGGCCGCCATTGCCGGCCGCGTCAACGGAAAACTGGTCGATCTGTCCCGCACCGTCAGCGAGGACGCCGAGGTGGCCATCGTCACCGACAAGGACCCGGAAGGCCTGGACATCATCCGGCACTCCACGGCACACCTGATGGCCTACGCCGTGCAGGATCTGTTCCCCGAGGCGCAGGTCACCATCGGCCCGGTCATCGAGAACGGCTTCTACTACGACTTTGCGTACAAGCGCCCGTTCACGCCCGAGGATCTGGCAGCCATCGAGAAGCGCATGCACGAGCTGGCCAAGCTGGACGAGACCGTGGTGCGCGAGGAATGGGACCGACAGGAGGCCGTCAAGTACTTCGAGTCCATCGGTGAGAAGTACAAGGCCGAGATCATCGCCTCCATTCCGGCCGAGGAAGGCATCACCTTCTATCGCGAAGGGCGCTTCGTGGACCTGTGCCGCGGACCGCACGTGCCGTCCACCGGCAAGCTGAAGGTCTTCAAGCTGATGAAGGTGGCGGGCGCCTACTGGCGCGGCGATGCCAACAACGAGATGCTGCAGCGCATCTACGGCACGGCCTGGGCTCGCAAGGAAGACCAGGACGCCTACCTGCACATGCTGGAAGAGGCCGAGAAGCGCGACCACCGCAAGCTGGGCAAGGACCTGGATCTGTTCCACACCCAGGCCGAAGCCCCGGGCATGGTGTTCTGGCATCCGCGTGGCTGGACCATCTGGCAGCGCATCGAGCAGTACATCCGCGAGAAGTACCAGAAGAACGGCTATCAGGAAGTGCGCTGCCCGCAGATCCTGGACGTGGACCTGTGGAAGCGTTCCGGCCACTGGGACAACTACAAGGAGAACATGTTCTTCTCCGAGTCGGAAAAGCGCGAGTACGCCGTCAAGCCGATGAACTGCCCGGGCCACGTGCAGCTCTTCAATGCATCGCTGCGCAGCTACCGCGACCTGCCGCTGCGTTATGCCGAGTTCGGTTCATGCCACCGCAACGAGCCGTCGGGTGCGCTGCATGGCATCATGCGGGTTCGGGGCTTCACGCAGGATGACGGCCACATCTTCTGTACCGAAGAGCAGGTCGAGGCCGAGGTGACCGCCTTCCACCAGCAGGCCATGGCCGTGTATCGTGACTTCGGCTTCACGGATGTCTCGGTGAAGCTGGCGCTGCGCCCGACGCAGCGTCTGGGAACCGACGAGGCCTGGGATCGCGCCGAGAACGCCCTGCGTGCGGCGCTTTCCGCCTGCGACGTGGCCTGGGAAGAACTGCCCGGCGAGGGCGCCTTCTACGGTCCGAAGATCGAGTACCACCTGAAGGACTCCATCGGTCGCGCCTGGCAGGTGGGCACCATCCAGTATGACCCGATGATGCCCGAGCGCCTGGACGCGGAGTACGTGGCGGAGGACAACAGCCGTCGTCGTCCCATCATGTTGCACCGCGCCATCGTCGGATCCATGGAGCGTTTCATCGGCATGCTGATCGAGCACCATGCCGGGGCCATGCCCACCTGGCTGGCACCGGTGCAGGTGGCAGTGCTCACGGTCACCGACACGGCGGCCGACTATGCCGAGGACATTCGGCAACGGCTGATAAAACAAGGATTTAGGGTTATCTCGGATTTGCGGGGCGACAAGATCGGCTATAAAATCCGGGAGCACAGCCTGCAGAAGATCCCGTATCTCGTCGTGGTCGGCGAGAAGGACCGGCAGGCAGGCACGCTGGCCGTCCGCGCCCGTGGAGGCAAGGATCTGGGCAGCATGAGTTTCGAAGGTTTCGCCAGCCTGCTGGCGCAGCAGGTGGCAGAGAAGGCGAACTGAGGTCTTTTCTCATCGCCCTTGGGCCGGCAGCCTGCTGCCGGCTTTCGTCCAGTTCATTCGGAGATAATCAGCATCGCTACCGAACGCAACCACCGCATCAACGGTGAAATCCACGCCCCCGAGGTTCGCCTGCTGGGCAAAGAGAACGAGCAGCTGGGGGTCTTCCGGCTGGGTGAAGCACGCCGCATGGCCGAAGAGGCCGATGTCGACCTGGTCGAGATCGCGCCCAACGCCACCCCGCCGGTCTGCCGGCTGATGGACTACGGCAAGTTCCGCTACCAGGAACAGAAGCGCGCTGCCGAAGCCAAGGCCCGCCAGAAGGTCGTCCAGATCAAGGAAGTGAAATTCCGCCCGCAGACGGACGACGGCGACTACAACATCAAGCTGCGCAACATGATCAGCTTCCTGCAGGACGGCGACAAGGTGAAGATCACCCTGCGCTTCCGCGGTCGCGAGATGGCCCACCAGGAGTTCGGCATTCGCCTGCTGGAACGGGTCCGCAACGACATCGAGGAAATCGCCCAGGTCGAATCGATGCCCCGCCTGGAAGGTCGCCAGATGGTGATGATGGTCGCACCCAAGAAGAAGAAGTGATCGCTTCCCCGATGAAAAGCGCCTCCTTGTGAGGCGCTTTTTGTTTGGGAGCGCCCCGTTCGGTCCTGACGTCCGTCTGTCTGCTTGCGGAAGATGAAGGCTCGACGTGCTTGCTAAGGTCATGCGGGGCTGCCCATGTCTTTCCCATGAAAGCGGGCATCGGACGCAAGGCCGATGTACCGGGCCCCATGAATGACGGTGA